>Ga0207416_1004983_pt1 | contig 10930 bp, 14 predicted proteins | sample PaiPotPPM11metaG_FD_184107 | JGI IMG/M metagenome (GOLD analysis project Ga0207416, IMG submission 184107) | Iron sulfur acid spring bacterial and archeal communities from Banff, Canada, to study Microbial Dark Matter (Phase II) - Paint Pots PPM... ...
CCCAGCGCCCGTCCTTCCGCGGGTAGATCGTGCCTTCCCCGTTCGCGCGCCGGTGTACGGACCCTTTCCTGCGCCGTCGTCTCGCCATCTGCTTCCTCACTTCATGAGGTCGGACGTTGGTTGCCTTTGACCTACTCGAGGCGGTCGCACATGGTAACTCCACGGCGAAGGATTGCAAGTCCCTCGTTTACCCGCGTTGTGGCGGACCCGACGCCCGTGGCGCATCGGGCCCGACCTGCCCACGTGTGGCCTCACGTCGCCGGACGCGGGCTGGCCCGGCCACAGAACCGCACTCGGCCGGTGAGCGCCCTTGTGCGGCCACACGTCGGCCCGTGAACCGGAGGCCGGCGGCCGGGGGCGCCGCGAGTGGATTGTCTTGTCTGCCCGAAGCCATTCATCGAGCCCTGCGCAAGGAGGCCGGGGGAGGCCAGCGGTGACGATCATCGACGGGACGCCGATCACCGCGGTCCTGGATGAGCGGTCCTCGGGCGTCGCCCTGGTTCGCCACGTGGTCGGTGCGTTCGTCGATCCAGCGTTCGAGCGCCACGCGCGGCACCCGAACCGACCGTCCGATCCGGATGACCGGCAATTCGCCGGCGGCCAGGAGGGCAAAGACCGTTGAGCGGCCCAGTCCGAGCAGCTGCGCCACCTGACCCGCTTTCAACAACAGCGGCGCCATGGGTCGCCCGCTCCGGTCGTCGGCACTGGCCTCGGTCTCCTCCGGCTGTTCCTTCTCACTCGAACGAAGCGCAGCGCAGTTGCGAGACTGGTTCACCTTCCCGTCCTGCTTCGGCGATTACTGCTCGGGACGATGGCCGAAGCGATGCCCGATTTGACGGCACGCTCACGGTTATTCGGCTAGCCTCACCCCCTCTTCCTCAAGAGCCAGCTCCTCCGTTGGGACCGCGAGCCGCGGGGCGGCATCGTCATGGCCGAGATGCAGCAGCGGTCGCCGCTCGCCGGTTCCGAGTCCCGGCGCCCACACCGGGCCGAGCGGGCCATGGGCGGCCAGCAGCGCGGTCGTTGTGGTCCAGACGCCGGGCGCCGGCCGATCCGCCCAGCGGAACGCGGACGCCGCGACCCTGCTGACGGTCGCCTCTCGCGCGGCGTCCGGAACGACGAAGAGAATGTGCATCCGGTCTGCGCCAACCCGACCTGCCAGGTGGCGCAGGTAGCGCTGGACCTTTGCCTGCAACCACAGCCGTCGCTCGGTTCCACGGTCAATCTCAATGAAGGCCCGGACGTTCCTCTGATCGACCTTGATCTCGGCGGCGCCGTCCGGCGTGAGCGTTGCCTCCCCGTTGCGGCTGTAGTAGGCGCGGACCTCGTCCTCGCCGACCCAACCCAGCCCGCCATGGATCTGGCGAATCGCGGCGTGCAGCTCGACATAGAAGTCGTTGATGGCGAGCGTGTGGTTGATGTGGAGAAAGCTGCGACCGGTTCGGGCCGTGCGAAGACCCAGGACTTTCCGATTGATCCCCGTGAGCTGAGCGGCGACGTTTGCGCCCTCGGCGGTCAGGAGGTAGGCGCGCGGCCCCGCGCCAGCTAAGGGCTGCGGCAAATAGATCACGTGCCGGATCAGCCCCAGCTGCTTCAGCTGCGACAGCGCCGCCTGGCAGCGGCGCTTGCTGCCGAAGAAGAGGACCGTCAGTTGGTCGCGGGTGAGGGCGCGGTGCCGGGCCAGCGCGGCGAGCATCTCGACCTGACGCTCGGTCAGGCGGTACTTGAGAGAAACAAGTGGAGAGCACTTGCGTGCCGGTTTCGAATTCAGCGCCCGCTTCAGCCGACCGTCACTTCCCATGGTGACACCCCGGGTGACACCCGCTGCCGCGCGTTTCAAAGCGTTCGCCCTCGATCGAGACTCATTCCTTTCCACTCTTACAAGGCCTCCATTTCGGGCGATTTCGGCAAACGAGTTTCGGGTCCCTGCTCGCTTTCCCCTCCATCCACCAAAGGGCCGCCCAAAAGGCCGATTTCGGCGGACCAGTTTCGGCTTTTCTCAACCTTGCCCCTCCGTCACACAGAGGGCCGGTCTCAGGCTCCGATTTCTGACATGACTTTTCAAACCTTGTCGAAGAGGCACCACGTCCGGCCAGTTTCAGCATTCCGCCGAGGCCGATTCGGGATGCGCCCTCGCACACCATCGAAAAGGCCGGTTTTCCGGGCCGTTTTCGGACATCCCTCGGAAGAAAGGACGCCGACTGCCAAGAGAGGACGGTCACCGCCCGTGAGACGACGATCCTCAAATTGGAAAGTAGTTTTGTAGGCGACGCGGGGTGACGGCCCGAGGGCGGCTGATGGCGGAGGCGGTCAAGGGCGGTAGGCTGGCTGTTTCACCGTTCAGCTTCCCGGTCGCTGGGTGCTGGATCTCCGTGCAGCTCGGGACGTCGTTGGCGATGTCTCCTTCCTCGTCGCTTGACCGGCCGTCGCCGACACTGCCGGTCGGCGCCCCTAGTGAATGGAGGCGGGGAGCGTCACTCCGAGAGCCGTTGGCTCTCCAGGCTCTTGCAGGCCAGGGGCCGCTAGCAGTCGCTGACCGAGATCACCTTGCCTGTCGAATCCATAGAGGCGCCGCTGCGGTTGCAGAAGCCGTTCTTCACCGAGAGCTTGCCGTTCGCGCAGGTGTAGTGATAAGTCCCACTGAAGATGAACCCCTGGCCGCTGCCGCTCATGAAACCAGCCGGCGGGCAAGCGATTGCGCGCTCGGTGAGGTCGAAGCCACCCACGAAGATGAGCGCCGCGACGAGCGCGCCGGCCAGCGCGCGCATCGCTCCAGCAGGCCGCGGGGATCGAGTGACTGAGAGGACGGCGGCAACGAAGGCCAGGGCTCCGGCAATCAGCAGCGGCAAACCGATCGAAAAGAGAGCGATGTACCCCGTGGTGAGCAAGCCGGTGGCGCTCAGCGCGAGAAGGGCCGGTCGGATTTTTGCGGCCGACTGGCGAACCGACAGCGCGGCGGCAATCGCCAGCACCGCGATGAAGGCTGCCACGAACGGCACCCGAAGGTACTGCCCATCGCTGGGACCCGGCTGGGACCTCACAATGCCGAGGTAAAGGACGTCGAGCACGGCCGCTATGACGGCTGCCACGATGGCGAGCCACCGCATGGCCCAAGGGTATCAGGCTCTGGCGACCCCGAGCGGGTTCGGGGGCGCAAATACCACCAGCCCTTCGTAAATACGTTTGATCGCTACCCCCAAGCACTGCGGAGAGGCCGATAACGGCCCTCCGACTCGTTCACTTCTTGAGTGTTCGCTCTGGGGGTGAGCCGGGCGGTATTGAGCCAGATGGACGATGACGGTCACCGGCCCATCGCGAGTTCGAATCTCTCCCTCCGCTACCCGGAGTCGGCCTGACCGAAACCAAAGCAGCTCCGTTTGCTTAACTACCTGTGTGGACCCGCCCGTGACTGGAGATTCGGAACCCCCGGCCGGCGCCCGGCGTAATCGGGTCCGCGTAGCGGTCGCCGCGGTTGCCGTGCTAGCGATCGCGCTGGTGGGCGGCGTGGTCGCACTGGGCGGGCCGAGCCGGCTGTCGGGCCTATTCCGGACTTCCTCCGCCGCGAAACCGCTGGAATCGTCTTCATCCGCGTCGCCGTTGCCCCCGACGTTAGTCGGGCCGATCCCGGCTGGGCAGCCGGTGATCCTCTACCGCCGTCACGGCGACCGCACCCAGCAGCTGATCGGCGCCTCCTGGACCGGTTTGCTGTACTCGGGACCTGACGCTCCTGTCGGCCAAGGGGCCGATCGGCAGTCCCCGGATGGCTCGAAGATCCTGGTCGGTCTGGTTGTGTACGTACTCGCCACCCACTCGCAAACGCGCCTGCTAGTGGACCCGAATGCCGGGTTCACACAAATCACTTGGGGCGACGACAGCTACCACCTCTGCGTGACCCAAGAGACAGGCCCGGCCGGCTCATCGGTCAGCATTTCGATCATGGACGTAGGTTCACCCGCGGTCCATCTGGCGACGCTCGGAAAGGTTGAGCAGCAGGTTAAAGGGCCGACCGTGTTGGCCTGCAGCCCCTTGAGCGACCGCGTCGTGATCGCGCAGGTTGGCGGGCTTGGCGAAACAACAGAGCTGTGGGTCCTGAACGCACGCACCGGGGCGATCGAGTACCACCGGACCTATCCAGCCACCACCAAGACGAACGGCAACGGCTACCTCGTCGTCGCGTCGCGCGACGGACAATATCTGGCTGAGACGGCCACTGCGACCGCCACGGTTGCGATCCGCCGGCTCGCCGACGATTCGGTGGTGACGCGGCTCGCTGGCGAGGAGATACACGCCTTCTCATGGCGCGGCGACCTAGTCGTGGTGACGCCGCGGGAGCCGAACCTTGCCGCCGACAACACGACCTTCCAGAGTCCCGCGATCACCGACTGGCAGACAGGACAGACAGTCTGGGAGTCACCGCAGGGCGCGCGGTTCTTCGGCGCGATCCTCTCCCAGCCGGAGGGCGATGGCATCGCGCTGGGCCTCAACTTCTGCGCGCAAGCGACCACCTGCAGGGAGAACCTCTGGTTGGTCAATCGCGACGGCAAGCGTGGCGAGTTGGATCACGACGTTCAGGTGCTCTGGAGTGGGTTCTAGAGCTAGTCGGCCAGGTGGACCGGATCAGCGCCTCGATGCCGCGGCCGATCGGGAAGGAACAGCCGGAACATCGAGCCGGGGCCCCCGGCTACGAGCTTCCTAGGTGGTGGAAATGGATTCGAACCGTCAATCTCGCTAACACGAGCTGCCGCGGCTCACAACCGGCGATGACGGCAGTAGTGACGGCAACGCCCCCGAGTCGAGGAGGTTCTAGGCGGACCCCGGCGGACGATAGCCGGTGATCCTGAATACGGTGTGGACCCGCGCGGACCCTGGTGGACCGTTCAGTCCGACCTGCAAAACCTTCACCGGGGGTTCGATTCCCCCACTCGCCTCACTCTTTTTTGAATATGACTCGGGTGTTTACCTGAGCTAATCACCCAGTAGCGATATCACAACTAACCCGCTTACCAACGCTTACCACGTCGCGACCTTAAGCCCATTTATGCCAGATAAACTCGAAAGTATTACCATTGTGGCAGTGGTCTTAAGATTTCTTGAAGCCCAAGACGGTCAGGGTAATTCAAAGTGGGACTTAGCGAGACTTAACCATATGTCTTATTTACCGCGCACCTAAAGGAGCGTTAGGTTGGATCGAGCCTTAACACGGATAGCGGAACGCCTTCGAGAGTTGCGTAAGGAGCTAAGCGAATTGGACGAAAAACGCGCTGCCGTCCGCCAAGAGATTGAACGCCTTGAGCCCGTTGCCGTTGTCATCCGTGAGTTCGATCCATACATGGTGCTCGACGATCAAAGCCCATCCCCGTATGCGGACCTCAGGCTGAAGTCGCTGACTCTGGCACAAGCGTGCGGGGCAATTCTCCGCGCGAAGGGACAGCCTGCATCAAGCCGAGAGTTGCTTGACATCCTCGTGGCGGAAGGGAAACTGACGCACGGGAGGAACAGCAGCCTCATTAGTGTCATCAATGCGTTGAAGGGACATCCCGATTGGTTCAGCAAGCAGGGCAGTCAGTGGACGTTGAACCCTTCCAAGAACGGCGAAAGTAGCTGAGGCTCTCCTGCAAATGGCTGCACGTAGTCGCATGCAACGTCTGGAGCAAGAGGTTAGGAGCCTAAAGCGAAACCCGGCCGTTCGCGCGGGGGAGTTCGTCAAGAGCATTCCAAAACGCTGCAAGACGGGTTTGTATGTGGTGGGCGGACTTGGCGGTTTGGTTTACTTGATCGACGTAGTGATCCGGTGGGCTGCTGGACGTTGACCACTGCCGGGGCGCTGGGGTAGATGCAGCGATGAAGCTAAGTGAAATCGTCCGGCGCTTGTCCGGCTTCAGTACACCGTTCGGTGGCATTAGTTGGACGCCGCCGTCTGATTCAGACCATGCGATTGCGCGTCGGGTCGTTTCGTTTCTTGAAAACCGCCGCGTGCTCTTCAGTCCGACCGAGGTTGAAGTTCCTGAGCACTGCTTTCAGTCCGTCATCGAGATTCGTCATTACCTGACTGGGGAGCTTGGCAATCTTGACGCCAAGAATCCACTGGCTCTCGCTCTTCGGTCGATGAGGGCCGAATGTCGCCGGTTTCTCGACGCTAATGCGGCCTCAGCACGGGAGCGGCTACCGATCCATCAGATGAGGGGTTATCACGAGTGGATATTCCTCCAATCGTTAGGACAGCTACGGGGCGTCTTCGGCGTTCACGTCGCGGAAATAGCAGCCCAGCACAAGCTCGACGTTGAGGAGCCACTCTCCCGGATTCTTCCTGTTGACCCCAACGAAGATGCCCGACCTGATGAGTGAGAACCAGCGTACTCAGCCAACTCGCTTTGATCTTGTGGACTCCATCTACGCGGTTATTCAACAAGCGTATGACTTGCTGAAGGCCGAACCGGTGAACTATCCATCTGATCCGGTGGAAGCGGCCGGTCTTCTGTCGATCCTCATTTTCGTACAAGCGAGGGAGACGTACGAAGGGCTCCTTAAGGGAGTAGAGGGCCTAGAAGTCTCGAAGGGTGAAGTTCAGAACCGCATGCACACCATCATCTTTGAGTCTGAATGCCTCTTGCTTCATATCACGGATCGGATTGCAGATGAGAGGCTTTCCCCCGCCCAACGAGCACGACTGCTCGATTTCCTGATGCCCACGACGATCAACGCCACGGTAGACGCTTTGATGAGCCATCCCGACCCTCGGATGGTTGAAGAGTTCAAGCAGGCCGCGATCGAAGAGCTAAACGCGCGAAGCATCGAGTATATGAAGTACAGGGCCGTATTTCCGCCCAAGAATCGAGGCGAATCGTTGGGCGGAACTTTGCTCTATGAGTTTGCGAAGCGGATCGGTAGGCTATTGGGCACTCAAGACCCTGCCCTCATCATCCCGCTGATGTTGGGCATGATGGGCCGCGTTATGGGACTTGGCCTCGGGGAAGCTATGAAGCCGTGGGCGTAGAAGGCCCGGTGCTCCGCTCGCGGTCCATCGAGTACCGGGTGTAGAATCCGGCGCATCGGAGGGGCATGGGACTCTACGGCTCGCCGCAGATCGGATACCATGCATCGGGCGAACCCCCCAAAAGACGGCGGCGAATTCCGTTGTGGCTTTGGCTTCCCTTTGCCATCATAAAGCGATGGGTCATTTGTGGGACGCCCTCACCAAATGGTACGTATGGCAGTGGCCCGGTTGGGTGGCGCTCGCGGCAATTGGTACAGTCGGCGCGTTCTTCGTGCTGATCCGCCAGACTTCCACCATCGGTCGTCAGCTTCGTTACGAGATTCGTGCCCGCGAGCAGGCCGAAGAACAGCAGCGTGTAGCGACGCAACAGGCCCTTACCCCATATCTCTCGGTGGAAGCAGCGAGCGCAAGTATTGGGCCTAGCAACTTGTTCATTGAGGGCTTGCTGCATGCAGATGGAGATGGAGTGGCCCACAACATAATCGCAAACATCTCGCGGTTGACCGATACAGGTCCGCAGCACATGAACACTCAAATTACCCGATACATCCGCGCAGCAAATGATGACCGGATTCTGTTCGTCTGCCACCACGACGCCATTGGTTTCCTGCCTTTCACCGTTCGCATTGATGTCTCTTTCGCGAACCAGTTTGATCAGCAGGTGCAGTTTTACCAAAGCGGAAAGGTAACCGCGACCCAGTTCACAACAACGGATGCTCCGCATTACACATGGCCGTGGGATAAGTCTGCGCCAGTGTGCTCAAGCAAACGAAAAGCCCGCTGATCTCTCGACCAACGGGCTTTGTCCCTTCGAACTGAATCGAATTATGGTTAGAAGGACTTCAGCAAACCGAAGACATAGGCCGACATCTTAATGCCACCTATCGCAGAAGACGACAACGCGATCTCGTGGAATCCGCCCGACTGAATGTATTTCGTGATATCGATTTCCGACGCGTCAAACTCTGCACCGCCTCCGTCCCAAGGCCCAGCATTACCACTCGAATCCTTAACGAGTGCGCTGACATCGGTGCCATCAACCCAAATGTGGACGTTCCGCGCCATGCCGGTCTCGAAAAGTCCGGTGGGGTTCGTTAACCCAGTCGCGCCGAGGGTATGATGGTGGGCCGCGATGGCCACAACGTGGTGGTGGGGGGTTGCCGCATCATCACTCGTCGGAGCCGAGCCGCCTCCCGATGAAGTGCTCTCAATTACCATGTCATGCGTGTCGGTTTTTTCAGGTTTTCGGCCACATTTCGGCTGCAAACCGGCCTTTTTCATTTCTGAGAGGCCGGAAAAACCACGATCCGAGCACTGGGCGACGTGGTACAGGTCCGAGCCTGTGCCGACGCCTGCCAGCGTCCGCCGTAGCTTTATTTCAGGGCGCGGAAAACACATCGACAACCCGAAACTTTCAGGGTTTGCCTAGTTGCTTTCGCAAGTCAGCGACCTGAGCCTCAAGGTCGCGAACGTGTCGTCCGAGGGCATCGACTTGTGCCTCCAGCACTTTGACGTAGCACTGATCGCAAAATAGAGAGCCAACCAGAATGTCTTGACGGAGCCAACGATATTCAGCGATTACGTGGCCTTCTCCTTCAACCGGCTTCCGGCACCAAGCACACTGAGGCTCTAGTCGTTCTTCCATACTTGCAAGAATAGCCCCCTCGTTTTTTGGGTCTGCTTCCGCCCCTCCGAGTTCGGACCTAAGAAAAAGGCTACGACGCCGCGCACGGACAGACTCAGAAAAGGAGCAATACAGCGTCGCGACCCCCTCTCCCAGGTTGACACCTACCTGAGTTGGTAGATGATGGCTGCGGTCTCTTCAAGAAAGGAGGCAGCAGCAGATGGGACGACGGAGCAACTACACGGCGAAGCAGAAGGCCGAGGTGGTGTTGAGCGTGCTCAGCAAGCAGACCACCATCGCCGAGGCCTGTCGACGGCACGGGATCACGGAGACGACGTTCGCACGCTGGCGCGAGCAGGCGGTGACGGCGATGGAGAAAGGCCTCGAGGACCGAGGCGGTGGTGCCAGCGGCCGCGAGGCGGAGCTGGAGCGCGAGATTGCGATCCTTGAGCGCAAGCTGGGCCAGCTGGCGGTGATCGTGGACCTGCGGGGAAAAGCCTTGCGACGGTTGACGTGAGGCAGCGGGTGGAGCTTGGCAAGAAGTGGGTCGCCGCCGCCGTCGCGCCGGTGAGCCGGATTGCCGAGGCCCTGCTGGTCAGCCGCCAGTCCCTCTACAAGGTGCAACGGATCCGGCAGGCCGTGCGTCGACCGCGACCGCGGCCGGTGATGCGCGAGCTGGACCTCGACGTGCAGGTTGGACCCGAGCACCTGGCGCCGGAGGAGGCGCTGGTGGTACTCGCCCGCCGGCATGTGGCGTACGGCTATCGCCGGCTCTGGGCGAAGTTGCGGCGCGCCGGGTACGTGATCAATCGCAAACGCGTGCAGCGGCTGCTCCGCCTCTGGGGCTATGGGCTGACGCGACCGCGGCCGCATCCAAAAGCCCAGGGGCGTCCCTTCGATGTCAGTGCGCCCAACCAGCTCTGGCAGACGGACATGACGGCGATTTGGTGTGGCGAGGACGGCTGGGGCTACCTCACCGCGGTGCTCGATTGCTTCGACCGCTCCATGCTCGGCTGGAGCATGACCCCACACTGTCGCGCCCGCGATTTCAGTCCGGCGATGGAGATGGCCTGGTCGACCGCCTGGCCCTACGGTCCGGAGACGCCGCCCACCGTGGTGCTGCGCCACGACAACGGCACCCAGTTCACCTCGGAGCATTATCGCGAGGTCGCGCAGCGACTCGGCATTCGCCTCTCGCGCACCCGCTACCGGCATCCGGATGGCAACGCGCTCGTCGAGCGGATCTTTCTGTCACTCAAACAAGAGGAGGTGTGGCCCCAGGACTATGCATCGTTCGCGGAGGCGCAGGCGGCGGTGACGCACTGGATCGTCGACTACAACACCGAGCGCCCGCACCAGTCGCTCAAGTATCGGACGCCGGCCGAGGTCCGGCAGGAGGCGCTTGGATCAACGCAATCCGCAGCCTGACGTGTCAACCGCGGGAGGGGTCACGACGCTGGTCCACTGTTGTGTCAGACAGGCGGTCTCAGGTTGCCCGTTGACGGCTACCGTGACGGCAACCGCGGCGAACTCTGGCGAACTTCAGCGAACGTTGGCGAAGGATCGGACTAGGACTCATATACAGGGCGAACGTTGGCGAACTGTGGCGAACGCTGGCGAACGGAAAAATATTGAAAACCACTATGAATCGCCCTGGGACTGGTGGAGGCTCAGGGGTGTCCTGACTTCGATGGAGCCGGATTGTTGAAGTCACGCTGCCGTTGTTCGTTGATGCCAAGCCTCGAACTCAATTGGGTGTGAGCATACTCAGTGACGAGTGTCGGCGCCGACGATTGTGGAAGATTTCAAGATATTCGAAGATGGCGTTGGCCAGTTCCAGCCGTGTGATCCAACGCTTGCGGTCGAGCAACTCGACCTGCATCCGGCTCCAAAAGGATTCCATGACGGCATTGTCGAAACAATTACCCACCGAGCCCATCGATGGCAGCAACCCGGAATCCACGGCCCGGCGAGTGAAGACCCAGGAGCTGAACTGGGTGCCCTGGTCGCTGTGAATGATGGTCTCGCCATGCGGACGGCGCTGGTCGATGGCCATGCCCAGCGCGTTGGTCACCAGCGCGGTGCTGGGCGTGGAGTCGATCGACCAGGCCAATCACTCGACGAGACCAGACGTCAATGGCCGGCGGTGGCCAGACCGGGGACGCGCCGCTCGACGCTCGGCGCAAGCATCGCCGGCTGCCAGAGCTGGCGCCGATCGCCGCGCCCGCCTATCGCTAGCCGCCGATATCTCAGTACGCCGGTAGAGTAACCGGCGGTGATCCCAGAGCGCACGCTTCGCCGCAACCTGCGCG
>Ga0207416_1004984_pt1 | contig 10930 bp, 12 predicted proteins | sample PaiPotPPM11metaG_FD_184107 | JGI IMG/M metagenome (GOLD analysis project Ga0207416, IMG submission 184107) | Iron sulfur acid spring bacterial and archeal communities from Banff, Canada, to study Microbial Dark Matter (Phase II) - Paint Pots PPM... ...
ATTTCAGGATTACCTAACCGAAAGTTACGTTATCCTGAAACGCATCGAATTACAAAACACCCAGTCAATCCGCGACCGAGACGCCGTCCCGCCTCTGAGAATGCGCCGGATTCAGGAGATCAAGATCATGAAACTCGCCTTAAGTGAACAGTATTGGGTTTAGCCCGCATTTCTCACTGCGGGGAACAGAAGGCATTTGATTTATGTGTCCTGGCACAGAACCGGACTCTTCGTCCCGCCTGCCCGGCGGTTGGCTCTTACAGACGCTGCCGTTTGCGATCCTCGGGGCGGCTGCCCTCCGGATTCGGCTCTTGTGGAACCAGATCCCGAAACGCTTCGCCATCCATTGGAACCTTCATGGCACGCCGGACCGCTGGGCAACAAAGAGTTTCATAGGAGTCTATGGCGTATTGTTGATGGGCTTGGCGGGCTGCGCGATTCTACTGGCCATCAGCAGTGGCATGGGCGCCGGCTTCAAAAAGCTTCGGGCGGCGGAAACGGGTGTTTCTTCCGCCGCTCTGAACCAACCATCCATGCGATGGACTTTCATCGAGGTCGAATTTTTTGTGGCTTTGATGCTCGGCTGGGCCGCCATGCTCCCACTCAGGGCGAACCCGCAGGCGTCACCGGACATTCGATGGGTTGTATTCCTCACTCTGCTGTTCGTTGTGCTTGTTATCCTACAAATGTCCCGGATACAACGGCGGCGGAAAAATCTGAAGAATGCATCCATGCCGAACCCGTCGAGTCCAGCCGCTTCACCCCAGACCCGGTTGGAAATTGACCGGCAAAACCCCCGCTATTGGAAGGCCGGAATGTTCTATGTTAATCGCCAGGACCCATCCATCTTCGTTGCGAAGTTGAGTGGCCTGGGCTACACCTTGAATTTCGGCCATCCGGCTTCCTGGCTGCTTCTTGCAATCCTACTATTTCTTCCCCTGGCCATTGCGCTGTGTGTTTCCCACTGACTCTGCGCCGGAACAGAGGAAAATCAAAGGCGAGTGCCAAAAACCACTCTGGAGGCGATATTGGTTATAAAGAATCCAGTCGAGGAGTTGGCCGGTGTCTGATTCAAAGAGTGAGAGTCCTCTCGACAAGGCTTTGGGAATGAATTGCCCGATCAACCGGCGCGACTTCCTGAATTCCACTTTGCTGGCCTCCGGCAGTCTGCTGTTCGATCCCATCGCTCCGAGCGATCTACTGGCGGAGGAGGATTGGACTGGCTACAGCGGTGTGGGCGATTATCGCAATTCGAATGGCAATACCTGGGATGTGATGACCGCCGGCCACCAGATCCGCGACCGTGCTTTTGACTCGCGCCCATCGAATGTAACCGATACCAGCGAAGTGTTCGATTGCGTGGTAGTGGGCGGAGGCATCAGCGGTCTGGCCGCGGCGCTATTCTTCAAGCGCCAAGCCGGTGACGGTTCGACCTGCCTGGTGCTGGAGAATCATCCGGTTTTTGGAGGCGAGGCTAAGCGCAATGAGTTCATCGTGGATGGCCAACGCTTGATGGCGCCGCAAGGGTCAGACCACTTTCAGCTTCCCTACCCTCACAGTTTCATCGCGCGATTCTATGACCTGATCGGCCTCGACTGGAAGCAGTTCCAGTATCAAACCTGGAACAGTTCTTCGCCTCCCGTTCCATTGGGCCGAACTTTTGAGGCGATGCCGGGGCCCAATGCTTTTTACTTTGGGGCGAAATTCGGCAAGCGGCCGGGCGTCTGGCTGATTGATCCGTGGGGCAAGAGTCCCGAAAAAATACCTGTTCCTGCCTCAATCCGCGCGGAGATGCTGAACTACAACCAGGAAAACTCAAAGTCCGGACGCCCGTTTGATTTTCCCGGCGACGAAAAATCGCGGCGGCTGGACAGCATGACCATTGAGAGATACCTGATTGAAAGCTACGGGCTGAGCCAGGAAACAATTCGAACCTTCATGACTCCCGGCGATGGTGGCGGATTCGGCGCCGGGCCGGATGTGCTTTCCGCCTATTGTCTGTGGGCGTTCGACGAATTACACGCGCTCGATGATTCTCCGGAAACCGGCTGGCAGGCGTTTCCAGGAGGAAATGCCGGAATCGCCCGCCAGATGATGAAAACGCTAATCCCCGGCGCGATCTCAGGTCCGCGAACCCTCGCAGCCGTTTGCCGGGGCCGCTTGAATTTCTCGGCGCTCGATCAGCCGGGACAAGCCTCCCGCATTCGACTGGGCTCAACCGTGGTGCGCGTGGAGCATGGCGCGGAACCGGCGAAATCCAAGTACGTTCAGGTAACGTATACCAAGGGCGGAAAAATCTTCCGCCTGAAGGCGCGCAGCGTGGTGATGGCGGGTGGCAGTTGGACCACGCGCCGCGTCGTCCGCGACCTTCCGGCAGCGCAGCGCGAAGCCTATGCTCAGTTTTTCCGGTCTCCTTGCCTTATGATCAACGTAGCCGTGCGCAACTGGCGGTTTCTTTATAAGCTGGGGGTTTCGAACGCGCAGTGGTACGAAGGCTTGGGCAACTTCACCTCCGTCCGCAAGGTTCCCACATTTTCGACCCACGTCAAAACCATCGGACCGGATTCGCCCACGGTCCTAACTCTTAAGACGCTCTTCTGCCATCCGGGCCTTTCGCTTGCTGACCAGGGAAATCGCGGTCGCGCTGAACTTCTGGCAACTTCGTTCCGGGATTACGAGCGGCAAATCCGGGAACAACTGACGGAGATGTTTTCGCAAACGGGCTTTGACGCAAAACGTGACATCGCGGGCATCATCCTCAACCGCTGGGGCCACGCATACCTCAGCCCGCAGCCCGGCTTCTTCTTTGGCAAGGATGGCAATCCCGCGCCCCGCGACATTCTGCGCAAGACGCCCTTCGGCAGGATCGCGTTTGCCAACACCGATCTTTCCGGCGCCATGGATCACAAGACGGCGATTACCGAAGCGCATCGCGCCGTGGGACAGCTTCTGGACCAGGCGTTGACGTAGTGTGCCGGAGGCATGCGAGATATTATTCCCTGTGGGTCGCGTGCACATGCCGTCCGAAGCGGGGATGCTCCTTGCGACATTTCAGAAGGAATGCGCGGTAAAAACCAGGTAGGCGGCCAGAATCAACCCGAAGATCGCAGTGAGCAAGCCCAGAAAGACGATGATCCCCCGCGCTGGCTGGAATTGATTCGTTTCGAGACGCCGCAGGGTCAAGCGATAGCGGATCATGGCCACCAAGGCCATGAAAACGCCCATGACCATGAAGCCGATTCCGATCGCCAACGAAAGAGTGCTGTTGTGTCCCGGCTGATTCTGGAGGCGGAGAAATTGCCGCAAGGTGATGCCGAATTTGGCTACCACAAAGCCAAAGACGATGATGCTGATGCTGGTGCGGATCCAGGCGAGGAAAGTCCGCTCATTGGCGAGGTGTTCACCGGCTTTACCGTTGGGTTCAGGCATGAGCAGAATCAGCAAAACGGGCTTCGGGAGCCGCTGAAACGGGATGATTGTAGCTTTTTATCTCAAAGGAGGGCAAGCCTATCCCGTGTTCGCTAATGGTTAAGTTCGCTGTGGCGCAGCTCGGAGTTTACCGGCCGGGGCGGGAGCGCAGGCATGAATTGCCAGCGGTTTCCGGCGCTCATGGACCGCCGCACCAGCAAGTTAACCCACTACCCGTTTGGCAATGGGTCAGTTTGGGCCGGACTGAGACGGCAATTGCTCTGAAACGTCCCCGATCACGCAGTTGTGCAGAAAACCGTCTGTGGAGGAGGTCTCTTGTGGAACAACGAATCAGCGTTGTGACTCTTGGCGTGTCCGACCTGGAACGGTCACGCCGCTTTTATGAGGACGGGCTGAGCTGGAAGCGGGGCAACACCGACAAAGATATTGTCTTTTTCCAAATCAACGGTGCAGTGGTGGCCCTGTATCCACGTGACCAACTAGCCGCGGACGCTCAAGTGCCGAGTGAGGGAAGTGGCTTTCGCGGAGTGACATTGGCTTACTGCACCCGCACTCGGGGAGAGGTTGATGCGGTGCTTGAAGAGGCCGAACGGGCGGGCGCTCGCATTCTCAAGCCGGGCCAGGATGTATTTTGGGGTGGGTATTCCGGATATTTTGCCGATCCAGATGGCCATCTCTGGGAAGTCGCCTGGAACCCTGGCTGGACTCTTTCCGAACAAGGCGATGTGGCGCTACGCGCCCCGAAGGAGTAACCGAATTGCGGAGCGGTAAACCAATCGCGGATTCAACCTGATCCTCTACCGCCACGCCGCAGATTTTTGCTTTTCGGCAGGACGCTGATAGAATCGAGGAGCGAACGGAATCTCGATGCGCAGAATCGCTAAAATCGTTTTGATTGCCATCCTCGCCTATATCGTTCTGCTGGGCGCGACGGTGGCCGTGATGAAGCAGCCTCCAGAGCGCTTCGGACGCATCATGCGGCACGTTCCGGGGTTCGCCTTCGCAGTGATTCCGTTCAAGCCCCTCTGGCTAGTTGCCAGGGACGGTCCGTTGCAAATTGGCGATCCGGCTCCGGCGTTCAATTTGCCCACAGTGGATAAGAGTTCCTTTGTCGATCTCGCCTCGTTTCGTGAGGCCCGGCCCGTGGTACTGGTTTTCGGCAGCTACACTTGACCGCCCTTTCGCCGGGAGGTTCCCGCGCTCAATAAAATTTACGAGCAATATAAGGACCGCGTGGCCTTCTACGTGGTCTACATCGAAGAGGCTCATCCCATCGACGCCTGGCAGGACGAGGACAATATCAAAGCTCACATTTTTCTGGCCAGCGCTCGCAACCTGAACGAGCGTTGCGCCGCCGCTGGAACTTGCGTGGCAAAGTTGGGAGTCAAATTTCCCGCCATTGTGGATGACTCTCAAAATTCCACCGAGCGCGCCTACACCGCATGGCCCGACCGCCTCTACGTCATCGACCGTAACGGCAAGATCGCCTATAAATCGGAGGCCGGTCCATATGGCTTCCGCCCCGCGAATGTGGCAGCAACGCTCCAGAAAATACTTTCGGGATCGCAGGAGGCGGTTCAACCGTCAGCCCCCCGCCCCAGTCCAATTTCTGGCAAAGGAATGCAGTGACACTTGAATAAGCTGAATCAGACGGCGAGTGTTCCGGTATCGAAACAGCCTTTGGTAATCCAGACAGGAAGAGCGTCGATTACACGTTGGTGAGTTGGTGATGCAGGACGATCAGTTGGTCGAGTCTCAGGGCGAGCGTTGCGTATGCCCGTCCTTCGTTATCACTGAACTCGACCTCGAAGACTCCAGGAGCCAGTGTCTCAACCACCGTTCCCACCTGCCCCCGGCGCAAGGTGTGGGAGGGCAGGTCCTCCAATAACGCGACGACGGCAAAACGAGCTACGGTTTCCACTTTTCCCTCAGACCAAATAACAAGTGACCAGCCGGGGATACCTTTCTTGGCTAAGAATAATCCAGATGCTCCTAACCGTTGCCAATCCCTTTGGCCCTCTCATTTGAAAGTCTACCACGTACCTTCGTCCGTAGGAATCATCTTCTCCAAGAGCGGCGTCGCATTCAACCACAGAGTCCAACAGGGCCTGCTTCAGAATTTCGGCGTCTTCTTGGACCAGACCAAGTACTGACGCGAAGACTCGCGCCTTGTGACGGCCTCGCGGGTGGTGCACGCTCAAACAATATTTCCGCAGCTTCTCCAAATCCACCACCGCGCAGTCACCACCCGGAAGCTTCATCGCCGTTCTCGCTTGCATTTATCTATAACTGCCGTCCGATTGCCAATTCCCTGCGGTGGCCCTTCAATGTCGCTTCATCATGGGTGCCCCAAAGAAGGACTGGAACCACCATTTGAGAATTACTCACTTCAATCTCACTGCACAGCCAAGTACGCATACCGCAGCAGGAACAGAAGCGTCAGAACCCAGATCAGAACACTGATCTCGCGGCGCTTTCCGGAGCCGAGCTTCACGAGCGTAAAGGCGATCAGACCCAGGCTCAATCCAGTGGCTACGCTGAAGGTCAGGGGTGTCGCCAGCATGGTGATGAATGCCGGGAAGGCTTCGCTGAAATCGTTCCAGCGCACGTGGGCCACGGATTGGCACATCAGCGCCCCCACCAGAATCAACACCGGCGCAGTGGCATAGCCGGGAATCGCGCTAACCAGTGGCGAAAAAACCAGCGCCGCCATAAACAATCCCGCGATCACCAGATTGCCAAGCCCGGTGCGCGCCCCAGCCGCCACGCCCGTGGCGCTTTCGATGTAACTGGTGACGGTGGATGTCCCCGTCAAAGAGCCAAAGAGCGTCCCCACCGCGTCCGCCAATAGAGCGCGGCTGGCGCGAGGCAAATTGCCGTCCCGCATGAAGCCGCCTTGCTCGCACACGCCCACCAGCGTCCCAACGTTATCGAACAGATCGACGAAGAAAAAGGCAAAAATAATCTCCGCCAGTCCCAGATGTAAAGCGCCGGTCAGATTCAGTTTCAGCAAAGTGCCCGAAGGATGGGGCAAAGAAATGAGGCTCTTCGGCAATTGGCCGAGACCCCGCAAAATTCCCGCAACCGTCGTTGCAAAAATGCCAAGCAGGATCGCTCCTTTCACTTTCCGGGCCAGCAGTACCGCCGTCAGCAGCAGTCCGAAGGTTGCGATTTGAACCTGGGGGTTGGCGAAGCTCCCTAAGCCCACAAATGTGGACTTTTCGGCCACCACCAGCTTGGCGTTCTTCAGGCCCACGAAGGCAATGAACAACCCGATTCCCGCCGCGGTGCTGTGTTTCAGGCAGTCCGGGATGCCGTTGACAATCTGCTCGCGGACTCGCGTCAAAGTGAGCAGCAGGAAGAGAAGCCCTGAAAGAAATACGACACCGAGCGCCGTCTGCCAGGGCACGCCTTTACCGAGAACGATCGAATAGGTGAAATAGGCGTTCAGGGACATGCCAGGGGCGAGCGCAATGGGATAGTTCGCCCACAGCCCCATCACCAGGGTGGCCACGGCCGCAGAAACGCAGGTGGCAAAAAGAACTCCCTGCACCGGCATTCCAGCCTCGGAGAGAATCTGCGGATTGACCACGATGATGTAAGCCATCGTCATGAAGGTGGTCAGGCCGCCCAGCACCTCCCGCCGCACCGTGGTTTGGTTTTCATTGAGCTTGAATAGCCGTTCGAGCAAGAATGCTCCTAAAGACTAGAGATGCGGCGTGCACTGCAACGTTCATCCAAGCCGGCAACAAAACTACGCCCCGCAGCGGACTAAAAATGAGGAAGAGGAAGACTCAGAAACCAGGCAATTGGGAAGGATGCCACAGGCCGGCTTCCAACCGCAAATCTTTAGTCGAGGAAATAATGCGCGATGCGGAAGCTTTTCTTGCTATCCCATTTTCGGCAGAATTGAAGCCCTGCCCTGGCGGTCTCGATGGCAAGATCAGGAATAGTTTGGGGGTCATCTTGAATTCCCATAGGCCAATTCTAGTCCACAACCCGATATACATGGTCTTCCAGGTTGCTCACTCCATCAAATAACTATTACAATGATATACAGTTGAGAAATTTAGGAGGGGAATCCAATGAAGAGAGGTTCCAATGAAAGGCCTTTGGACTGCTCTGCTTGCGATTCTCGTCTCGTGTTGCCCAGCGATTGCAGACACGATGAGTGCCTGTGTTGCCCCTTCTGTGCTAAGTCCAACTTTAATTAGTTATACCGGACTCGCGCAGGATTTCGGCTGCATCCAGAACACGCTCGACCCCGGCGAGGGAACTATCGCATTTAATCCAATGCAAACGGTGACCAGCGGCACTGCAGGGGACACCGAAGATCTTCCGTTTTCTTCACCTGTCCCGCCGTTCGAACTCCGTGCTCTGACCACGGAAGAATTTAGAAGCCCTGCGGGTGAACTCGATTCTGACTCGCCATCGCCGTTAGTCCTAAACCTTCAAGAGCCTCCACCAGCCAACGAGGCGCCCTTCGTGCTCACACCTATCATGTTTGTGTTGGCCGGAATCGCGGTCTTCAGTTTAACCGTGCCCATATTCATCCGCAAAAAACGAATGCAAATTCAAAACGAGCCTGATCGATGGCTACCGATGGCATTCGGGTTCCCTGGTCAACCTACGGCATCCAACCAAATTCTTGTCTATGAAACCGCAGATGAGATCTTGCGGTCCAGCACGCGGCGCTGCCGTTACTGCACGAGCGGTTTGGTACGGCGCTCCCAGAAGCGGAATGCATTGGAACAGCACCTGCTCCCTCTTCTCCTTCTGACTCCGTTCCGGTGCTTGAGTTGCCGGCGCCGCTTTTATGGCCTTGGTTTCTTGCAATGATGGATTATAAAGGGCATTTGTATGCAACGCAGGAACCCAATGAGTCCGCTGCTCCGCGCCTCCTTCCCGGGCTTCGGCATGGTGTTGGCGTTGTGCTTCGTGGTGTGCGCAGAATCCTCCCGTTGCTCCGGCCAAGATATTGATACGCTCATCACAAACCAAACGCAGAGGCGAACCACCGTTTTTGATGAAGCGCAAAGCCCTGGCGAACATAGCGCGATTTTAGCTCTCTACGGCGAGAAGGATCCAAACGCACAGATCAAGCAGGCTGTCAATTTCCTCAATGCTTATCCACGGTCCGCATTTCTGGCCGAGGTTTACCAGATAGCCGCTAAGGCCAAGATTGAGGTGGGGGACTACGCCAGCGCCTTGAAGTACGCGGCGCAAGCTCTGCGGCTCTATCCAGAAAGTGAGCTCCTGCTCGTCTCCATTGCAGACGTCCAGGCGCAGCAAGGCCTTTACCGGCAGGCCGAATCGAGCGCCCAAAGCGCCCTGGACGATTTGACCCGTTTCGCTCGACCTGCTTCAGTTTCAAGGCAGAAATGGAGTCTGCTGAAACCCCGCCTTGAAGCCTCCTGTTATTTTGTTTTAGGCCGGGCCAGAATGGCGAAGGGCCTCGCCTCGAAAACTGAGACCGAGCGGACCGGGGGGCTGAAAGAGGCACTGAAGGATCTTGGCCACGCGGCATCCCTGAACCCGGACGACGACGAAGTGGAATATCTTGCGGGACTCGCGAGCCTGGCTCTTGGCGATATTCCGGCGGCAGCCGAATACTTTGCCCGCGCCTATCGCCTGAGAGGGGCGCTCGAGGCAAAGGCCATCGAGCAATTGCAGAAGCTTCGTGCCGCATCAGCCCGCGATTCACAAACTCCGTTCGAGATTTACGTCAAGTCGATCCCAGACCCAGCCGTTCCGGCCGAACAGAATCTGCCGCCAGCGCCAGCGGATAGCACCCGGGAACTTCCGGACTACGCGGGTTCCAAAGTCTGTCAGCAATGCCACCCGGTTACCTATGAAAACTGGTCCCACACCGGCATGTCCAGAATGTTCAGGCCGTATGCCCCTGGAAACGTGATCGGCGATTTCAAGGACGACAACACCTTTTATGTCGGCGAAATAGACAAATGGAGCAATGGCCGGCTGACGATCGAACCCTCGAAAACCAAGGTCCCTTTCGCTCGCATGATTTCCGGCAAAGGCTACGATTACTTTGAGATTCGGGACGGCTCGGGTGAATGGCATCGCTACCGGGTGGATGACACCATCGGCTCCAAGTGGGAACAGGCGTACGCCACAATTCTTCCCAATGGCGAAGTGCACGTCCTGCCCATTCAATACAACCGGATTCAGAAAAAGTGGGTCGATTTCTGGCAGATCATCGATCCGCCCAACAGCCCTCGCGCCGATGTAACCCAGTGGCTGAAGATTTCTCCGCTCACCAGCTACCAGGCCAACTGCGCCGTCTGCCACACCAGCCAACTGCGTAACGTCAAGGGCGGAGGTTTCGATCCTGAGGGATTGGAATTCCGCGAGCCGGGCATCAACTGCGAAATGTGCCACGGACCGTCTTTGAGGCATGTCCAGGCCATGCGCAAAGCCAAGCCCTATGAGAAGCGGCCGATTGATCCCCCCGTGGATTTTGCAAAAGTCACGGCGCAGCAGTTTCTGGCAGTCTGTTCTCAATGCCACATGCAGTCCGCGGTTCGTTCACCGGGGGCAAGGGGCGAACTGAACTATTCGCGCCGCGGCGAGTTCTTCATGCATTACAAGAGCCGCCCCTATGATGAATTCTCGCGGAAGGGATTTTATAAGGATGGGCGCTTCCGCCAAACCACTTTCATTGTCGAGTCGCTTTTGCGGACGCAATGCTACAAGAGGGGCAATGCAACCTGCGGCAGTTGCCATGATCCGCACCCCAACCATGCCGCCAGCAATCCAACTTCATTGAGGTTTCGCGGTCATCCCGGCGAGATGTGTCTGCAATGTCACGGCGAGTACCGGACGAAGACAGCCCGGGTTCAGCACACCCATCATCCTTACGATTCCGAGGGCAGCCGTTGCGTCTCCTGCCATATGCCGCGCATTGTGGACGCTCTCCTCTTTGAGGCCCGAAGCCACGAATTCGATCAGATTCCGGATGCGGATATGACCCAGCGGTTTGGCCAGAAAGAAAGCCCGAACGCCTGCTTGCTTTGCCATAAAGAAAAAGATGCCGGTTGGGTGAAACAACAACTGTTGGCCTGGAGACCCTCGCCAGCGAGGCAATCATCGCAGGACCGGAACGTCGAGGCCAGAAATTAGCGGTGAAAGGCTTTGGCGATGCGGCTTTGCGCGAAAGGCGCCTTGAACGCTTTGCGGAAAATTGGCTGGGAGGCAGGGATTCGAACCCCGATAGGCAGATCCAGAGTCTGCAGTCCTACCGTTAGACGACCTCCCAATAAAACGGCTTCCTCTTAGAAGTAACTGTGGGGGGCTTATCTTGTCAAGGCAATGTTCGATTGGGTAGTGGCGCAATTTGCTGTAGCGGCGCTCTATGACCTGAATCCGGCGTGAAAAGCGCTGACTTTAGGATTCGAGGGGCCTGAGTCGGCGGATTTTTCGGAGCATGTCCGCCGCCATGCCTCGAAGAAAGGGAGGCCCTCCCAGCCGCAGGAGGGGACGA
>Ga0207416_1004985_pt1 | contig 10924 bp, 9 predicted proteins | sample PaiPotPPM11metaG_FD_184107 | JGI IMG/M metagenome (GOLD analysis project Ga0207416, IMG submission 184107) | Iron sulfur acid spring bacterial and archeal communities from Banff, Canada, to study Microbial Dark Matter (Phase II) - Paint Pots PPM... ...
TCGTGTCCGTGCCGAACAGGTGCTGGGCGCTGGGTGAGGCGCTGAACGGGCCGGTGGCCGGGGCGAGCGGCGGGTAGGGGGTCCAGAAGGCCGACACCACCGCCATGACGGCGAACAGCCCGACGACGACGGCGCCGAGCTTGAGCGCGGCGGACCGGCCGGTGAGGGTGAGGCGGCGCAGCCGGGGCTGCGCGCTGGCGAGAGTGGTCATGCGCGGGCCCTCGGGTCGATGAGCGAGTAGACGTAGTTGAGGACCTCGTAGATCACGACGTACAGGATCGCCGCGTACAGCACGAACCCCTGGACGGCGGGGAAGTCGGAGTCCTGGATGGCCTGCAGCGAGTAGTTGCCGATGCCAGGCCAGCCGAAGATCCCCTCGACCAGGATGGTGCCGGTGAAGGTGAAGGCGATGATGCCAGCCAGCACGGTGACTACCGGCAGGAGCCCGTTCTTGAGCGCGTAGGCGAACCAGATGCGCCGCCGGCCGAAGCCGAGGGCGGTCGCCGTTCTCACGTAGTCGGAGGTGAGCGATTCCCGCATCGAGGTGCGCACGACCTTGGCGATGGGCGCGGCGAGGCCGAGGGCGAGGGTGATGACCGGCAGGGCGAGCTCGCGGGCGGCGTCCCAGGCGGTCGCCCACTCGCCTTCGAGGATGCCGTCGATGACGTAGAAGCCGGTGACGGTGCGCGGCGGGGTAACACCGACCGGCAGGCGCCCGATCGGCCCCGGCGCGATGCGGAGCTTGGTGTAGAAGACCCACAGCAGCATGAGGCCGATCCAGAACTGCGGCATCGTGAGGGCGCCGATGGTGAAGAAGCGGACAACCCGGTCGATGATCCCGCCCGCCCTGACGGCGGCGATGACGCCGGCCAGCACCCCGAGCGTCACCCCGATGAGCAGCGCGTACACGGCGAGCTCGGCGGTCGCGGGAAGACGGGAGAGCAGGTCCTGGGTGACCGGCCGACCCGTCTCGTAGGAGACCCCGAGGTTGCCGTGGGCTAGCTGGCTGAGGAAGTGCCAGTACTGGACGAGGACCGGGTCGTTCAGCCCCAGGCTGGTGCGGACCTGGGCTTTCTCGGCGGCCTCGGCGGCCGCGCTGGCGAAGCCGTTGCCGGACGCTCCGAGGAACAGGCTGGTCGGGTCGGGGGCGAACACCCGGGTCACCAGGAAGGTCACGGTAACGACACTGAGGATGACGGCCGCCGACGCGACCAGGCGTTTCAGTACGCGCAGCGCACGCCTGGGCACTACGCGCTCCAGCGTTCGCTGTGATGCGGCGCGGACCGCCGACGTGGCCTGCCACGCGGCCGGGCCTGCCTGACGGATCCCGGGCTGCCCGGCATTCACCGGGCCGATCTGGGAGGTCATCGCTTCCTCCGGGCTGAGGGAGGGCGCGGCGCCGACAGCACCGCGCGAGGATGAGGATGACGGCGCCGCTGCGCGACACGTCAATGATCTGACCCTCATTTTTGTATACGACCTGTTGTTTCAAGCGGGTTAATTCTCCAGACTTTCGCGCTTTTCTGGGGAAACATCCAAATCTTGTATACGATCTTGGCCGGTAGCAGACGTAGTTCCCGGCGCCGCCGAATATCATCTGGCCTGTGGACTCCAAGTCGGCTTCGGTTCTCAGCGCGCTGCGCTCCGAGATCATCTCCGGGATGCTGCCGGGCGGCACCAGGCTCAAGGAAGACGTGCTCGCGGCGCGGTTCGAGGTGTCGCGGGTTCCGGTGCGCGAGGCGCTGCGCCAGCTGGAAAGCGAGGGCTTCGTCGTCGCCGAGAAATACAAGGGCGTCACCGTGGCCGAGCGGTCGACCGAGGTGGTGATCGAGCTCATGCAGGTGCGGCGCGGCCTTGAGGTGCTTGCCGCCCAGCTGGCCGCGCAGCGGTGCGGCGGGGAGCAGGCGGCGGAGCTGCGGGCCGTGGTCAGGCTGGGACGGTCCGAGGGCGAGGCTGGGCACATCAGCCAGCTGCCGCCGCTGATCAGGGAGTTCCACCGCCTTATCGCGCGCGCCTCGGGCAACAGCCTGCTTGAGACGCTGATCGACCGGTTCCTCGATCAGACCGCGTGGGGGTTCGAGCAGGAGATTGAAGAGCGCGTCGAGTCGAGCTGGAACGACCACGGGGCGGTCGCGGCCGCGATCCTGGCGGGCTCCCCGGTACAGGCCGGGCTGCTGATGGAGGAGCACATCCTCAAGGACGAGACCATCTACCGCCGGTCCGTGAACCGCTAGAACGTATACAAAAACTTGGTTTATCGCGGGCTGAAACAGCCCTATATTGGGCGTACCATGTGGTTTTAGCATGACTGTAACCAATCGGAAACAGGGTTTCGTATACAAAAGTCTTGTCGGCGTTGTCGCGCCTGTCGCGACAGCAACCTCACTCCGCCGTGGAGCACCGCATGACTGCTGCAAACCCCGTCACCGCACCGCCAACCCGGGGCGCGATCGCGTCCGCGCTCGACTCGGTCGGCTTCACCCGCGCCCAGTTCTGGGTCCTCACCCTGATCCTGGCAGGCGAGTTCTTCGACACGCTTGAGCAGAACTCGGTCGGCGCCATGGGCACCAACATCAAGGACTCGCTGCACATCGGCGACGTCCAGCTGACCACGATCAATACCGTGACGGTGATCGGCGGGCTGGTCGGCCGGCTCGCCGCCGGGTGGCTCGCCGACCGCTACGGACGGCGCTTCTCCCTTGGCCTTAACCTGCTCGTATACACGCTCGGCGGCCTGCTCAGCGCGGTCTCCTTCTCCGACGGCATGCTCCTGGTCAGCCGGTTCATCGTCGGCATCGGCGTCGGTGGCGAGTTCATGATCGGCATCGCGATGATCTCGGAGATGGTCGCCACCCGCCACCGCGGCACCCTGGTGGCCTCGATCAACGTCGGCGCGGGCGGGGTCGGCAACTTCGTCTCCTACGGCCTGTTCCTGCTGCTGCTCGGCCCGCTGGCGGTTCCGCTTGGCGGCAACGGCCAGGTCTGGCGGTGGTCCTTCGTCATCCTGGCCGCGCCCGCCCTGCTCGTCGTGCTCTACCGGCGGCGGCTGCCTGAGTCCCCGCGCTGGCTGCTGTCACAGGGCCGGGTGGCCGAGGCCAACCGCTCGCTCGGCATCCTGGCGTCGAGCTCGCTGACCACCGCCAGCCCGGTGCCCCCGGTCGAGCTGACCCTGGCCGACATACCGCCCGTGGTCGCCAAGGGGTCTCCGGCCGAGGTCTTCGGCCGGAGCCTGATCGGCCGCACGGCCGCGCTCGGGGTCGCCTCCTGGATGGCCTTCGGATCGCAGGTCACGCTGAACTTCCTGATGCCCACGCTGCTGGTCGAGCGAGGCTACACGGTTTCGCAGAGCCTGCTGTACACGATGATCATGAACGTGGGGGCGCTGCTCGGCGCGAGCGTCGCGGCCCTCATCGCCAACCGGGCCGGGCGCCGCAGCACGGTCACCACGGCGGGAATCTTGGGCTGCGCCACGGCGCTCGCGTTCGCCGGGTTCGGCCACAGCACCGCGATGATCCTCGTCCTCGGCGCGCTCTTCACGTTCTTCACGATGATCACCAACACCACGCTGGCCACGTGGACGCCCGAGGTCTACCCCACCAGCATCCGCTGCTCGGGCTCCTCGATCGCCAACGGCATCGGGAACATCGCCGGCGCGGTCATGCCGTACGCGGCCACCGCGCTGTACGCGGACTCCAAGTTCGCGGGTGTCTTCGGACTCGCCGCGGCGATGTACGCGGTGCTGGTCATCGCCGCCCGGTTCGCCCCCGAGGCCCGCGGGCGGACGCTGGAGGACGTCAACGAGAACACCCTCGTCGCCGCCATGACCTGAACGCACGACGGCCGGCCCGGCCGCTGAGGCCGACCTGGCCCCGCATTGTAACCGTCACAAGGAAGGACACACGGCATGGACACCCTGAACGTCTCCGCCACCGGGAACGGGCTCAACTACCTGCCCGAGTACGTCGCCGACGCCGGCGGCCTGTTCGCGGCCCGCGGGCTCGCCGTCCGGGCGAAGGCGTGCGACCCGTGGACCGGCGTGCTCGACGACCTCGACTCCGGGGCCGCCGACCTCGCGCTCGGCGGCCTGTGGGTGCCCGCCATGTACGTCGGGACGCCCCGCCAGCTGGACGTCGTCGGGCAGCTCAACCACCGCTTCCCGATGGGGATCGTCGCCCGCGACTCCGCGGTCCCGTCCGGGCTCGGCTGGCTCGCCGGGCGGACCGGGCTCGCCCCCGGGGCCGGCGGCAGCGCGCCGTACGAGTTCACCGCGGGCCTGATCCGCGAGGCCGGGCTCGACCCCCTGGCCACCCGGTGGGTGCGCGACCTGTCCACGGCGATGCTGATCGAGCTGTTCCGGGCCGGGCTCGGCGACGCGATCATCCTCGACCTGGTGTCCGCGATGGAACTGGAGGCGGACGGCACCGGCACCATCGTCTTCCGCCACCTGGCAGCCGGGGGCGTGATGCCGAACAGCGTCTACTACTGCCGAACTGACCAGGTGGCCGGGCTGTCGGACCGGATCGCGCGGTTCACCGACGCGATCGCGGAGGCGATGCGCATCATCGTCTCCGGCGAGGCGGAACCAGTCATCGACACGGTCATCGCGCAGCGTTGGCCGGACAAGGACCCCGGCCTGCTGCGCCGGGCCGCGGATGAGATGGCCGAGAGCGGGCTGTGGGACTCGGCCCTGATCGACCGCGGCGCGTCGGACCGCTGGATGCGGATCCTCGCCGGGGGCGGCCTGGTATCGCAGGCCCCCACGCTGGAGGAGCTCATCGGGTCGAGCCAGGTAAGCGTGTCCTCGTGACGCTGATCCTCGGCGCCCACGACATCGCGGCGCTCGTCGACGGCATCGACGTCATCGCGGCGGTCGAAGCCATCCACGCCGACCTCGGGACGGGCCGGATGGACCAGCCCGCCCCGCCGACCCTCGCTGGCGGCGATGACTCGGTCTTCCTGCCGATGTCGGCCCGCTCGGACCGGCTCGGTCTGGTCGTGGTCAAGACGCTCGCCGACGTGCCCGCGAACGCGGCCCGCGGCCTGCCCACGCAGCGCTCAACGCTGGTGGCGACCTCGGCGGTCACCGGAGAGTGCGTCGCCATCCTGGACGGCGCCGCCGTCACCAGGCACCGGACAGCGGCAGCGTCCGCGGTCGCCACCCGCTACCTGGCGCGGGAGAACAGCCGGACACTTGGGCTAATCGGCGCCGGGCAGCTCGCCGTACAGCACGCCCGGGCACTCGCCGGGGTCACCGCGACCGAGGACATCGTCGTCTGGTCGCGCTCGGCGGCAACGCTCGACGCGTTCCTCGACGCGGCCGGACCGGACCTGGCGAAACGGACAACGATCGCGCCCGACGCCCGCAGCGTGGCTGCCGCCGCCGACATCATCTGTACGCTCACCCCGTCGCAGGCGCCGATCCTCCGCGGCGCCTGGCTCCGGCCAGGCCAGCACGTCAACGCGGTCGGCGCCCGGCCGCGCCCCACCCACCGCGAACTGGACGGCGAGGCAATGGCGCGGGCGACGCTCGTCGTCGACAGCGCGCCGACCGCGCTGGCCAAGTCGGGCGACCTGCTTCAGGCGATCGCCGAAGGGGCCCTGCCGCCCGGCCTGCCTCTGCGGGAAATCGGCGCTGTGGTCGCCGGCCGGGCACCGGGCCGCACGGCCGAAACCGAGATCACCGTCTTCGACTCCGTCGGCCTGGCCGCCCAGGACCTGGCCCTCGCGGCCGCCGTCATCAGGCGCGCCCGGGAGACCGGCGCCGGCGAGGAAGTCAAGCTGACCGTGGTCGTGGCCCCGGGTGTGGCAGCATGACCCGCATCGCGGTCGTCAACTGCAACACGACGGCAGCCATGACGCAGGTCATCGCCGCTCGCGCCCGGGCCGCCGTCCAACCCGGCACCGAAATCATCGGGATTACGCCGCGCTGGGGCGTCGCGTCCGCCGAAGGCTGGTTCGACAGTTTCGTCAGCGCCGCCGCGGTCCTCTACGAGTTGGAGCGGCTGCCGGACGGAATCGACGGCGTCGTCATGGCAGGATTCGGCGAGCACGGCCGGGAAGGAGCCCGCGAACTGCTCGACGTCCCGGTAGTCGACATCACCGAAGCAGCCGCGCACATGGCCATGCCCCTGGGACGGCGATTCGGCATCGTCACCCCGCTCGCCCGCTCCATCAGCCAGATCGAGGACAGCCTGGCGACCGCCGGGCTCCTCGGCCGCTGCGCGGCCGTCGAGCACATCGGGCTCGGGGTCCTCGACATCGACATCGACCCCGAGCACACCCGCGACGCCTTCACCGCCGCCGCGCTGCGGGCGATCGGACGGGGAGCGGAGGTGATCTGCCTCGGCTGCGCCGGCCTGGCCGGCATTGAGCAGCACCTGCGGGACCAAGTCCCCGTCCCTGTCGTGGACGGGGTCGCCGCGGCCGCCCTCATGGTCGAAACCCTCATCCGCAGCGGACTCACCACGAGCAAGGCAGGCTCCTACGCCCGACCACTGTCCAAGGCCAGGACCTGGAGCCCGTAACGCGACGAGCAGCCCGGCCCCGAAGCCGGGGCGTCGCTGATGCGTTAACCCGCCCCAAGGAGAAGAAAATTGACCACGGCACCCCCCGAACAGCAGTCTCTGGCGCCCCGCAGCCTTGACCACGGCCGCGAAGCTGATCCCCTCGGCCTCGCCCGCCTGCCGGACCTGGCCAGCGCTGCTCTCGGGGGCACCGTGGTCTTCGCCAGCGACGAACTGTTCGCAGACGCCCGCAACCTGGTCAGCGCCGCACCGGCAGCCCATGATCCGGCCGCCTTCGGTCCGCGGGGAAAGGTCTACGACGGCTGGGAGACGCGGCGGCGGCGCGAGGCAGGCTCGGACTTCGTGATCGTGCGGCTGGCGGCCCCGGCCATCGTGCAGGCCGTCAACATCGACACGTCCTTCTTCACCGGCAACTTTCCGCCGTACGCGTCCGTGGAGGCGGCTACGGTCATGGGTTACCCCAGCCCGGAGGAGGTCCTTGCCGCCGCGTGGACACCGCTCCTCGGACGCACGCGACTGCGTCCCAACACGGGCAATGTCCACTCGATCCGCGCCGCAGGCCAGCTGGCCACCCACGTCCGGCTCACCATCTACCCCGACGGCGGGGTAGCCCGGCTGCGCGTCTACGGTGAGGTGGTACCCGACCCGAGGCGCCTGGGCGGCCGCGTTGACCTCGCCGCCAGCCTTCACGGGGCCACCGTGTCCGGGTGCAGCAACATGTTCTACTCGTCTCCGCTGAACGTCCTGGCCCCTGGCCGCGCTGCGGTCATGTCGGACGGTTGGGAAACCGCTCGCCGCCGCGACGAAGGCAACGACTGGCTCACCGTTCGGCTCGCCGCTCCCGGGGTACTGCACGACACGGTCATCGACACCACGTGCTTCGTCGGCAATGCGCCCGGCTGGGCACGCCTCACCGACGCCGATACCGGGACCGAACTACTCTCCCGCACCCGGCTCCAGCCGGACACCGAGCACCATTTCCGCCTGGTGGCCCGCAACGCGGTCGGCCGCGTCCGGCTCGACATCTATCCCGACGGGGGGATCTCCCGCCTTCGGCTTAACGGCACCATTCCCACGGCCGAGCAGCCAGCGATCACCGACCGCTGGGAAGTGCTGCTCCCGCCCCGCGAGCGCACGGCAGTGGACCGGAGCGAGTACTTCAGCTGACAGAGGCCGCGGCGGCCCCTGGGGAGCGGCTTCGCGTACGGTAGGCCAATGATGTGGGAGGAATTTGGGAGGCCCGAGCTTCCCAGAGCCTTGCTGAACTTAGCTGAACGGAGCCGAAGAGAGCCTCTGACCTGGCCTTTCTCGTGAAGCTGCCGGTCAGGCCGACGGTCGAACCTTGTCGCAGCGAGGTGGGCTTGAGTTTCACTACCGTCCTTGGCGCAGCTCAGAGGCTCTTCGGGAACGGGATCAAGTCGGGGGCGATGATCGGTGTGCCGACGTCAAGCTGGATCTGGGCCTTGTCGACGAGCGGGATGTCGCGCGGGTTGCCCTGATAGACCTTGCCGTCGTAGAAGGCGGTGACGCGGCCCTTCGCTGGACCGACCTGGTCAGGGTTGAGCGGCAGGCCCCACTCGTCGAAGAAGTCACCGAGCGTAAAGCCCCGTTGGACCGGCGACTCGATATGGATGACGCCGTCGGGGGCGTGCGTGTGCAGCCAGTAGAAGCACTTCCCCTCCTGGATGTACGGCTGCCCCTTCGAGTTCTTGGTCTCTTTTGGATCGATGATGCCGACTCCGGCGGGTATCTGATCCTGCTCCCCGTTGGCGAAGATCGTCAGGGCAGCATGCCAGTGGAAGAGCAGGTGGAAGTTCGACTGGCAGCTGATGCCATCGACCTTCTGGCCGGCGACCATGGACGCTCTGCCGGCAAGGGGCACCGCGTTTGGCACGGGCACGCCCTCGTAGCCGTCGGGTCCAAGCGGCGGCGCGGGCTGCAACTTACCCAGGGCACTGGGGCTCAGCAGGCCACTCGGCGTTCCGGCCGCCACGGAACCGCCACCAGCAATCGCGAGGGTTATCCCGGTCGCCGCGGCAACGACGGCAACGCCGATCCCGCCCCACACAAGCCTCCGCCGCCGCTGCGACACGAGCACCTCCGCTGCCTAACTTGACACGGCAGCCAGTCAATCTCCCCAGCAGATGCTGCGGCGCTGGCTTCACGGAGACGTAAGATCCGGCGCGCTCGCGTCGGCCCGCGGCGTCGGCAGCCTTCCCGCCGGGTGGTAGTTCCGCACCGATGCTCTGACCTCCGAAGGCCCGAGCGAACGGTCTGGAGGTGGTGCACGTGACGCGAACCATACTTACATTCTGTTTCTTATTGCTTACTCTGAGTAACTATAGAGACGGAACTGATGAACCTGGTGCGGAGCACCGCACCGAAGCACATCAAGAGTTTGGAGAGCGAGCCCATGACCCTCAAGACCGACGAACGCGTGCCCGTCCTGATCGCTGGCGGCTCCCTTGTGGGCCTGTCCACGTCGCTGTTTCTCGCCCGCCTCGGCGTTGATCACCTGCTCGTGGAACAGCACGCGGAGACCTCGGACCATCCGCGAGGGCGCGGCAACAACCTGCGCACCATGGAAATTTTCCGGACGGCCGGAGTTGAGCAGGACATCCGTGAGGCCGCGTCCCTGCTCGCCGATAATCACGGCATCCTGCAGGTCGAGACCCTGACCAAAGGAGACGGTAAATGGCTGGTCCGGGAAGTCGACCCTACCGGGGAACATGCCAGGGTCAGCCCGTCAAGCTGGTGCCAGTGCAGCCAGAATGACCTTGAGCCAGTCCTGCTGCGCGCCGCCCGCGCGCTCGGCGCCGACATCCGTTTCGGCACCCAGCTTGTCTCCTTCGAGCAGGACGCGGACGGAGTGACCGCGCTGATCAGGAGCCGGCCTAACGGCGAAGAGCGGACCGTGCGGGCCGATTACCTGGTCGCTGCGGATGGGCCGCGCAGCCCGGTCAGGGAACGACTCGGAATCGGCCACACCGGGGCCGGGGACCTGTTCCACAGCGTGAGCATCGCATTCGAGGCCGGACGCCTAGCCGGCGCCGTCGGCGATCGGCGTTTCTTCTGCGCCTACCTGACGAACGAGCAGGGCCCCGGCGTGCTGCTTCCCGTCGACAACGAGCGGTCCTGGGTGCTGCACGCGCCCTTGCACGTCGAACTCGGCGAAACGCTCGAGGACTTCACCGACGGGCGCTGCGCCGCGGCCATCCGCACAGCGACCGGCGTGCCCGACCTGGAGGTGAAGATCACGGGAAAGGCACAGTGGACGGCGGCCGACCGGGTAGTTGAGCGCTTCAGCGACGGGCGGGTCTTCCTGGCTGGCGACTCGGCGCACGAAATGTCACCGACCGGAGCGTATGGCGCGAACACCGGGATCCAGGACGCCCACAACCTCGCGTGGAAGCTCGCCGCGGTACTCGGCGGTTGGGCCGGTCCGGGCTTGCTCGAGACCTACGACGTTGAGCGACGGCCGGTAGCGGCTGCGACCAGCGCCCGTGCCGCCGCCCGTTCAGCCGAGCACAGTCATCCTGGTTACGACCCGCGCACCGGCTTCAAGAGGCAACCGGTAACGCTCGCCATGGTTCTCGGCTACCGCTACTACTCGAGCGCGGTCGCCGGGGCCCCTCGGGACGGCTCGGTCGTCTCACAGGACTTCCGGCCTACGGCCGAGCCCGGAAGCCGGGCACCGCACATGTGGCTGAAGCGGTCCGGTGCCCGGTTGTCCACGCTGGACCTCTATGAGCGGACGCCGGTACTGCTCAGCGGTCCCGACGGCCGAGCCTGGCACGCGGCCGGGATGCAAGTAGCCGGGCGGGGCGTCCCGCTCGCCTGCTACCGGGTGGGCCACGGCGCGGAGTACGACTTGGTGCCCGATGACGGCTCCGACTGGGCACAGTTGCACGGCACAGACTCAGCCGGGGCCGTCCTTGTCCGCCCGGACGGCTTCGTGGCGTGGCGGGCGCAGACATCCGGCACCGATCCAGAACGGGTGCTTGCTGAAGTACTTGACACCGTGCTCAGCTGCGGGTGACCGCGGTGTTGCACCCTTGGCAAAGGCGCGCGGGACAGCCGTCATCACGGAGCGCGCGGCGGGCGGCCGGCTTGGTGCGGCGGCGTCCGGCGCTATTGGCCGCCGGCCTCGGTGCCTCGGCGGGCCTCGTGGCGGCCGCCATCGCTCCGACCGTGCCGCCGGCCGCCGCGGCAACCGTGGCACCGTCCCCGACGACGGCCCAACAGGAAGCGGGCATGACCCCCGGACTTCCGCTGGCGGACCCGGCCGCCCTCAACGCCACTACCCCGCGCACGTTGCGGGTGCGGCTGCTGGCCGAGCCCACGCGGTTCGACATCAGCGGCAAGATGGTGTGGGGAGAGTCCTACAACGGGCACTATGT
>Ga0207416_1004987_pt1 | contig 10921 bp, 17 predicted proteins | sample PaiPotPPM11metaG_FD_184107 | JGI IMG/M metagenome (GOLD analysis project Ga0207416, IMG submission 184107) | Iron sulfur acid spring bacterial and archeal communities from Banff, Canada, to study Microbial Dark Matter (Phase II) - Paint Pots PPM... ...
TTTGCAAGTCCATCGTCGGCCGCGCAAAATATCGGCATCGCTCAATATGACGATTCCGGAGCGACGAGCGGGCCAGCCGGGCTCGGAATAAATTGGTGCGTCGGACCATCGATTACCATCACCGATGTTTCGGGGGCGACGCAGGCCACGAATTCGACGGCCGCGAGCAACGTGGTCTCGATTCCCACGACGAGCGCAAATCTCACCGGCACGCAAACGGCGAATTTCCCCGCTAGTCCCGTAGGTCCGGGCATGTGCGAATTCTCGATTTACGCGGCGGGCCTTCCGGCTGCTACGCTCGGGGACGGGAATCGGTATTACATCACTGTGGGATTCTAAAATGCGGCCGAACCACTTCGTTCCGCCGCTCGTCGCGCTCGCAATCGTAGCAGCGTATGCGTCGGCACTTCCTCGCGGTGTTCCGCCGGCGGCCGTATCCGACGATGAGCCTGCGGCAGCCATGCCAGCGAGCGGTTTCGTTCGTACGCTACACGTCGGCGACACAACGACGGAATCATTTGGCCGCTCAAAAGAGTCCACGATCTGGTCCGACTGCGACCGCAACGGCGTTGCGCGTATCGTCCCGCACGAGATATCGCAGACGGTCTCCGGCCCCTATTCGTACCGCGATGTGGTGGTCGCACAATTTCCCGGTGCGTGTCATCTCGTCGCATACACAATGGCCGACGATGGTCGACCATTGGGAATTTCCGCCGTGCTCACGATCGACGTGACGAAATGATCGTACGGCAGATTGGCCCAGGTGTATTCCTCGAGCACGTACCGCTCACGCCTTTGCAAGCTCGCACTTTAGCGGATTCACTCCATGCCGCAGCACACGCAGCGGAAGACTTTCAGCGCGAAACGACGGCCGGCAAAGGGGGCGCTTCGCGCATTACTCCGTCCTGTTGCCACCTCGTGCGCTGCCCCGACACCGGGTATGGCCCCATTTGTGTCCTATTAGCGGAGAGCTACGACCGTGGATGAATTTGAATCGATTTTCGGTGCGAGGCCGACGACAGAGGAACGGGCGGCCGTCGAGCAACGAATCGCGGCGAAGGAAAAACCGCCTCGTGTGAAATTAACTGCCGTCGAGAAAGAGTCTATCACCGCCTTTGCACGGTCGCCGCTACAGATCGCTGCGTTTTTCGAGGGCATCCTTGATCGCGACACCGTCACGGAAGGACAGTACCGCATCGTAGAGCGCTGGCGTGGATGGTATCCTCGTGTCTGTGCAGGATTGCCAGTGAAGAATCGCTACAGCGGCTGCTGGCAGAAAGGCTGCAAGCTGCGAGCAAGCGTCGTGCACAACTACGTGGCGTATTGCGCGGCGCATGCAGCGGAGGCAGCTAAGGGAGAGGCATAGGCGCCGCGCGGACATAGTCTCGATGAACTTTCCACGCTGATAGTGATTTATCCGCAGGCGTTGCCTTGGGTTTGGTGAAGCGACGTGGCGGAATGACTTCGCAAGAAATCGAGTTCTTCGCGACGTTGGATCGGGCATATAGGACGACGCGGGAACGATTCGTCGAATTCGCAGAGCGACCCGATTGCCGTCGGTTCGTGGTCCCGCCCGCCACCGACCCCGATGTGGGCTTTTCGATCCTCTACACACCGCCGGTCTTTAATCCGCCGCTGCTCATCATCGGCTTGAATCCAGCCAACTTCGCGGGTGCAGGCGCTGACCAGGCGGGCGAACCGAATCGAACGATGCTCAGCGGCACGCCGCCGACCGTAAACAGCTATCTACAGCACGACCACGTCTTTGCGCGAGCGCTCCGAGCATCGTTCGCGGGCTACGAGGACTTATTGGCAAGCACGGTGGGCATGAACGTGTGGCACTTCCAACAGGTGTCCGACGCTGCAAAGGCACCGAAGGACCTCATCGCCTTTTGCGAGAGCACCACGTTCGACATTGCTACAACAATGAAGCCGCAACACGTCCTTTGCTTCAGTAGGCAAGCTTTGAATCTTTGCAAAACGGCCGGCGAAGTCGTCGAAGAGGGGCTTGCGGCGGAACGCACTTCGTTTACCGGCGCAACGTGGTGGTACGTGCCGCATTTGACTGGACCATACACCCGCGCAAAAGCGGAGCTGGCGATGCCTATGGTCCTCGATCTTATCGCTAGAGACCTCGCAAGCAACGACAGCCGCTGAAGCGGCGCCGAGCGGCATACTAGCGCAGGCGTTTTTTCTTGTCTGCTTCCATCGCGTGAATCAATAGATCCCGGAGCAACGTCGAGGCCGATTTCGGCGGCTCGTGTTCGCCGCAGTCCCACGTGCGCCATCGCTTCTTCGCCCACGCGATTGCGCGCTTCCCGGCCGAATCCGTAGCGTAGATATTCAGTCGTTCGGCGCTGTCGTATTTTTTCATGACAGCATGGTAGCACAGTTCGCACCCGGTGTTCGTATCGATATCGATCTGATTGCGTTCCCACAGTCGCCACAACTTGACGCCGCGCCGAATCGATGCGATCAATAACTCATCGCATGCAATTGCATTCGCGTAGACGGAGACGAAGCAGAATGATAACGAGACTACTAGGGGCAGCGATGCTCACCGCAGCTCTGGCCAAACTACCGGCGGCCATCACGGCTGTCATGGTCGGTGTCGAGCATCTGTTCACGGTGGCCCACTAACATGGCGACGGCATACGCCGGAGAATTCGCGTTTCGGTCGTCGTCCGGAACGGTGTACCGCTACGGCCCAAACGGTCGGCTCCAGATCGACGTTGAGCGCACTATGGACGCCGAGCAACTTCTGCGAGAGATCCACGCTACGCCGTCGTGGATAACGCGATTGGCGACGGCGGTGACGACGTTTACGCTGGTGCTGGGGATCACGCTGCACATCGCCACTAGCGCGGCAGCGCTCCCTTCGCCGGGCCATTCCGCCCTTGCACAAAGCATCATTTTGCATAACGTCGCAACGAAAAAATGCCTGCGTAATATTTCTACATGCGGAAATACGCCGTGATGGTCGCAGCGATGGTTCTCTCGGCACGTCTTGTCGTTGTTGGAGGACACTGTTTTTTGCGCACCACGACACCGCAACAGGCGCAATCATCTCCAGGTCTCGACCCGCAATCGGCGGCGGAATTGGCGCAGATGCTCGGCGGCGCTGCGCAACAAGTTTCGGGAAATCAAACCGTCGGGACCGTCACAGGTCTGGTATCGGGGCTGCTCGGGATGCGTCACGCGGGGCCAACACCGACACCCGAGCCGCCGATTTCGGTCGTGTCGGCACTCATCGAAAATACGGGGCGTGCGACAAGCCGTGCCGCTACGTTGCAAATTGATTATTCGGACCGGGTGCCGGATATGCTCGTCATTCCGGAGCTACATTCGGGCGCTCGCATCGAGATTTCTCATGTGGTCACCGGCGAAATGCAAAGTGGCACCGTGGCGTGTGAGGTGACAAAATAATATGTGGATGCTTCGCTATTTTTTTGAACGAATCGTGTACGACGTTTTTATCGCACCAATTATCTACCGCAACCGCCGGCGCAACAATCGCCGGTACTAAAGGAGTAATCGAATGTTTCCCTCATGGCTTAAAAATCCGTGGAGCTGGTTCGGGATCTACCTCGTTTTCACGACCGTCTCGACGTTCTTCAGCATCCTCACCGGTCATATGATGTCCTTCGGCGGCATCTGGATCGGCGCGCTGCTGCTCATAGTCTGCATCGGTTGGAGCATCTTTCGCGCTCTGCGTCGTGCAGGTGCAAGCGCTCTGCAGATCGGCATGATGGCGCACTCCGCCTCGCAACGATTCACCACGCACGACCATGGGGCTGGTCCCGGCGTCGGCGGCAATTTGCACGGCGGGGAATAGATTTCTCCGGTTCGGCTCCTGGCCGGAGAAAAAAAGGGGGACGTTGCCGCGTCCCTCTTTTTACATTTCGTGCTCGACTTCGTGCTCGTGCTCTTGTTGTTTTTCCGGTATTTTTTGCGGTGCGGCGAGTGCCGCTTCGGCCCTCTGCTTTTCGACCTCGGCTTTGATTTCGGCGAATCTGTCCATGAGGGATTCCTGCGGCTTCACGCCCTGACGCGCCATCTCTTCGAGTATGGCATCTCGCTTCGTTTCGTCTTTGACGTTAACCTGAAATTCGCTGCCGAATTTTTCGCGTCCTAATCTGACGGCATCTCTAATATCGTCCTTTTCGCTACCAACAATTTGCACACCGGCTCCGGTATCGCGGATCCGTTCTTCGCCGTCGCGTACATACGACACGGATGCATCGCTATTTGTTACCGTCTCGTATTTTTGCGTCCAGTTGGCTTGGACGGGTTTCGGCTCGACGGTTTTCGTTTGCTCTTTTTCTTTCGCCGCACGCATTTCGGCCCACGAATGGTCGTTTGATGCTGCGCGATATTCGGCGCTGCGCTCCAAGCGGATGGCACGTTCGGCCTCTTGCGGCGTGGTCCGTTGTGCGTTGACGCTTACGGCCCGCGTCTCGTGGTCCATCTGTTGTTGCATCGCGGCGATCTCGGCCGGAGTTGGATCCGCGTATGCCCTTGCCTTGAGGGCCTCGATTGCTTGAGTCGTTGTGGTAGTGGTCATATTGTTTCCTTTCGTTGGTTGGTGTGCATTCGCAGTACGTCTTTATCGAGCAGCATCGCCGCGAGTTTGCAACGTGTGCGCCTGTCATCATCCCTCTCCTTAGATGGTGCGGCCGCCGGCGGCCGAGGTTTGTTGTTCGTATTGTCGCGTGACCCGTCGCCACGCGGCGTTCGTTGAAGCCGTATCGTCGTCTCCAATGCCCAAGACACGCTCGATATCGCCGATTTTCCATCCCTCTGGCAACTCGATAAACCGATTGCTTCGTCCGCCACTCTCAGACCATTGCAGCACATCCAGTACATGCCAAGCTCGTGCGGTTTGCACGGGCGTGAGTTTCGGCGTTTCACGACGGCGATCAGCATCCAGGTAGCGGTAGATTTCCCGCGTTACTTTGCTTGTCTCGTGGACGGCGTATGGCCGCTCGTCCAGCCTCGGTTCATCTGCTTCGTGCATGGGCAATCTCCGTATCGATTTCGGTGTTGTGATGTGTGCGTAGCTCTTCCAGTTTATTCGCGTATTCTTGGCGTTGTGCGGCCGTTTCGAGTTGGAGGGCGTTCGCGAAGCGATGAGCGTCAGCACGATCTAGCGAGATTGCCCATCCTTCTATGGGGTCACCCCGTTGCGGTTTGGCGGAGAGCATGATTCCGCCGTCGTGTGCGCGGCCGACCACGAGATCCACGTCGCGGCGAACGTCGAGACCGCCGCGGCGCATGACGAGGGCGCTGAGCGTCTCACGGACCGGCTCGCCGCCACGAAGAGCCGTTTCGATGCGCACATACGTCGGATTTGACCGCTCCTCGAATCGGAACCAGATGCGGCTTCTCTGTGCATCGGTGACGGCGAACCCCGGCATCTCCGTCCCCCACGCCATGAGGGCAATTCCGCGAGAGATTTCCGCCGCGACCGCGCCGTACATCAGATCGTATTCCCATTTCATGACGCGTTCCGGCCTAACGCTCATGTTCGTAGCCCTGCTCGATTTCGTGTTCATGTCGACGCGGATCATAGCGTCGATCTGCTGCATGTTGCAAGTCGCGCTCGTGGTGTTTTTCGCGCTCCTGTTCACGTCGCTGTGAGATCGAGCGTTCGATGTCGCGTGCAAGGTCGTGCGCACGGTCGAGTTCAGCTTTGTAATCCTTGTATTTCAGCGGTTGCGTCTCTCTATGCACGTCGGCGACAGAGGTGCGAAATTCTTTGAGGGCTACCCGTTCCTGGCTGAGCCTATCGGAGAGCGAAAGCATCCGGTCTTTTCCGATCTCTTCTTTTTTCGCTGCGTATACTTCGCGCAGTTCACGCACCCGTTCCGCACGGATCGCCAGCGCCGGCTCTTTCACCTCGGCCTCCCATTTTCGGCGAAGGGGGGAGTTTTTGACGGCTTCCTCACGCTCCATGTGAATAACACGGAGGGTGTCTTTTCCGCCGGTTCGTTCGATAATTTCGTCGTAGTTGCGGCTCGTCGTTTTGAGCGAGATGCGGCCAGAGATGTGCTCCGCAAGCTCATCGGTATTTTTGAAGTTGCTCTCAGCCACGACCAGATTAAGTTTTTCTTTACTACGGCTCATCGCAACAAAAACAAGTTCTGCAGACGCGGAGGGATCGATGATGCTCGTGCTAGTGGACACGCTAGCACCCTGCGATTTATGGACGCTTAGCGCATTTCCATGGTCCCACGCTTTATATCCACGCGGCGAAAACGCGACAGTTCTTCCGTCATGCAATTCAACCTCGATCCGGTCGCGGGCAACGTCGGTAACAATCCCACGGTTGCCATTCAGCACCCCAATCCCGCGGCGACCTTGGCTGTTTTCCAGGAATACAAACTCATCGCCAACACAGAGTTCGCGCTCACCACCCTCGGTTACGAAGCGCATGCCGCGCCCTTCAAACCCCCCTCTTCGCCGATCTTCTTCCGCAAGATGACGGACCGTGTCTTTGTCGGCTGCAATGAGGAGCGAATCCGCCTGCCCGAAGGCCTTGTTTATTCGGTGCGTTTTAACCGCTTCGTCAATGGCTTCGTCGCGATTTTTCACCCAGGTAATCGCACCGTGGGCTTCGATTTTTGCGAGGGATTCTTTGACCAACGCAAGGCGCTTCATCTCATCTTTTTCGATGATCGCGTCCGCCATCGTCACGACCGCCTCGCGATGCCATGCGTTCTTCTGTCTTTGAACATCACGCAGTTCTGCGTGCGTTCCGGCACTATTTGCAACATCTCGAATGATGCGAGCGGAAGCTCCGAAATCAATCGGCTGAAGCTGCCGAGTGTCATAGATCTCTTGGACGAGACAACCCCGCTCGCGAGCAAGCGCGACAATCTTTCCATTAGCGCGAGAGTCCATCATCGCAGCTTCGTCCACGACCACGATGCCACGTGTCGGAATGATTTGCTCTTTGCCGCCTTCTTCAATGATTGCAGCGCGGGATGAATTGACGCATTTAAATCCCGCTTCCGATTCGAGGCGTTCGGCGGCCGCCTGAGAGAGTGTGATACCGACCACCTCTCTATCGGTCTGCTCACCAAGTACCCGAACAACGCCCATGACCGTGGTCTTGCCGGTGCCGGGGAGGCCCTCGATTGAGAGCAGCGATCCGCGAGAGATGCCAAGGAGCGCGTTTTTTTGTTCCTCGTTTAAGTGGAATGTTTTCCCATTTTTTTCGCTCTGTTCGGCCTCATAGGTTGCCATCGCCCGAGTGATTTGCTCTTTAGTAATTCCGGAATCAGTCGCAGCAAGAACCCGAGCATCATCGGCAAGGCGATCCTCGATTTCGAGGATTTCCGTAGTCGTGCAAAGCGGCTGAATCGTATCGGCCGATAGAACCCGGATACTCTCGTCTCGCATCACGAGGTCGCCTAATCGTTCGATTTCTTCGGGGTCAGAGATCCGCGCACACAACCATGCATCGATATCCTCACGCGAGAACGTCGAGGATTGCGCGGTCACGTCTGCAAGCACGAGGTGAGGGTCTTCTGCGACCTGAGCCGCTACGTGCAGTTCCGATTCTTCGGCAGTTTGGAACATGCCAAGCCGATCTACAGCATCTTCGTAGAGGTAGCCGTCGAGTAACTCCGTCTCACCCTCAATCTCTTTGCGGGTGCGCTCTTCAATCTCGGCTTTGGCATGCTTGGCCTTCAGTTCGGTGATCTGTTTATCGATCTCATCAGGCTCGATATTCTGACCTTTGAGGTTACGCCGAAGTTCGAGCATCTCTCGACGGTGCTCGAATTTCATCGCGGCGATTCCCACATCTCGGAGAATCACTCGGCCCGTGTCGTCCTCTTGGATTGCCACACCATATCGAGCAGCAGTGGCATGCAGATCGCCCCATGATGATGCCCGACCACGTTCTGCGGCCGTATCGATCGCGGCTCGTAGCCTCGGCGCTACCGTGGCATCTACGTACCGCTCGAACGTTACGTCGCGCTCGCGGTAGCCTTCAAAACTACGGCGTTCCTGACGCAGCAGACGCTCTTCACGACGTTGGGCACGCCATGCCGCGAGTTCGTGCTTATCGGCCCAGTCGATCCGTTGTTCCGGCGTGCCAGCATCACGGACGACCGCTAATCCGTGGTCATGTTCGAGTCCGTGTGCGAGTTCGACTTCACGCTCGGCCCACGCCATCCGTTTGTATAGGCTCGTCCGGTCGTATGCGATCCCGGTCTCGGGATGCACGGCACCCACGGCACAATGGACGTGGATATTTTCCGTGTCACGATGAACGACGGCAAGGCTCCGATGGTCGGCGAGCCCGAGTTTTGTGAGTACCTCACCGACGTAGGCGTGGACTTGCTCATCGGAGAGTTTTGCCGTCTCAGATTCGCTGAAACTCCAAACGAAGTGCATGGCCCCGTTCCGCACCGCAGGGTTCACGAGGGCATCGGAGTCCATCTCCAGCGCAGCGGTGCTCATCGAATCGCAGTTACGCACGAGGATGCTCGACGGTCGTGTACCGTGGCCCGCCTCGGGTTTCCACATTGCTCCGGCACCAAGATCTGCACGAGATTCAGCTTCCAAAAAGACGCCTTCCAAGGCATCACGAATCTCTTCTTTACTCGCGCCTTTTTCCGCGACGGCGTATCCGACGAGGTATTCCACCAGTCCGCCGGCACTACCGCCACCCTTCGGAGCGGCACACAATTTCCCAATCACTTGCGGATCTCTCCATCATGTTCACGACGGAGGGGGGAGAGCGCCGCGTGAACGATAGCCTGCATCTCGCTCAGGTATCCATGCACGGCATCGGTCTCGTTTCGGTCGAGCACGTCGAGGGTGCGACGAATCCGGTCAGAGATTTGCACGAGGGGCCGGGCGATCCGAGCCGCGTCGGTATCGTATTTGGGGATCGGCGTGAGCGCTATGGTCCGAAGATACTCGGCGATAGTCTGATACCCGCCGCGTTTTGCATGAGCGCGGATTTCCGATAGTTCTTCGGCCGTAACATTGGCGGCAATCATCCGCTCCGCACGACGTGAGCCGCGAACGGTACGCCCGCGTACCGCGTCCGTAACCGCCTCGACCGATTGTTTCGCATCAAATTTCCCCTTCATCGCATCCTCCGTCGTGGATCAGATAGCACGCTGCAAGCGCAGGATCGTCCAGCTTGCTGGCCATCCTGCATCCTGATTTCGTAACTCTAACCCGAGCGGAATGAAGAGCGAAAGTAGCGCTTCACGAAGCGTATCAATCATTTATCAGTAATACTCGTGATAGACGAGTGAAGCACACACGAGCGCATCATGTAGCGTAACAGTAGTGCACACGAGCACTACATAACACGCACACGAGCGCTACACGAAACGCAACATGTACGCGATGTGTAATGCGACTGATCTGATTTCCGTGATCCAATCGACGTCACCGTGAAGTCGATGGTAATGTCATGTCGATATGGACTCTGTAGCAGACCCGAGGGACATTGAAGCGCGAGTGCAGCGGTCGCGTGAGGCGGTAGCGAGCGCAATTGAAGCCATCGTTGCAACGAAGCCGAGTGTGCGTCCGAAGTCGTCGCCGATTTTAGCGTTGCTTGAACCGTATGCCGATCAGATACGGCAGGCAATGGCAGATGGATGGACGGCTGGAGCGATAGCCCGAGCACTGCACGGAAAAGGTGTGGAGTTCAGCGAGGATGCGATTCGTCTGCGGATTGCAGCAGCGTTCCGCAAGGCGTCCGAAACGGCGGCGAGCGATAAGCCGAAGCGCGAAACGAAGCCGAAAAACAATTCTTCGAACCCCACAGCTACGCCTATCCGGAGTGCGGCGGGTGCGCCCACGTTCGATCCGCGTGATCAATACAAGCGCAAGCCCAAAGAGGAGCAGTGGTAATGCCGAAGCGGCTCATCATATACATCAAAGACAAAGGCGGCTGCGGCGCGTCGTTCGCGTGTGTCGCACATGCGGCACTGCTGCGTCGTGCCGGACTGAAGCCGCTACTCGTGGATACCGATGGCGAGATCGGGCATCTGCGCCGGAACTTTCCCGTTGACGATGTTCGCTCGTTCTCGTTCCACGCGAAGGAAAGCGATCGCGTAGACTTCGCGGAGATCCTCGACGAGGGTCGAGAGATCGTGCTCGTGGACATGCCGGCGGCTTCGCTCACGCTTATGGGTAAAATCGAGCGCGACTACGGATTCGTCGCATTGGCGCACCGTGCGGGGTATGCCGTCACGTTCGTCTGTGTGGGCACGCCCGACCCAGCGAGTCTGTATGCCATCGAAGGTGCAGCGGAACTCGACGAAGACGCGTCCCTGATCTTCGTGCGGAATCATGGGTTTGGCGAAAACGCCGACTTCTTGGTATGGGACGGCTCGGCGGAAGATGGCCTTCCGCCGCACGACGGCAAAGCAGTTCTCGCCGAACGCGGTGGATGCGATTTACATATGCCGAGACTCGACCCGGGCACGGTAGCGCTCATGTCTGCCTTCGGCATCACGTACGAGAGCGCACCAACATCAAGATTGAAGGCCGGTCGCCGCTCGCAAATCGAAACGTTCCTCCGTCGCTTCGAAAGCGAGCTTCAAAAGGCCAGCGACTTGACGGGCTTTGCCACAACGACACAGGCGGTGCCGGCGTGAGCAACATCGTCGACCGTATCGTCTCCCGTTTACCCGCGGATCGTCAACGCGATTTTTTGACGTTGATTCGAGATCTGAACGTTCACGATGCGGACTTAACACAAGCATATCTTGCGGTCGAAGCACTCGCTCCGATGATGGCCGAGATCAACTACGCAAAAGGCGACATCATTACCGGGATGCGCACCGCAGGCGCAGAGATCGTCTCCGGGCTCGCTTCGGATATAGCCGACAAATCCGTCGAGGCGATTAAAGTCGCGGTATCCACTGAAATCGTCTCTAGCGTG
>Ga0207416_1004989_pt1 | contig 10915 bp, 10 predicted proteins | sample PaiPotPPM11metaG_FD_184107 | JGI IMG/M metagenome (GOLD analysis project Ga0207416, IMG submission 184107) | Iron sulfur acid spring bacterial and archeal communities from Banff, Canada, to study Microbial Dark Matter (Phase II) - Paint Pots PPM... ...
GCTTGGGGGTGGGGTCGGCCGGGTTGCCCTGGTAGTAGTCGAATTTCATCCAGGCGGGGTTGATGTCCATCTGCATGCCCTCGACGGCGCCGGCCCGCTGCAGGAGCAGGCCGAGGTCCTGGGCGTTGAGGGCGGAGCCGTAGACGTAGACGATCCGGCCGTCTTTGGTGATGCCGATGCCGGAGCGCCAGACGTAGTAGCCGCCGCCGAGGGTCGCGCCCCAGTTGCTCATGACGTCGGAGCTGGCGTTGGCGGCGACCTGGCCGTGGTCGACGAGGAGCCTGAGGTTCTGCCGGACGCCCGCGATGGAGGGGTTCATGGTGAAGTCGCGGCCCCACGCGCCGATCTTCACCGAGCCGTTCTTGTAGTAGACGACCGACGCGGCGCCGCTGGCGAGCGAGCCGTGGTAGATGCCGTTGAGGTAGAAGCCGCCGCCGGCGGAGTCGAGCTTGAACCCGCCGTTGAACGTGGCGAGCAGGCCCGTGCGCTGCCCGGCCGGGATGTAGGCGGGCACGCCCCAGTTCTGGGTGGTCCCGGGGTCTTCGGTGCCCGGGCGCAGCGAGAACTTAACGAGCCGCTGGTCGATCGACGCGATGCCGTTGACCTGGGAGGTGTAGGTCGCGTCGCGCAGGAACGTGGTCAAGATCGCCGGCTCGCCGCCGACTTTCCCGACCACCCGCCACTGGCCCTCGCCCGCGATCGGCGACCCGGCCAGCGACTTGAGGGTGGCCGGGATGTCGGGGGTGAACGCGTTCCCGGCCTTGGCCCTGGCCGGGGCGCCCGCGCTGAGTGCCTCGCCGCTCGGCACGGCGAGGGAGAACGACGGCTTGCCGCCCTTGGGCGGCGGGTTGTACGACAGCCACTCCCCGAACGTGACGACCGGGCCGAGGTAGTGGTCCCTGGCCCATTCCGCGAGGTTGGCCGACACGCCCTGGCCGTTGTTCCTGAACGCGGCCTGCCCGGCGGAGAACATGACGAACACCAGGAACAGCGCGACCACCGCGCTGGCGACCCGGACGGAGCGGCGGCGGAAGAACCCGCGCGTACGCCGGAACCGCACCTTGCGCGGCGGCGGCCCGCCGTCCTGCGGTGACGGCTCAAAGAGCGCCGGGCCACCAGGCCCCTGCCCCGGCACCTCATAGCCCTGATCGTCGATGCGCGTTTCGTCGAAACGCTGAGAATCTTCGTACCTGCGCATGTTTCCTTGCGCGGTTCCCTGCGCGCGGCCGTTCTGGTAGCCGCGCGGGTCGCCGTTGTAGCCGCGCTGGGCGCCGTTCCCCTGGTACGCCGCGCCGCCGCGCTGGTAGTTGAACGTCTGCGTGGGCTGGTTGTCGTATCCCTGGCCCTGGCCCTGGCCCTGACCGGGACCCGGCTGGTGGCCCGGTGGGCCGTAGCCTGGCGGCCCGTAGCCCTGCTGGCCGTAGCCCCGCTGGCCGCGGTCGGCCGGGGCGCCGCGGCGTGGGCCGCCGTACTGGCCGTACTGCTGCTGCCCCGGGCCGGAAGCGCCGTGACCGTTGCCGTTGCCGTTGTAGCCGTTCGGTCCGTAACCGTTGTGCTGAGCGCCCTGGTCCCCGTAGGCCTGCCCGTCATCGGGCTCGCTCTGCCACTCAGGACCTAGTCCGCCACGGGGCACTCGTCGCGACATGTTTCCTACCTCCCGCGTAGCTCAGTCCCGCAAGGAAGCTACTCACCTCGGTTAAAGGAATCGTTACGAGCCAATACCCACGCTTCGGCTCGATTACCTGTAGCATCCGGCGCAATCTATGCGGGAGCGCGGTCGCCCGCGCCAGATGTCAGAATATGCGGTCGGTGATCCGGTGCGGGCTGATCTTCAGCGGTGCGTCCCAATTTGATGCTCTGATTTCTCTCATAGCCAGCTTTCGCGTGGCAGCGTCCATCCGGTCGATGAACAGCACTCCGTCCAGGTGGTCGGTCTCGTGCTGGATGCAGCGGGCGAGCACCTCCGTCCCCACGATCTGGATCGGGTCGCCGAGCTCGGTGAAGCCCTTGGCCGCCGTGTTCAGCCGCCGCTTGACGTCGTGGTAGATGCCGGGGAAGGACAGGCACCCCTCCTCGCCGTCCTGCTCCTCCTCGTCGGGGAACTCGAGCACCGGGTTCACGAGGTGCCCGCGCTCATCGCCGACCGCGTAAGCGAATACCCGCAGGCCAACGCCGATCTGCGGCGCGGCGAGCCCTGCGCCCTGCGCATCGTCGAGCGTCTGGGTCAGGTCCTTGACCAGGGAGCGGAGCTGCTTGTCGAAGTCGGTTACCGGCTCGGCGGCGGTGCGCAGGGTCGGATCGCCGAACAGCCGGATGTCGCGAATTGCCATGCCTTGAGGGTAGTCGCCGCGGGCGGCTGCCACACCAGGTCGCAACTAACTTGACATGAACCAGAAAAGGAATATACAACTTGAGTAGTAAGTTTCATACAAGCGAAGGGCGAGACCACACCGGGTGGCAGCCCTCTTCAGGAGGTAGCGATGTACCTGACGACTCTCGACCCGATCAGCCGTGACTTCGACCGGATCGTCCGGCGCGCGTTCAGCGCCGGCAGTGTCAACCGCGGCAGCTACGGTGCTTTCAACCACGGGCCGGCCCTGCCGATGGACAGCGTTCGCCGCGACGGCGAGGTTGTCCTCCGCTTCGACGTCCCCGGCGTTGACCAGGACAAGATCGACGTGACCGTGGACAAGGGCGTCCTCACCGTCAGCGCGACGCGCGAGGAGACCAAGACCGAGGGTGAGAACCCCGTCGTCCGTGAGCGCCTGTTCGGCAGCTTCACCCGCCGGGTCCGGCTGTCCGACAACCTGGACGCCGAGGCGATCGAGGCCAGCAACCACGACGGCGTGCTCGAGATCCGCATCCCGGTCCGCGAGGAGGCCAAGCCGCGCAAGATCACGGTTGGCGCCCCGAGCGAGGCCAAGGAGCTGGCTGAGTAATTAACCGCCAGTCCGGCAACACAGGCGGCCAGCGGGGCGTACGCACCGCTGGCCGCTTACCATTTCGCCTGGGAGGTGAGACACGTGGAAATCTTCGACGACGAGACCGTCCCGCTCTACACCGTGGGGCAGGTCGCGGAAATGCTCTCGCTGAAGCAGGCGTTCCTGCGCCGCATCGACGAGCTGAGCGTCGTCTCGCCGCAGCGCTCCGCGGGCCGTCAGCGCCGCTACACCCGCGTGGAGATCAGGGTCATCCAGCAGGTCGCCACCATGGCGGACGAGGGCATGACGCTGCCCGCCATCCGGCGGATCATCCAGCTCGAGGAGCGGCTGGCCGAGCTTGTGCGCGAGCGTGACGACCTGGCGGCGCGGCTGTCGGAAGTATCTTCCGAACGACTTCGGCTTGCTCAGCAGCTCGCCAGCCTGCTCGAGCGGGCCGCCATCGAGCAACGGCACGAGTCGCCGGCCGAAGAACAGTAAGGCAATCTCGGTAACACGGGCTCGGTAACCCGGGTCAAGGCTTGGCCAGCAGCGCGTCGGCGTTGTCGTGCAGGATCGCCGCCTGCTCCGCATCGGTGAAGCCGAGGCCGGCGACGGCGCGCACCGCGGTCAACGGCTCGTCGAGCGGATAGTCGCTGCCGAAGACGACCCGGTCGATGCCCACCTTGCGCAGCACCCACGCGAGCTGCTCGGCGAACGGGCTGTCCGCCATCATCGCGCCGGTCACCGAGATGTCGATCCACACGTTCCTGCGCCACTCCGGGTAGCGGGCGAAGATGTCGTAGACCAGCAGCTGCGGGAAGCCAGGGCCGTGCGCGTGCGCGAGGATGAGCCTGCTCTCCGGCACCGCCATCGCCAGGTTGACGAACTTGCCCGGCTGATTGGCGTCCCACGGCGAGTACGCGTCGAACAGCACGGGCAGGCCGTGATCGGACGCCTTGCGTACCACCTTCGCGACCGCGGGATCGCCGACGTCGAACCGCTGCGTGTTCGGGTGCAGCTTGAGCCAGGCGGCCCCCTCGACGGCCACCCGGTCGATCTCCCTGAGCGCGCCGAGGCCGTCGGCCGGATGGACCGAGCAGACGGGGAAGAAGAAGCCGTCCGAGTCCTGGCCGAGCTTGATCAGGGCGTCGTTACGTGCCCGGGTCTTGTCCAGGTCACCGGCCTGAGCGATGGTGAGCGCGGCGGCGCGGCGGATCTGGGAGCCATCGACCAGCGCACGGTAGGCCTCGGGCGAGTGGGGTACCGCGACGATCTGGCTTTCTGGATCAAGCATCGGATGTGTGTGCGCGTCGATGATAGGGCCGTGATACACGGAGCAAGACCATAAGGGGCCGTGATTCGCGGAGCAAGACCATAGGGCGCAATTGCGCGAAAGTTCCCAGATGTTGGATGGATCCGACAGTTCCCCCTAACTACCCACACTTCGGACAGTCCTGTGGAGCAAGCGACAGAAGGGATGACCGAAGCGCGGCGCGCGCCTACAGCCCCATGTCCTTGGCGATGATGGTCTTCATGACCTCCGACGTTCCGCCGTAGATGCGGTTGACCCGGTTGTCGGCGTACAGGCGGGCAATCGGGTACTCGTTGATGTAGCCGTACCCGCCGTGCAGCTGCAGGCAGCGGTCGATCACCCGGCTGGCGACCTCGGTGCAGAACAGCTTGGCCGACGCGGCCTCGGCCGGGGTCAGCTCGCCCGCGTCGTGCGCCTCGAGCGCCCGGTCGACGACCGCCTCGGCGGCGTCCACCTCGGCCTTGCAGGCCGCTAGCTCGAACTTCGTGTTCTGGAACGAGGCGACGGACTTGCCGAAGACGAGCCGCTCCTGCGTGTACCGCTTGGCGAACTCCACCGCGGCGACCGCCTGGGCGTAGGCGCCGTGGGCGATCGCGAGCCGCTCCTGCGGGAGGTTCTGGCCCAGGTAGGAGAAGCCCTTGTGCTCCTCGCCGAGCAGGTCCTCGACCGGGACCTTGACGTCGCTGAACGCGAGCTCCGCGGTGTCGGAGACGCGCAGGCCGAGCTTGTCGAGCTTGCGGCCGACGGTGTAGCCCTCGGACTTGGTGTCCACCACCAGCAGCGAGATACCGTAACGGCGGTCGTCCGCCTGCGGCGGCGCCGTCCGGGCGCAGACGATCACCCGGTCGGCGTGCACGCCGCCGGTGATAAACGTCTTGGCCCCGTTGAGCACGTAGTGGCTGCCGTCGTCGGACAGCTTCGCGGTCGTCTTCATGCCCGCCAGGTCCGAGCCCGTGCCCGGCTCGGTCATCGCGATCGCGAACATCATCTCGCCGGAGACGAACTTGGGCAGCCACCGCTTCTTCTGCTCGTCGGTACCGAGCTTAAGCAGGTAGGGCAGGCACAGCGCCACGTGGACGCCGGATCCGCCGAAGCTGACCGCGGCCCGGTGGATCTCCTCGGTCTCGATCGCGGAGTACTTGAACGACTTGATGCCCGCGCCGCCGTACTCCTCGGGCACCGGGATGCCGAACAGGCCGAGCTCAGCGAGCTTGTAGTAAAAGTCGCGCGGCACGATTCCCGCGTCGTACCAGGCCTGGTAGTTCGGCACCACCTCGGCCTCGATGAACTCCCGCAGCACCTTGCGGAATGCCTCGTGGTCCTCGGTGTACACGGTACGACGCATGATTGCTCCTCACTGCCCCAGGCGATCAGGTTACTACCCAGTATCCTTCACGCCGTCACGTCCGCGCGAGCGAAGATGCCGAGCGCGGCGACCAGCGCGACCACCAGGTAGACCGCGCCGACGGCCAGGCCATGGCTGAAGGTCGGGCCCTCGGTGCCGCCCGAGGCGACGGTTTCCAGCGCGGCGCCCGGCAGCCACTTGGTGGTGCTCGGGACGATGCGGCCGATGATGTTCTCGATGGCGATTATCCAGGCGAGGCCGGCGATGACCGAGAACACGGCCGAGCGGAGTAGCTGGCCGATGGCGAGCCCCAGGATGCTGTAGCCGGCGACGGCGAGCGCGATGTCGCCGAGTGCGCGGAACATGTCGCCGAGGCCGGTGCCGGTGAACCAGGCGCTGGTCGACGTGTGCCTGGCGTGCGCCATCACGATCGCGACCAGGAACGCGACGACCGCCGCGAACAGGAACGCGAGCAGGATGAACGTGATCACGGCGAGCATCTTGCCGGCGAGCAGCACGATCCTGCGCGGCTGCCTGACCAGGAGCTGGCGCAGCGTGCCGAGGCTGTACTCGGACGCCGTTTGCGCCGCGGCGATGCCGAACGCCACGATGCCGAGCAGCATGGTCGCCCGGGTGACGCCGACGACCAGGCCGTTCGGCCGGGCGAGCTGCTGCAGCGTGGGCAGCCCGCCGCCGTCGCCGTGCGCGTGCGCGTTGGCGAACAGCAGAACCACGAAGGCCGAGGCCGCCACGGCGAGCCCGAGGAACGTAGAAAGCAGCAGGGTCCTGCGCTTTAGCTTGGTCCATTCACTGGTGAACGCGGCCCAGGTCACTTGATCGCTCCCATCTCCTGGCCGGGGCGCAGTCCGGCGTCGTCGGTTCCAGTCAGGGCGAAGAACGCCCGCTCCAGGCTCCTGGTCTGCTCGGCGAGCCTGCGGAGCGTGATGCCGTTGCCGGCGGCGAGCCGGTTGAGGTCCGCGGCGCTGAGACCGGAGGACTCGACGCGGATCGTGGCCTCGCCGGGCCCGGCGCTGACCGCGCAGCCGGCGGACGCGAGGATCTTCGCGAGCCGCTCGCGGTCCTCGTCGTGCTCGGGCGCGACGAGGACGTCGCTCTGCTGCGTCGCGCTGAGGTCCGCGACGGTGCCCTGGTGGACGAGCCTGCCCGCCCTGATCATCACCACGTAGTCGCAGACCTGCTCGATCTCCGCGATCAGATGGCTCGATACCAGGACCGTCATCCCGTCGTCGGCGAACGACCTGATCAGGCCCCGCATCTCGACGATGCCCGCCGGGTCGAGGCCGTTCGTCGGCTCGTCGAGTATCAGCAGCTCCGGGTCGGGCAGCAGGGCCGCCGCGATGCCGAGGCGCTGCTTCATGCCGAGCGAGTACGAGCGGTACTTGTCACCCGCGCGGTCCGAAAGTCCGACGCGGCCGAGCACGGGCTCGATGGCCTTCAGGTTCAGCTGGCCGAGGCGGCCGAGTGCATTGAGGTTGTCCCGCCCGCTCAGCTGCGGGTAGAACGCGGGCGCCTCGATGAGCGCGCCGACCTTTCGCAAGTAGGTCGCGGGCGCGGTGAGGCTGCCGCCGAGGATGGAGCCGCCGCCCGCCGTCGGGCGGATCAGGCCGAGGAGCATCCTGATCGTGGTCGTCTTGCCCGCGCCGTTCGGCCCGACGAACCCGCAGACCGAGCCCGCCGGAATGGCGAGGTCGACCCGGTCCACCACTGTGCGGTCACCGAAGCGCTTGGTGAGGCCGCTGGTCGACACGGCAAGCTGGGCGCCCGACCTATCTCCAGTCCCGCGCATCGCCTGAGTCACTGTCATGGCGGAACCTTACAAACTGGACTCGCGGGCGGCGAACCGCTCTCAGCCGCCTGTCAGCAACCTAAATTTCGGGTTTACCTCACGGGTCAGCCGCCGGGGCGGTGCCGGGCCGGCGGGCGCCCGGCACGCGGAGAACCACGGGTCGGATTCGGGCTGTCGCGTTCGAGGAGATCTCGCCGCATTCGCACTCTTGACGGCGAGATGCACGGGGTTTAGCGTGCTTCTATCCAATAAATAGGAAACTTTCCTATTTATGCGTATCCCTTTGCCGCTGGCCGTGGTCGGGCGTTACGACCGCGGGCCACGCTGCCCATCGATTCCTGCTCGCCCGCTTCGCACCAAGTAAGGGAATCCACGCGTGAGACGACAGGCAACCCTCCTGGCCACGCTGGCCACCGGCGCCACGGCGCTGCTCGCACTCGGCATCACCGCGACCGGCGCATCTGCATCAACCACGGGCTCATCAACCACGGGCGCGGCCACCGACAGCCCGGCGGCGTTCGCGCAGCCGCTGCCGTATCAGGTCTTCGCTCCCTACTACGAGATGTACGACTCCAGCACGGACCTCGCCGCGCTTTCACAGCAGTCGGGCGCCAGGTACCTGTCGCTCGCCTTCCTGCAGACCGCGGTCTCCGGCTCCTGCACCGCCTACTGGGACGGCACCACCAGCGAGCCGATCGCGCCCGCGAGTTACGGTGCCGACATCGCGGACATCCAGCGGCACGGCGGCAACGTGATCCCGTCGTTCGGCGGCTACTCCGCCGACACCACCAATACCGACATCGCGGACAGCTGCACGAGCGTTCCCAGCATCGCCCAGGTGTACGAGAGCCTCATCACCACCTACCACGTGACCCGCATCGACCTGGACGTCGAGGCCACCTCGCTCAGCAACACGGCGGGGATCAACCGCCGCAACGAGGCGATCGCGATGACCGAGGCTTGGGCGGCCGAGCACCACCGGCAGATCCAGTTCTCCTACACCCTGCCGACCTTCCCGACCGGCCTGCCCGCCGCGGAGTTGGGGGTTCTGCAGAATGCCGTCGCCGACGGCGCCAGGATCTCTACCGTCAACCTGCTGACGTTCGACTACTACTTCGGCACGCAGCAGGACATGGTGGCCGACACCGAGAGCGCCGCGGCCGGGCTGTTCGGCCAGTTGCAGGCGCTGTACCCGACGACGCCGGCCAGGCAGCTCTGGCACATGATCGGGATCACCGAGATGCCAGGCATCGACGACTTCGGCCCCGATGAGACCTTCTCGACAACGGACGCGGTCACGATCCTTGACTGGGCTCGGCACCAGGGAATAGGGCTGATCTCGTTCTGGGCGCTGCAGCGCGACAACGGCGGCTGCCCGGGCACCAAGGGGGCCGGCACCTGCTCCGGCCTGACCCAGCCGACGTGGTACTTCAGCCACGTCTTCGAGCACTTCACTAGCTGACTCACGGTTCGCGGCCCCGCGGCTCAGGCCAACCACGGCCTGCCGCGGGGCAGCGGCGTTCCGCCGTCAGGGCGGATTGCCCGGGTCACGCGGGCGGGCGGATCACCCGCGCGGGCGGATCACCCGGGCCTCGGTCACGATCGCGGTGACGAGGTCGGCGGGCGTGACGTCGAAGGCGTAGTTGAGCGCGCGGGTGCCCGCGGGCGCGGCCCGTACGCCCCGGAAGGACGTGACCTCCTCGTCCGCCCGGAGCTCAAGCGGAATGTCCGCGCCGCTGGCGGTCGCCTCGTCGATCGTGGACTCCGGCGCGGCCACCACGAACGGGATGCCCGCGCGGCGCGCCGCGAGCGCGAGGGAGTACGTGCCGATCTTGTTCGCCACGTCGCCGTTGGCCGCCACCCGGTCGGCGCCGACCACCACCGCGTCGGACTGTCCCTGGCTGATGAGGAAGGGCCCGGCGCCGTCGGCCGCTAGGTAGTGCTCGATGCCGAGTTGGCCGAGCTCCCACGCGGTGAGCCGCGATCCCTGCAGCAGCGGGCGGGTCTCGTCTGCGATGACGTGCGCGAGGGCGCCGCGGTCCCGCAGCGCCCGGATGACGCCGAGCGCGGTTCCCCACCCCAGGCAGGCGAGGGCGCCGGTGTTGCAGTGCGTGTGCACCTTCAGCGGGCCGACGCCGCACTCCTCGACGAGGAGCGCGGCCCCACGCTCGCTCAGCCGCTTGCTTACCTCGATCGCGGTGTCGCGGACGGCGAGGGCAGCGGCCTCCACCGCGTCGGGGCCTTCTGGGAGCACGGCCGCCACGGCGCGCACCTCGCGGCGCAGGTTGACCGCGGTCGGGCGGGCGTCGGCGATCCGCTTAACTTCGGCGTCCAGCCGGCCGGGGTCCCAGCCCTCGCGCTCGGCCTGCCGGACCGCGAGGGCCACGCCGAACGCGCCCGCCACCCCGAGTACCGGCGCGCCGCGCACCACCAGCCGGACGATGGCGTCCACCAGCTCGTCCACCGTGCCGAGGCGCAGGATCGAGACCTCGTGCGGCAGGGCGGTCTGGTCGATGGCGGTGATGCAGCCGTCCCGCCAGCCGATAACGTCATCCAGTACGTCGTTGCCCACTCGTCCGACGCTACACTCCGGGCTCGTGATGCTTCTTCCCGGCGCCCGCGAGGCGATCGTGACCACCTGCAGGGAGCTGTCAAGCGCCGGGCTCGTGGTGGGGACGGCGGGCAACGTGAGCGTCCGGGAGGGCGACCTGGTCGCGGTCACCCCGAGCGGCCTGCGTTACGCCGAGCTGACCGCTGAGCTCGTGGGCGTGCACCGGCTCGACGGCGCCCCGGTCGAGGCGCCGCTCGCGCCAACCAGCGAGTTGCCGCTGCACCTGGCGATCTACGCCGCCATGCCCGCGGTGCGGGCGGTCGTGCACACCCACTCGCCGGCCGCGACCGCGCTGTCCACCCTGGTCGACGAGGTACCCGCGGTGCACTACTACGCGGCGATGTTCGGCGGCCCGGTGCCCGTGACCCCCTACGCCACCTACGGCACCGACGAGCTGGCGGCCAACGCGGTGCACGCGCTGCGCGACCGTACCGCCTGCCTCCTCGGCAACCACGGCGCGGTCATCGTCGGCCAGGACCTGGCCGGCACGCACGAAAAGAGCGTCTACCTGGAGTGGCTGTGCGACGTCTACCTGCGGGCCTGCGCCGCGGGCAACCCGCGCATACTGTCAGCCGTCGAGATCGCCGCCGTCGCGGTCAAAATGGCGGGCTACGGACAGCGGCCCCCTACCGCGTGACGTCCTCGGCCTTGAGCGCCACGCGCGGATGGACCAGCACGACAGCGCCGACATGACCGACCCGACGCTGCCAAACGAGCCGACGGAAAGTACCGACGCCAGCGAGCCGGCCGAGCCGATCGAAAGGATCGAGCCAGCGGATCCGATCGAAAGGATCGAGCCCGTCGAGCCGATGGACAAGATGGAGCCGCTTGAGCCAATGCTCAGGATGGAGCCCGCTTGGGCGGCCGGCTGGCGCATAGGAGCATTCTGGCGCATAGGAGCATTCTGGCAGCCGGCCGC
>Ga0207416_1004998_pt1 | contig 10900 bp, 13 predicted proteins | sample PaiPotPPM11metaG_FD_184107 | JGI IMG/M metagenome (GOLD analysis project Ga0207416, IMG submission 184107) | Iron sulfur acid spring bacterial and archeal communities from Banff, Canada, to study Microbial Dark Matter (Phase II) - Paint Pots PPM... ...
GCCCCGAAGGCGGCGACGGCGGCGGCGAGATCGTCGCCACCGGCACGCCCGAGGACATCGCCGCCGTCAAGCGCAGCTATACCGGGCAGTTTCTCAAGCCGGTGCTCGCCCGCGGCGACGCGGGCGGGAAGCGCAAGCGGCGCATCGAGGCGGCGGAGTAGTCAAGTGCACTGGCTACTGATGGAAGATAAAATAGAGTTTTACCCGTCAAGTCACGGAACGGACCATGGCTGATCAGCCTACGACTGAAGATCGCATAAGCATTTTGGAGCGGGTGATATTCGCTCTCCTTACACAAGGTATTGCGCCTAGTACCTCTGCACAGTGGTTTTGACTCTTTGAACCTTAACGTGAGTTGGCCTGAGCTTTGGGATAGGCCCGGCCCATTTTGGCGCGGGCCTTTTTGGTTGTGAACATCCATTTAATGCGAGCCCCGGCCGCATTGCGCTGTTGCTCCCAGGCCGTGGTCTCGGCGGTCAGTTGTTCGATACTGTCGATGCGGCGATCAAGGCATTGGGACGCCAACACGCCGATCTCGATCTCCACCATGTTCAACCAACTGGCATGCTTGGGGACATAGTGAAACTCCAGTCGGCGCAGCACCAGTCTGGCCTCCTCAGCCGGGAACGCTTGGTAGAGCGCGCCGGGCGAGTGGGTCGACAGATTGTCGAGAACGACACGGATACGCTCGGCCTTGGGAAAGTGAATGTCAGCAAGTTCGCGCATGCAAGCGGCGAAATCAACTGCGGTCCGGCTCTCGGTGACTTTTACCTTGCGCCAAGCCCGATGGACGTCGACGAACACGAACAGATTGGCGGTTCCATTACGCCGATATTCGCAATCGTAGCGCTCAAGCTGGCCCGGCTTGGCCGGGATCGGCGTGCGAACCTCGCCGATGAGCTGGGTCGGGCTCTCGTCGAAGCAAACCACCGGCCGGTTCGGATCGGGCGACTCGGCATAGAGATCGAGCACGTCCTCCATCCGGGCAACGTATTCAGCGTCGACTTGTGGAATGCACCACATGTCCTTGCGCCAAGGCTTCAAATCGTTTTCGGCCAAGCGCCGGCGCACGGTTTCCCGCGAGACGCTTTGGCGTGTGGTGAGCCGGGCCAGTTCACCGGCCAAAAGCTCCAAGGTCCAACGCGAGCGCCCGGCGGGCGGGCTCGAACAGGCCGTCGCGACCAGCAAGGCTTCCTCTTTGCCGGTAAGCTTACGGCGCGCGCCCGGGCGCGGCTCTTCGTTGAGCGCCGCCGCCAGGTTGCCGAGCACAAAGCGGCGCTTGGTCCGGTATACGGTAGAGCCGCCGACGCCGATGCTTCTGGTGATCTCCTCATCGCTGGCGCCGCGATCCGCCGCCAGCAGAATCTGCGCGCGTTTGAGCTTGCGCGCCCCACGCTTGCCGCCGCTCAGCAGTGCGATCAGTTGGTCGCGTTCGCATTGGTTGAGTTCGACCCGATAGCGTACATTCATCCGTGCCTCCTCTGGTTGAGGCACGGACCAGCAACTGAATCGGATGGTCAGATTGAGTCGACCGGCAAAAACCTTCACGCCGAAGCAGGGCCAGTATCTGGCGTTTATCCACCTCTATACGCGCTTACACCGCCGACCCCCGGCCGAAACCGACATGCAGCAATACTTCCGCGTCAGCCCACCCTCGGTTCACCAAATGGTGCTCACACTCGAACGCAGAGGATTCATCCGAAGACAGCCAAGAACAGCTCGCAGCATCGAACTGCTCGTTGATCCCAAACTGCTGCCCGAACTACTTTGAGCGCCGATTCAATCAGTCAAAACCACTGTGCAGAGGTACTAGTTCGCAAGCGTACAAGACCCTGCGTGGCATCCTTGTTGATCATCCGCAAAGCAGCTACCTTCTCCCCAACAGAGAGATCGAGTCTGATAACCTCGTGAAGTGGTTCCGCAGTGCGACTGAGGGCTCAGCGCACATATCGGACCTCATCGAAAAATTGACTAGTGCGCAGGCAGAATTCCGCCGAAGGCTTCGACAACTGGAGACGGCTCAGGAAGGCGAGGCCAATGCTCGGCTGCAGTTGCTGGATCGGCTCCAGGGTGTTGAACGTGAGCTTCACGAGAGTTGGCGTAATTACATCGAATTGCTGGTCGTACTAAGTGAAAGCGAGTCCCTTCAGGGAGAGCGATTCAGAAGAATCCTACCTGCATCGGTCTATTTGTCTTCCGATACGCCAGAGCTTGGCCGCAAATTAGCGGCGTCACTGGATGATCTCGGACGCAAATTGGGTTTCGAGGTTCTTCGTGAGGAAGATGCTCAACGTGGCTCTTGGTGGAAAAGAACATACCAGCGAGCCGTTAAGGCAATGACCAGACCTGAAATACAGCACCGACTGCGACAAGCGGAACGCGCTTTGGAAATGAAGCATATAGACAAGGTGCAATCGGAAATTGACTTAAATGTCGCCAGCGCCGCAGCCAAAGTTAAAGAGGCACTTGATGACGTAGACCACGGGATAATTGCTCTTGGCTCGTTATTCGGTGTCAAGACAGTGATCGACGGCAAACCTCGCCTGGCAATAGTTTCACTTACGCAAGAGCAGATGCAGAAAGTGCGCGCTAACCCTGAGCTGCAGATGGATCCGCTTAAGTTTTTTAAGACATTCGCGAGTAGCAAACAGTCCACAATGTCGGATCGGAGTTCGTCGACAAGAGTTGCTGGTCGCAAGCCCGCGGCCATAGTAGGCGTCAAAAATAAGCGAAGTAAAAAGCCGCCACGATATGCGGAGACACAAGAGATTCCATTTGCAAACGAAGAGAAAGATGACGCAGGCGAGGCGGCTCCCCCCTTGGCACTTCCGACTCCAACGAGCCAGAAAAATCCCGGCACAGAGAACACTTAGCAAGCGCAGCCCGGATGGAGCGCAGCGCAATCCGGGGAACGGCCGATAAGCCTGTACGCCAGTCCCGAATTTCGCTTCGCTTCATCCAGGCTACAACTGCCAGAGTCCACGCATGCCAGCCGCCGATCTCTATCGGTACGTCTATGTCAACGCCGACGGCACGGCCCGCGAACTCCATCCGAGCGAGCAAAAATATCTCGAAACCGAGTTCAAGGGCGGCGATGGCGCCGCACCTTATGTGAAGTCGAGCTATGCGCAGCGCGATGGCTGGGGCGAGTTGACCGGCTATCTCGAGCGCTCGCTCCTTCCTGACGGCATCCCGATCCACGACGCGCCGGCCGATGACCCGAAGCACGCTTTCAGCAGAGAGGCAGGCTCCGTGAAATCCGGGAACGAGTTGGAAGCTTGAATGTCCGCCCCGGATTTCGCTGACGCTCATCCGGGCTACGCGTGCGCTCCGCCTCCCTCTTTTTCCGGGAGGCCAGCAATCGTGGCGTTCGTGAACAAAAACTCGGGCGCGGGCGCGCCGCGAGCACGCTTTGCCATTGCGCGCGCCGGCTAAGCGAGCGCGACGCCGAACGTTTCGCTTCGCTCAACCCACGTTACCGAACGGCATTTTCCTTGATATATTGAACGCATGACCATGAAAGCAAGCGTAGCCCGGATGGAGCGCAGCGAAACGCGATCGAAGCCATAGTTTCTAAGACACTCCGGGCTGGAGAAGTGACATGGGGCTGGATTACGAAATCTTCAAACTCGGAAATGTGCGGCTGCAGCGCGGCGGGACGCTGCCCGACTGCAAACTTGCTTATAAGGCGTTTGGCAAGATAAGCGCAGCCAAAGACAACGTCATCCTCTATCCAACGTGGTATTCCGGCCAGCATTACGACAACGAATGGCTGATCGGATCGGGCATGGCGCTCGATCCCGAAAAATACTTCATCATCATCCCGAATATGCTGGGCAACGGCCTGTCCTCGTCGCCGAGCAATATGCCCGCGCCCTACAACGGGCCGCGCTTTCCGCGCGTGACCACGTACGACAATGTGCAGGCGCAGTATCGGCTGGTGACCGAGAAATTCGGCGTGAAGAAACTACCGCTTGTCACCGGCTGGTCGATGGGGCGCTGCAAGCATTTCATTGGGGCGCACTCTTTCCCGACATGGTCGAGCGCATCGCGCCGTTCTGCGGCTCAGCCAAGTGCTCGCGCCACAACTTCGTGTTCCTCGAAGGCGTGAAGGCGGCGCTAACAGCCGACGGTGCGTTCAATGGCGGATGGTACAAGGATCAGCCGACCAAGGGCCTGCGAGCGATGGCGCGGGTTTACGCGGGCTGGTCTCGCAAGCCTTCTATCGCGAGCGGCTCGATATAGAGAGCTTGGGCTATTCCTCGCTGGAAGATTTCCTCGTCGGGTTTTGGGAAGGCTTCTTTCTGCAGAAGGATGCCAACAACCTGCTCGCCATGCTGTGGAATTGGCAGAACGGAGACATCAGCGACAACGAACTCTAGAAGGGCGACTTCAAGAGAGCATTGGGCGCGATCAAGGCAAAGGCTTATGTAATGCCGGGTCAAACCGATCTCTACTTTCCTCCTGAAGACAGCCAATTTGAAGTCGCCAACATGCTGAATGCGAAATTGCTGCCCGTGCCCTCGATCTGGGGCCATTTCGCCGGAGGGCCCGGGACCAATCCGGCCGATGGCAAGTTCATTGACGACGCGCTAAAGCAATTGCTGAGTGCGTGATCGAAGATCGCCGCTGAAGAAATCGCCGAAGCAAAGAAGCTGGCGCAACGGGCCACAGCTTTAGGGAAGGAGGACGCGGAAGCGCTGCACACGGCCGGCTTTGAGGTCTCCTTGGGCGAGGACCATAAGAGCGGACCCGCGCTGATCGATCGGTCTCTCGCTCTCGATCCCAACTTGGCAGCGACAGGGAGGTTCAGCGGCCGGCTACAGCTTTGGACAATGTCGGCTACTGGGGCCCTTCTCGTCGGTTTCAGCGACTCACTATTCGGTAGCGAACGGATGAGAGCGGACATTCCTGGCGCATGCTCGATGCGACGCGCATGACTCAAACTGGACGTCGAAGCCCGGCGTTTTTGGATAGCCCGCAAGCCATGGCGCCCTTGTAGGGGTCGATTGCGAACGCGAATTGACACGCGAGTCAGAGGCAAATTTTCGATTGGGAGTACTGTTGCCAACGCAGGAATGTATGATCACATTCTATCCCTGGTATCCCCAAGCGGTCTTTCGATCGGCCACACGCACATGCCCAAGTTCCTTCGCATCGGAGTCCATCAGTCGAACGTTTCCGGATACACGTCAAAGGCATGGTGGGTTCGCCGGGTTGGCTCGACGGTTTTCCTGAAGTGGGGCGCCGTCGAGGTCCATGGCGTGGGAGATGGGCGAAAGATTTACTGGGCGCTTCCGCCACGGGCGAAAACCATTCGTTGCGGCACGGTGCAGCGTGCCAAAGACTATGCAAAAACCGCAATCGCGCGGCGACGCAGCCATCGCTATGAACCGCTGGTTGGAAATATTGCGATCCGGCGCCGACCTGCCAATCGTGGCGCCGAGCTCGAGCAGGCGCTCGCCACGATCCTGTTTGTCGATATCGTGCGGTCTACCGAAAAAGCCGCGCGGCTGGGGGATTCGCGTTGGACACAGGTGATGAATCACTATTACGCCGCCGTCCGTAGAGAGCTGAAGACTTTGCGCGGAAAAGAAGTCGTGACGACGGGGGACGGACTGCTCGCGACGTTCGACGCGCCGGCTTCCGGGGTCCGTTGCGCGACCGCAATCCGCGAGGCAGTGCGCACGCTGGGGCTAGAGATCAGGGTGGGGCTGCACGCAGGCGAATACAAAGTGAGTGGGGCTGACGTGATCGGTCTCGCGTTTCACGTCGGCGCGCGCGTCGCCGCGAAGGCGCGTGCCGGCGAAGTCCTGGTTTCGAGCGCGGTCAAGGATCTGATGTCGCAGTCTGGAATCCGCTTTAAGGATCGCGGCGTTCACCGACTCAAAGGCGTGCCGGAGCGGTGGCGCCTGTACCGGGTCGAACATTAAGAGGTGTCCTGCAAAAGTGGACATCGGTTTTGCGATCGGTTCGATTGCGACTGCCGGTGCCGAGAGTCCGCATGGCGAACGGCTGCGCGCTTGGGAAAGTTCGGCGGCGAGTTCGCCCAGGCCACGCAGACTTACGTTGGGCGGCTCCAATCTGGTCTATTTCTGCGAGCCAGCTTTCCGTACACAGCTTCACATGTCCGTTTGTGGCACTTCTCATCGTTCCAGCGCTCATCGTCGGCGGGAGCAATCGGAGGCGAAGCAGACAATCCCGGCGGACATTGGCAACGTCGAAGATGACCAAAAAGGCGACGGGCGAGTTTACCTGGTCGCTGCCGCAAGCGCCCATCAAAGCGTTCGTTACGATCTAGCTTTCCGATGATGCTGTGGCGCTGTTGAAAGAATATCGGCGGCAAAGCGGGAGAGTCTCCGCGCTGGATCATCCGCGTCATTGATTGAGACGCAAGAACGAGAGTACAATAATGGTTACAGCCTCATTGGACGCGTGACGCCGTGCTTGAGAACCCGATTGTTTCGGCGGCATTGATTTGCTTTTTCCTCGGCTTGGCGTTGGCGGGCCTCGTGCGAGTCGTCCCAAGCTCGACGATTGCATCAACCCCCGTGCCGATTATTTTTCTCGCAAGCTATGTCCTAGCCTACCAGCAGGTACCCCCCTTTCCTCCGGTTGGAGCAACAAACAAGATTTTTTACGTTGCTCTCGCGGCGGCGCTGATCGGATTTGCGCTAGATTTGCTGCCGCAGGTCGCAAATTACCGCAAACCGCTTGCGGTAATCATGCCGCTGTTCATCGTGGGCTGGATCGGCTTGCCGCGCTTTGCCAAGCTCGATATCGACTTGATGGCGACCTCGTTGGGTCTCTGGCTCGGCGGTATTGTCCTGTTATGGCGCCTCGATACAGTTGCAACGACCCCAGCCGAGCGGAACGGTGGCAGCATCGTCGGCACGGCGATGCTGATGGCGCTGTTGCTGGCGTTCGCGCCGATCGCACTTCTCGGCGGGTCTTCTACCAGCTTAATGCTGTGCCTGGCGGCAGTCGCCGGACTCGCTGCCGTCGCGGTTTGGGAACTTGTCGCTCCGCGAGGAGCCTTTGGCGCCAGCGCCGTCTTTGGTTTCGGATGCGGACTTCTTGCAATGATCGACACGGTAACATTGATAACAAGGCAAGTTGATCTTGCTGCGCTTGCTCTCCTGCTCCTGATCCCATATGCGGGGGAGGTCTGTGCCCGGTTCCTGCTGCCACCGAACCGGTTCCGCGGGCGTGTCCGCCAGGTTCTTATTGGGACATTTGCGGCCTCGCCTATCGTCCTGGTGATGGCAGTTCTACTCCTTCGCCATCCCGAGCCTTTGTCATAAGGAGCGCATCATGCGCCGAACCCTTGCGTCCTTGTCAATGATCGCCGCATTGCTGGCCAGCGCGACACCCGGGCGGGCAGCTGACTACACGATTGACCTCACGCATTCCCACATTCTGTTCACAATCGACCATCTTGGATTCGCGAAGATCGTCGGTCTGTTTAGCGATTTCAGTGGAAGCATTAGCTTCGATGCCAATAGTGCTCCCAGCAGCAAATTAAACGTGACCATCAAGACGGACAGCTTGCAGACGCAATTTGCACCGCGCGACAAGGATCTCAAAGGCGCGGATTGGTTTAACAGCACTGAGTTTCCCGAGATCACGTACGTCGGAACCGAATTTGTGAAGAAGGACGACCACACCGGGACCGTCACAGGAAAACTCACCCTGCACGGCGTGACCAAGCCGGTTACGCTCAACGTTGTTGTGAATAAGGTCGGGCAGAATCCACTGGACAAGATTGACTCCGCCGGCTTTTCCGCCCGCGGCACCCTCAAACGGTCTGATTTCGGAATGAAGACCTATCTAGGGGCAATCGGAGACGATGTTGACCTCATCATTGAGATCGAAGCGAAGAAAAAGTCCTGAGAGCCTGGCTACCGTCCGCGTTCAGAACGCATTGCCGTCACCCGAGGTGTGAGCCGTAGGCGGGAAAGCCGCATGTACGGTTCTGTGCGGGCGCTACGGCAATGAGGCGTCCCGACCGCGTCCATTCGATTCATGTCTGCTCCGGGTCGTCTTCGACGCTTCGAGCAAACGCAAGCCGCTTCCGCAGTTGACCAGCAAGCCGACATTCCCTTGCACCGGCGTATCGCGGTTTCAGCCAGTTCGGCCTCACGCAACATCGTCACCGCGTGGCGAGAATTTCGACGTTGCGATCAGAGCGCACTCGGACCCACTCCCCGATTCAACCCTGGTGCAACGAACGCTGACGCCAGCACCCTGGTTCCTGTTCGCGGGCGCGGCTTACGTTGACGCGAATGGGCCGTTGGACAGGCCGCATGATCTTGCGAAGCACCCCTCCCTATTCATGATGCGGACTGGGGTAAGTCCGATCTGGCGGCTTCGGCGTGCGGGCCATCGTGGGGAGGAAGTCGTCGTGCCACTTACGCCGCGGCTGCTCATAGACGACATGCTTTCTCTCAAACAGGCCGCCATCGGCGGCCTCGGCATCGTCGCGCTACCAGGTTATGTTTGTCGCGACGATGTGCAATCGGGCGTACTGCGGCAGGTCCTACCCGGTTGGATCGCAGACGATTCGACGCTGACGGCGCTAATGCCGTACCGGCAAGGCTTGCTGCCATCGGTCCGCGCCTTCGTCGAGCATTTAGCGGCCGAGCTGCCGAAGGCGGTGCGCATCTAATAGTGAAATCTGCCGGACCCTTGTCCGATCGTCGGCCGCCAATGTCGGTTCAGGGGCAGAGTCGGAGACATGTCGATAGCCACCTCAGGTCTGTTTTGACAGCCGGGGCGCCTGGATGAAGTCGGTGCCGTGCAGTAATCTTGCCCCATGTCGCCCAAGCGTCGCTGGCTCGCGCCGCTCAATGGGGCGCGATGTAAAGGTAGCTGGCGGACAAATCGACGAAGCCGGCCTGCTGCAGATCGGGGAAAGCGGCTTTTAGGTTCTCGCTGTACGTTTTCGCGTCGGCGGAAGCCGCATGGATCTCCTTGGCGCGCTTGACGTAGGTCATCGTGCTGTCGATCGCGGAGCGGCTGACGGGCGTATCATGCCCGATGATGATCGTGTCGTAACCTTGAAGCGCCTTGAGCGACTCGAGAACGATCATCCAGTGATCGAAATGATTCGCTCCGGTGAAGGCGTGTTGCTTCGGTGAAAACACCAGGTCGAACGCCATCAACACTTTTTGGTCAGGCAGTAGAGCGGCGAGTTGCAAATCCGATTCGCCGTCGACGAACCGTTTGAAGTCATAGGTGACGCCGTCGATGCGTTGCGGACCTTCGGTGATTGTCTCCGTCGGGACGGTGACCTTCGTAGCGACCTTGTCGCCGTAAGTCCGGCGGAGGCCATCGAGCCTCACTGGGCCTCTGGCGCGGACCTGGTCGGCGATCCCGTCCAGGGCGAACACGCGGGCGTCGGGGAAACGCTCGGTCAGAACCTGAAGACCGCCCCAGTGATCGGTATGCGCATGCGAGAGAATGATCCGATCGATGGGCTTGCCGAGCGTCTGCACATATGACGCAACTTCGTCGGCATATGGCAGCAGGAGCTGACCATCGAAGATGACGACCGCATTTGGCCCCTCGACCATCAGCGTATTGACCTGAAAGCCGTCGGCTGGGCTGAGGTAGGAATGAATTTTGACGGGCCCGAACTCGCTTACGAGGATGGCCCCCATGCGGCCCGGCGCCGCTGCATCCTTGGTCCCGGGCGCGCCGCGGTTCTGCGCCAGTTCAGGGTTCGTGGCGGCGGCAGCCGGCAGGCGCAAGCCGACGAATGGGAGGAGCGCGGCCGCAGCGAGCCGGAGAAACCGAGAGCGGGACAAAACGGCCTTCGATAAACGCTGAAAACCGGGCTTACCTGACAGCAAGGCGCCGGGGTTCAGCGCCTTGCCGTTCGTTTCAGTGGCGCTCACGTCCTGTCTCCTCTGTCCGCCGACGACCGCTTTGCGTCTAATGAAAATCACGGCGATCTCACGCAGCGGCTGCTGGTGTTCAGGTGGGTGACTAAACAACGCGTAGATCTAACACATAGCCAAGGTGTTATTGGACCAAACTTCAGCAATCGAATTCTAGAATATCCAGCTCATCCTGCGAAGTTCCTTTTTGGCCCCTCCGTGGTTTGTATGTCGACGTCTGATTTCATAGTGCGTGCACTGAACATTTATCACGATTTCCATCAGACGCGCTGCTCCGCCGTCAGCTTCGTTCGATCGATTCGGTCAGTCTAGCCTTCTTTTGTTTTCGCATTTGGCGCAGTTCGCGGGGTTAAATCTTGTGGCGACGCAGCCTGACCTGTGCGTATGTGTTTATGGTCGACGCAAACTCGGGACGTCATTGATGCGCAGGCGCTAGCGCCGCGAAGATCATATGCCGATGGCAAAGGCATCACTGACTACAGCTCATCGCATAGTAGCTCGCGAGGTAGCTTGGGCTGCGTCGGCTGATCAGAGAAACGGACATTGGGCGAAGTCATCTAAGGACATTCAAGAGTCACACCCGATGGTGGACGGTATTCCGCATCACTATATTCGCTACACACTAGATTCCCCGGCGGCGGTTTATCATGGTGCCAGCATCCTCCATTATTGAGAGACGGCGCGACCAGATGTTTCCCGAGCTCGATCCCTTCGAGATCGAGCGGATGCGTCGGTTCGGTGAAGCCCGCAGCTTTGCCCAGGGCGAAGCGATCTTCACCGCCGGCCAAGTTGGTCCAAGACTTGTCGTCATCCTTTCCGGCGAGGTTGATATCGTCCGGCACGAATTTTCACACGAAAGTCTCATTGTTATGCGCGACCCTGGCCAATTCATGGGCGAATTGGCCCAACTGGCGGGCCGCCCCGCACTGGTGGACGCAGTTGCAAAGGAGCCGGTCCAAGCCCTGATCATCGCGCCGGAGCGGCTGCGGGCACTGTTG
>Ga0207416_1004999_pt1 | contig 10894 bp, 10 predicted proteins | sample PaiPotPPM11metaG_FD_184107 | JGI IMG/M metagenome (GOLD analysis project Ga0207416, IMG submission 184107) | Iron sulfur acid spring bacterial and archeal communities from Banff, Canada, to study Microbial Dark Matter (Phase II) - Paint Pots PPM... ...
GCTAACACTCCCTCCCCCCTTGCGGGGGAGGGTCGGGGTGGGGGGTCGATCCGCGTCCTGATCGTCGATGACCAGGCGCTCGTCCGCGCCGGATTTCGAATGATCCTCGATGCCCAGCCGGATCTTGAAGTCGTAGGCGAGGCCGCCGACGGATCGACCGCGATCGACGCCGTCCGGACCCTTCGGCCGGATGTCGTGCTGATGGACATTCGAATGCCCGGCGTCGACGGCATCGAGGCGACGCGCCGCCTCACCGAAGCCAATCTGCCGAGCAAGATCGTCATCCTCACGACCTACGACCTCGACGAGTACGTCTTCGACGCATTGGCGGCGGGTGCGAGCGGTTTTCTCCTCAAGCATGTCCCACCCGAGGAGCTCGTTCGCGGCGTACGGGTAGCGGCCAGCGGCGAGGCCCTGCTCGCCCCGTCGATCACCAAGCGGCTGATCGAGGAGTTCGCAAAACATCGGGCGCCCGTCCGCGCTGGCGGGACCGATCTGAACACGCTGACGGACCGCGAGCAAGAGGTAATCCGCCTGCTGGCGCGAGGCCTGTCCAACCCTGAGATCGCTCGCGAGCTGAAGGTCGGCGAAGCCACGGTCAAGACGCACGTCGCCCACGTGCTCGACAAGCTCGGGCTCCGCGACCGCGTCCAGGCGGTGATCTTCGCCTACGAGGTCGGGCTGATCAAGCCGGGCGCAAACTAGGCCCTCCACCTCGAGGCGGAGCGCGCCTCCCCCTGACAGCTGACCCAAAGATCGGGCGCGCAGGTGACGACGTCGCGACGCGATCGCCGTACCGTCAATCCCATAGATCGTTCCTGAAGGAGATAGCCAATGGCAAATGAAAGCGTCATAACGACCAACAAGCTGACCAAGCGATACGGCCCCGCGATCACCGCCGTCGACAGCCTCGACCTCGAGGTGCACCGCGGCGAAGTCTTCGGCTTTCTGGGCCCAAACGGAGCCGGGAAGACGACCACCCTGCGAATGTTGCTGGGCCTGATTCGTCCGACGTCCGGATCCGCCACGGTCGCCGAGCACCGTCCGGGCGACCCCAAGGGTCTGCGCCAGATCGGCTCGCTCGTCGAGTCGCCGGCGTTTTATCCCTATCTTTCGGGTCGCGAGAACCTGAAGATCATGGCGGACTACGCCGGGCTTCCCCACACGCGCGTCGACGCGGCACTCGAGGAAGTCGACCTCGCCGACCGCGCCAAAGATCGCTTCGGGACCTACTCGATGGGCATGAAGCAGCGCCTGGCCGTCGCGGCGGCGTTGATCAAGGACCCGGAGCTCATGATCCTCGACGAGCCGACCAACGGCCTCGACCCGCAGGGGGTCGTCGAGATGCGCTCCCTGGTCCGCCGGTTGGGCACTGGCAATCGAACTGTCATGCTGTCGAGCCATCTGCTCAACGAGGTTCAGCAGATCAGCGACCGCGTCGCGATCATCCGCAAAGGCAAGCTCGTCGCGCAGGGCACGGTCCACGAGTTGCGCGGCGAGTCGGCCATCGTGGTCCGCGTGACGCCGGTCGATGCCGCCCGGCGGCAGTTGGATCGCATGCTCGGTGCGGCGGCGGTGACCGCCGTCGACGGCACGCTGCGGCTTTCGGTCGACCCCGACCGGGCCGCCGATATCAACGAAGCGCTGGTTGGCGCCGGCATCAAAGTCAGCGAGTTGCGCGCGGTCGAACGGACTCTCGAGGAAGTCTTCCTCACCCTCACAGGAGAAGCAGCATGATCAACAGTTTCAAAGCGGAATGGCGGAAATTGCGGCAACGACCGGCGGTGTGGGTGCTCGGCGGCATCATGCTCGCCGCCCTCATCCTGTTCGGCTACGCGTTCAACTGGATTCAGCTGTCGTTTCCCTCGAAGAACTTTCACCCGGAGGCTGGGCTGACGATCGCCCAACTAAAGACGGCGCTCTATCCGATCAACTTCGTCAAGAATTCCCTACAGGGCGTCGGCATTGTCGGGAGCATCCTGACGCTGATCCTGGGCGCGCTCGTTGTGGGTAGTGAGTTTGGCTGGGGTACTGTCAAAACGGTCTACACGCAGCGGCCCGGACGTCTCCAAACGCTGGCCGGACAGGTTGGGGTCGTCAGCGTGATCACCGTCATCTTTACGGTCGCCTTCTATGCGGTGGCGGCGCTGACCAGCCTGGGCATTGCGCTAGGGGACGGCGCGACTATCACGTGGCCCGCGACGATCGACATCCTCAAGGCGCTGGGCGCAACCTGGCTCATCTTCGAGTCCTGGAGCCTGTTCGGCATGACGCTCGCCTATCTCTTCCGCCAGTCCGCGATGGCCATCGGCATCGGGCTTGCCTACGTGCTGGCAATCGAAGGCATTCTCTTCCGGCTGCTCGGCGGCTTCGACGCCGGCTGGGTGACGACGGTCGAGAAGCTCTTCCTCGGTCAGAACGCGGGGGCGCTGATCAAGTCGTTCGGCCAGCCTTTCGCGATCCCTGGAGCCGCGGCGCCGATCGTCACCGCTGGGGTCGCCGTCCTGGTGCTGGTGGTCTACTCAATCGTCTTCGCCGGCGTGAGCTCGCTGGTCGTGCGGACACGCGACGTCAACTGACTCTCCCGGTTCCCAGAGGAGCGCATTCCCCGGCGCTCCTCTTTTTCTTCGTCTTTTCTGCCTCCCCCCTTGCGGGGGAGGTTAGGGTGGAGGGTACATGAACGAGCGCCGGCGATACGAGGGTCTCGCTGATTGGTACGACAAGGAAATTCGGCGGCTCGACGTTACCGCCAATGCCCTTCAGAGTCTGACCGGGCTCCTCGGTCGTGGCCCCGGCAGGTGTCTCGACCTTGGCTGCGGCACCGGCATCGCCATTCCCGATCTGGCCAATTCGGGGTTGGACCGTGATCGAGGTTGATATTTCCGCAGACCAGCTGCGCGTCGCGCGTGACCGGACCGGCGATCTGGCTGCGGACCTACTCGAGGCTGACGCAACCCGACTGCCGTTTCCGAGCGCTTCCTTCGATGCGGTGGCGTCGATGTTCACACACACTGACTTTGACGACCCTGAACGGGCCTTCGCCGAGATCTATCGCGTGCTGCGACCGGGCGGCAAATTCGTCTACGTCGGCACCCATCCATGCTTCGTGACGCCGTACGTCGAACGAAAGCCAGGCGCACCCTTCGTGCTTCATCCAGGCTATCGTCAGCGCGGCTGGACCAGTACCGGTCCGGGATTCGGCCAGGGCATCCGGCCTCGGGTCGGCGTCAACCACCAGACCCTCGCCGACTTTCTGCGGGCCATTCTTAAGAGTGGCCTGACGCTCACTGACGTCGACGAACCAGGCGAAGAGGACTATCCGCTCCTGCTCAGCGTCGCCGCACGGCGACCCAGTCCCTAGCTCCGGTAGACAAGAAGCGGCACCAGTTGCTCGGCCGCCGTCAACGACCCGTGGTGCCCGTTCAATCGGGCCTGGGCTGGGTCGACGTCCCGCTGGACAATCCCCACCCGTCCGTAGGCGGCGGCCACCACGTCGCCGATCCGTTCCCGGGCCTCGTCGGTGACCCGCGGCCCGAAAATGCCGGTCGCGATCGCTTCCTCGCGGGTCCAGACCCACATGCGGTCCCCGAGGATCGATCGCCAGGCATCGACCACGTCACCAGCGGCGCCGGGCGCCGTCCGCAGGTACCGGGCGCGAGCTTCCCCGGCCAGTAAGGTGACGCCGGCAGCCAGGTCGGGATGGTCGGCGAGGTCGAGCCGCTCGTTGGGCCGCAGGTCGACCATTCCGTGATCGCCCGTGACCACCAGCACGGTGTCGCTCGGAAGCTGCTCGGCGAGGATCCGAATGCCATGGTCGATGGCGACCAGCTCATCCCGCCAGCCCTGGGAGGCGACCCCCTCGACGTGGCCGGCGGCGTCCAGCCGTGGGAGGTAGCCATAGACCAGGGCAGGACGGGCGTCGAGCCGCCGCAGCGTCCCGACTTGAATCGCCTCCAGCGACTCCGCGGGGTGGAACCGCTGGCCCCGGCCGATGGCCCGACTCAGCCCGGAACCCTGGTGAACGGTAGGGCCCAGATAGTGGATCGGCACTCCCGCCGCCACAGCCCGCTCGGCCAGCGTCGGCACCGGCTGGAACGCCTCCGGTACCACCTCTTCACGCAGATCGACCCGTGGGCCGAGTCCGTACAGCGACCAGGTCAGCGTATTGAAGGCCCGGTCGTAGCCGGGAAGCCCCATGGTGTAGCCGGCCAGGCCGTGCTCGCCCGGCGGCAGCCCGGTCGAGAGCGAGCTGAGGCTGGCGGCCGTCGTCGCCGGAAAGCCGGCGGTCAGCGGCTCGCGGGCGATCGAATTCAGGAACGGCGCGGCCTCCTGGTTTTGCCGGAGGAGCGCCCAACCGAGGCCGTCCACCAACAACAGGCAGACGCCGGAGGCCCGCTCAATCGCAAAAGAATTCGCAAAACCGGCGATTCCGAGCGTGCTGAGCAGTGACGGCAGCAGCTCGCCAAGCGAACGCTCCCCGTATCGCGGAAGTGGGATCGCTGGAGCGTTTGGGCGCGTCGGCCCGCTCAGCCTACCGGCTCCCAGGTGATTGGTAAGCTAGACCGATCTTGGTCACCATCGGTACCACGATATGTTTGACTTTCGTAGAGCTGTTTTGTATACAGTAGGCAGTGCCCAAGACGAAGCAGCCACGGCGCCCTGAGCTCCGAACCAGCGGGCGCCCGCCCACCGTACCGGGCACCAACGGATCCCGCGTGGACGGCCCTGATCGGCGAAAAGCGCACGGCATCTCGCCCGACGATGCCGAGCTGATTCTGGCGGTCCTGCGGGAGCTGAAAAAGGGCAACTTCTCCGTCCGGATGCCTTTGTCGTCGAATGGGACCTACGCCAAGATCGCGGCCGAGATCAACGGCATCATCGAGCTCAATGAGCGCAACGCCAAGAACCTGTCCGGCGTCGCCCGCGTCATCGGCGCCGTCGCCGAGGGCGACCTCTTCCAGACCATGGACCTGGAGCTGGATGGCCGGCCGCTGGAGGGCCAGTTCCTGCGTACGGCTCGTACCGTCAACGCGATGGTCCATCAACTTCGGTCCTTCACCTCCGAGGTCACCCGCGTCGCCGAGGAGGTTGGCACCGAGGGCAAACTCGGTGGCCAGGCGCAGGTCAAAGGCGCCGCCGGCGTGTGGAAGGACCTGACCGACAACGTCAACCTGATGGCCGCCAACCTGACCGCCCAGGTGCGCAATATCGCCGACGTCACGACCGCCGTCGCCAAGGGCGACCTGTCGAAAAAGATCACGGTCGACGTCCGCGGCGAGATCCTCGAGCTGAAGAACACGATCAACGTCATGGTCGACCAGCTGAATGCCTTCGCCTCGGAAGTGACCCGCGTCGCCCGCGAGGTCGGTACCGAGGGCAAGCTGGGTGGCCAGGCCCAGGTGCGCGGCATCGGTGGCGTCTGGAAAGACCTGACCGACAACGTCAACTTCATGGCGAGCAACCTCACCGCCCAGGTGCGCAACATCGCCGACGTCACCACGGCGGTCCAGAGAGGCGACCTGTCCAAGAAGATCACGGTCGAGGTCCAGGGCGAGATCCTCGAGCTGAAGAACACCATCAACGTCATGGTCGATCAGCTCAACGCCTTCGCCCGAGAAGTCACCCGCGTGGCGCGCGAGGTCGGTACCGAAGGCAAGCTGGGTGGCCAGGCGGAGGTGCAAGGCGTCGCAGGTGTCTGGAAGGATCTCACCGACAACGTTAACTACATGGCCGGCAACCTCACCGCCCAGGTGCGTAACATCGCCGAGGTCACGACCGCCGTCGCCGAGGGCGACCTCTCGAAGAAGATCACCGTCGACGTCCGCGGCGAGATCCTCCAACTGAAGAACACCATCAACTCGATGGTGGATCAGCTCAACGCCTTCGCCGGTGAGGTCACCCGTGTCGCGCGCGAGGTCGGCACCGAGGGCCGGCTGGGCGGCCAGGCGAGCGTCCCCGGTGCATCCGGGACCTGGAAGGACCTGACCCTGCAGGTCAACCAGCTCGCCGCCAACCTCACGACCCAGGTCCGCAACATCGCCGAGGTGACGACCGCGGTGCAGCGAGGCGACCTCTCCAAGAAAATCACGGTCGAGGTCCAGGGCGAGATCCTCGAGCTCAAGAACACCATCAACGTCATGGTCGATCAGCTGAACGCCTTCGCTTCGGAAGTCACGCGCGTGGCGCGCGAGGTCGGCACCGAAGGCCGCCTGGGCGGACAGGCCCATGTCCCCGGTGCCTCGGGGACCTGGAAAAACCTCACCGATAACGTCAACTCGATGGCGGGCAACCTGACGGCCCAGGTGCGCAACATCGCCCAGGTCACGACCGCCGTCGCCCGCGGCGACCTGTCCAAGAAGATCACGGTCGACGTCCAGGGCGAAATCCTCGAGCTGAAGGACACCATCAACGTCATGGTCGATCAGCTGAACGCCTTCGCCTCCGAGGTTACCCGCGTGGCCCGCGAAGTCGGTACCGAGGGCCGGCTAGGCGGTCAGGCCCAGGTTCGCGGCGTCGTCGGCATCTGGAAGGACCTGACCGACAACGTCAACTTCATGGCCGGCAACCTGACCGCGCACGTGCGCAACATTGCCGAGGTGACGACCGCCGTCGCCAACGGCGACCTGTCGAAGAAGATCACGGTCGACGTCCGCGGCGAGATCCTCGACCTGAAGAACACCATCAACGGCATGGTCGACCAGCTCAATGCCTTCGCCGGCGAGGTCACCCGCGTGGCGCGCGAGGTCGGCACCGAGGGCCGCCTCGGCGGCCAGGCCTATGTGCTGGGAACCTCGGGCACCTGGAAAGACCTGACGGACAACGTCAACCAACTGGCCGCCAACCTGACGACCCAGGTCCGCAACATCGCCGAGGTCACCTCGGCGGTCCAAAAGGGCGACCTCTCCAAGAAGATCACGGTCGAGGTCAGGGGCGAGGTGCTCGAGCTGAAGAACACCATCAACGTCATGGTCGACCAGCTGAATGCCTTCGCCTCGGAAGTCACCCGCGTCGCCCGCGAGGTCGGTACCGAAGGCAAGCTGGGCGGCCAGGCGCAGGTCAAAGGCGTGGCGGGTACCTGGAAAGACCTGACCGATAGCGTCAACCTGATGGCCGGTAACCTGACCGACCAGGTGCGTGGCATCGCCCGCGTCGTGACCGCCGTCGCGAACGGCGACCTGCGCCGCAAAGTCGTCTTCGAAGCCAAGGGCGAAATCGCGGCCCTCGCCGACACCATCAACGAAATGACCGATACCCTGGCGACCTTCGCCGAGCAGGTCACAACCGTGGCCCGAAAAGTCGGTGTCGAGGGCGAGCTGGGCGGCCAGGCGAGCGTCCCCGGCGCCGCGGGCACCTGGAAGGACCTGACCGACAACGTCAACCAGCTGGCCGCCAACCTGACCGGCCAGGTGCGGGCGATCGCCGAGGTGACGACCGCGGTCACCGAAGGCGACCTCACCCGCTCGATCCGGGTCGAGGCCAGCGGTGAGGTGGCCCTGCTCAGCGGCAAGATCAACGAGATGATCCGCAACCTCAAAGAGACCACCCAGAAGAACATGGAGCAGGACTGGCTCAAGACCAACATCGCCAAGCACACCCGGATGCTGCAGGGTCAGCGCGACCTGCGCACCGTCGCGGACCTGATCCTCAAGGAGATCGCCCCGCTGGTCTCGGCGCAGTACGGCGCCTTCTACATCGTCGACACCGGAGATGCAGAGGAGCCGGTGCTTCGCATGGCGGCCGGCTACGCCATCAGCGAGAGCGAAGGCGCGGGGAAGGCCTTTCGTTGGGGTGAGGGCCTGGTCGGCCAGTGCGCTCGGGATGCGCGCCGGATCCTGTTGACCACCGTGCCGTCCGGCTACATCGGTATCCGATCAGGCCTGGGCGAGGCGGCCCCGAACAGCATCGTGGTGCTGCCGGTGCTCTTCGAGGGGCGGGTCAAGGCGGTGGTCGAACTGGCCTCGGTCCAACCGTTCAATGAGACCCACCTCGACTTCCTGGATCAGCTGACCGATGGCATCGGCGTCGTCCTGAACACGATCGAGGCCAACATGCGCACCGAAGAGTTACTCAAGCAGTCGCAGATCCTCTTCGCCGAGGCCCAGGAGGCGAGCAAGAGCAAGAGCGCGTTCCTCAGCATGGCGGCCCACGAATTGCGGACGCCGCTCTCGGTGATCACGGGATACCTGTCGATGCTCCAGGATGGAACGCTCACGCCCGACAAGTGGGAGCGCCCGCTGCGCGTCCTGATCGGCAAGGCGACCGAGCTGAACAGCATCGTCGATGACCTGCTGACCGCCGCCCGCATCGAGGGCGGCACGGTGCCGACCGATACCAAGACGCTCGACCTGCGCGAGATGGCTCGGCAGGCCATCGCCCGCGCCGAAGCCCGGGCCGGCTTGCTCCGGGCGGAGATGACCTACAGCGAGCCGAACGAGCCGGTCGCGGTCAACGCCGACCGCGAGCAGCTGGCTCGAATCATCGACAACCTCATCAACAACGCGCTGACCTACAGCGCGGGGCGGCCATGGGTCAAGCTGACCGTGGTCAACGACGATGGCCCAGCGCTGATCGTCGAGGACCACGGGGTCGGCATCCCGCGCGACAAGCACGACAAGATCTTCGAGCGCTTCTTCCGCATCGACGATCCAGGACTCGGACCCCAGCCCGGCACCGGTCTCGGCCTCTTCATCAGCCGCGAGCTGGCCGACCGCCACGGCGGCTCACTCACCCTCGTGCGCAGCGAGATTGGCGAGGGCAGCACGTTCGTCGTTCGCCTTCCCCCTGCGTCCGGCGTGCATGCCGCCAGCCTGCTGTCTGCGGCTCCGGCCTTGGAAGTCAGCCCCACCGCCTAGAAGGAACTGGGTGGCGCTGCGGAGAAGAGTGAGATCGCCTGCTTGACGTCCGTACTGCCGCACTTCGGGCAGGCATGTTCCTTCTCACGCTCTGCGTAACTGCCCATCACTTCGAAGAGATCGCCGCATTTCGAGCACTTGAACTCATAAATCGGCATGGCGCTCATCCTCCTGATGCTTTGCACCGTCCTGTCGCCTGCAAGAGCACCCTAGACCCCGAGCCTGCGGGCGTCAACCCCCCGGACTCAGCCGCCGGTTGAATCGGCTTCGGCCAGTTCCCTCCCCCGCTGGCGGGGAAGGGTCAGGGTGGGGGCTGCGCTTGCGATGGCGAGTACGAGCGCGAGTACCCCAAGCACGCCGCCAACGATCGGTCGCACTCCTCCGACTCCAGCTTTGAGGTGAATCAGTGTGAGGCCGACGTTGCCGGCGGCGACCAGTCCCGCGAGCCCGAGCGTCGCCGCGCGAGCTCCGCGGCGCTCGCCTCGCGCATAGCGCAGCGTCGCCACTCCGAGGAGTGCGGCCCAGGCGATAAGCCCGATGACGGAGCCGGCCGCCCGGCCGGGCGCGTCCGTGAACATCGCGCTGCGCGTGGCCAGGAACTCCGCGACGTCAGCCGTCCCCGCGAATGAGACGCCGATCAGCGCGACAAGCGCGCCTCTTGCCGACCGGTGCGCGATGGTGCCCACCTGCCCATGGTGCCATAGGAGGCGAGGCGAACGGTTGTCAATTGCCACTGGACATATCGCGCGCCGGGCTCAAGGCTTTCTGAAAATCTCATGGCCGCCGATCCGGCGCCAACGAATGCGCGCATCTCCGTCTTTGGTAACCCATTCGAACGTCGCGCGTCCGTCAGGGCCGCTGAATGACCAGGTCATTTCCCACACCTGTTCGGTTCCGCTCATCGGCTGGACTCGTAGCCGTCGAGGCCACGGTTGACCCGGATCGGCAATGTATCGATCACAAGCTCGCGAAAAGTCCTCCCTGGCGACCCTCCGAAAGAGCTGGTATTCGTTTTCGGTTAGCCGCTTGAGGTCAGCGCTGAACTGCGGGGTCCACTCGAACCGCAACCTGACGTTACGCCTTCTTCGTCTTCTTCTTCCGCACCTTGTCCATGGCGGTCAAGAACTCGTCGACGTTTTCGGCGACTTCCAGACGCCCGGCGGCGACATGCTCGTCGACGGCATACTCGCCCACCTGCCACCCTGCCTGCCAGTACCACGCCTGGCTGGCTGGCACCGCAACATGGGGACGCAACTCGATGACGCCCGGTCGGGCCACGACTTCCACCTGGACGCCTGGCTTGTCGAGGCCATATTGGCGGCGGATATCGGCCGGCAACGTCAGATTGCCTCGATCGCGAACGCTAAGAAACCGCTTCGGCATGCCCCAAGTCTAGCTGGGATGTGGTATTTCTGCAATTCTGTAATTCGACAATGCAGTGACGGCTCTGGGTGCGACCTATGCAGGAGGCTTAAAACAGCGCCGTTGATCTGGCGTGGCCAGCCACAGTCGCCGGCTCACCGAACGGCCGGCCGGGAGCTGGCGGCCCAGTGATGCCGAGCTCGGCTGGATCATCGAAAACCGAATCGATGAAGCGTATGTGCTTTCGTGGCCCGGCCCGCTCGAGACCTACGTACCGGTGCATGACACGGGGGGCTACGACCGCGCCCGCGCACCGATGGGCAGCTACGACTTCCGGCTGGATCAGATCAAGGGCACGGCCAGCCTGCGGTCCGGCAACCAGGTCCATGTGTCCTTCGACACGCCCGCCCTTCACCCGAGGGCGAACCTGAACTTCACGTTTGTCTATTTCGATCTGGCGACGCGCGGGCCGGCCGATCCGGCCTGGAAGGTGCCGAGTATGCAACTCGACCGCGCCTGCATTCGCGTTCCCGGTCGCAGCGATTCGCGCTGGATGTTCTCGGCCAGCCGCTCGGGCCTGGCGCGCGATCGTGCCGCGAAATACCAGATCGCCATACGGGACCTGGCTGGCTCCAACGGCTGGTCCGTCCTGCCACCGAAAGCCTCGTTCTCTCCCTCCC
>Ga0207416_1005001_pt1 | contig 10893 bp, 6 predicted proteins | sample PaiPotPPM11metaG_FD_184107 | JGI IMG/M metagenome (GOLD analysis project Ga0207416, IMG submission 184107) | Iron sulfur acid spring bacterial and archeal communities from Banff, Canada, to study Microbial Dark Matter (Phase II) - Paint Pots PPM... ...
GTCGAGAGAATCGTGACTGGGTGGATGTAACTTTCGTACAGGATGCCAAGCACGATGTAGACAGCGATAATAGCCGCGGCAATGAGTATTGGCTCGGTTTTGAGCGAGGAGGCAAATTCTGCGGCGGTGCCCACCAGGCTTTTCGCGATCGAATCAGGAAGTTCAATGCTTCTTTGCGTGCGATCAAGGGTCTGCAATGCTTGGCCGAGCGAAACGCCGTGCGGCAGGTTGAACGAAAGCGCGACTGCCGGGAACTGATCCTGTTGCATGATGGCAAGCGGCCCTACGCGCTTCTCGACTCGGGCAAAGGAACGGAGCGGTATTTGCTGAGCCGGATTGTTGAAATCGCTGCTCACCCCGCTCGACGATTGCGCAACGTTTGGCTGCAGCGCATCCGCTTTGGTGAGATAGATGCTATCGAGTGCTTCGGCCGTGTTGCGATATTCCGGAATTACCTCCAAAACGACTTTGTATTGATATATTTGCGAGTAGATCGTAGCGATTTGGCGTTGGCCGAAAGCGTCGTAGAGGTCGCCGTCGACCGCCGAAACGTTGAGGCCAAACCGGGCCGCGGCATCGCGATCAATCGTAATCATCATCTGTTGGCCAAGGTTGTGTTGGTCGGTGGCAACATCGGCCAATTGGGGCTCTTGCTGCAGCGCTTGAAGCAGCTTGTCGGACCAGTGCCACAGCTCTTCCTGATCGGGGCTTTGCAGAATATATTTGTATTGCGCTCGGGTCAGGCGGGCGTCGAGCTCGATGTCCTGCACCGGTTGCAAATGCAGCGAAATATCGCGCACTTGGGCGACCGCGGTATTAAGCCGCCTCATGATCTCGGCGGCCGAAGCCTGCCTGCCATCTGGGGTGCCAACATCAACGTAGAGACGACCGCTGTTGATGGTCGGATTTTCGTCGCTGACCCCGACAAAGCTGGTAACTGAAACCACGTCGGGATCGCGGGCGATGACTTCAGCGACTCGCTCCTGCAGAAGGGACATATGTTCGAAGGAGATATCCGGTGCGGCGTCCGTTGTTCCGGCCAGAAGCCCGGTATCCTGTAGCGGCACAAATCCCTTTGGAATGGCCGTGTACAGCCAAACATTAGCGAAGCAGGTCAGGACGGTAAAACTCAACGTAATGGCTTGATGGCGCAGCGACCAGCGCAAGCCCCATTCGTAGACCTTGCGCATGAAGTCGAATACGCGCTCGCTGTTGTGAAACAGCCAACCTTGCTGCCCCGCCGTCTGGGGCCTTATCAGCGTCGCGCACATCACCGGCGTCAGGATGAGCGACAATATTCCGGAAATGATAACCGAGACTGAAAGCGTGACGGCAAATTCGCGAAACAAACGACCGACGATTCCTCCCATCAGCAGCAGCGGAATAAAAACGGCAATCATAGAGACTGTCAGCGACACGATCGTGAAACCGATCTGCCGCGATCCTTTCAAGGCGGCGTCGCGCGGACTGTCGCCGGCTTCGATGTAGCGAACGATATTCTCGATCATCACGATCGAATCGTCGACAATAAATCCAGAGGCGATGCTCAATGCCATCAGCGAAAGATTGTCAAGACTGAAGCCGATTGCCGCCATCACTCCGAACGTCGCGATCAACGTGACCGGCAGCGTGACGCTCGGTATCACCGTCGCCCAGAATTTGCGTAGGAAGAGGAATATGACCAGAATTACGAGTCCGACGGTAAGCGAGAGTGTCCACTGGACGTCGGCGACCGAAGCGCGGATTGTCGTGGTGCGATCCATCGCGATTTCCAAATTGAGCGCGCGCGGCGCAAATTTTCGCAATGTCGGCAGCAGAGCTTTGATCGCGTCCGCGACCCGGATGATGTTGGCCCCGGGTTGGCGCTTTATGTTGAGGATCAAGGCCGGCTTGCCGTTGTACCAGGCGGCGATATCGTCGTTTTCCAGCCCGTCAACAGTTTCGCCGACATCCTTGAACTTGACCGGCGAGCCATTCCGATAGGCGATGATCGCATCTTTAAAAGCGGCAGCGTCAAAGAGCTGGTCGTTGGCGCCGACCTGAAAGGCGTTCCGCGGACCCGAGATTTGCCCCTGGGGCATGGCAAGCGTGGTCGCGGTAATCGCCTTGCGGACGTCTTCGAGAGACAAGCCAAGCGCAGCGAGCTGCTTCGGGTTGACCTGCAGGCGAACCGCGCGCGCTTCGTTGCCCTGCACCGAAACTTCGCCAACCCCTTCCACCTCGGACAGTTTTGGTATAAGGGCGGTTGCTGCGAACTCCGTTATCGCATGTTTTGGCATCGAGTCGGACGTGAGCGCGATGACCAGAACCGGCATGTCCGCGGGATTCACCAGATGATAAGTCGGCGGGAACGGCAGCAGGCTCATCGGCAGCCATCCCGCAGCAGCATCGATCGCCGATTGGACGTCTTGTGCGGCCGCGGCGATCGGCCGCGTCAACTTGAATTGCAGAGTAATGACGCTGGTGCCAAACGAGCTCGTGGACGTCATCGACGTGAGCCCAGGAATCCGCCCGAAACCGGCCTCGAGCGGGGCGGAAATTGCCGACTGCACAATGTCCGGTGCGGCGCCAGGCCAGCTGGTGGCGACCTTGATCGTGGGGAATTCGACAGTCGGCAAGGCGGCGACCGATAGGAATCGGTAGCCTAACATGCCCATGAGCACGATGGCAGCCACCAATAACGTCGTGGCGATGGGGCGATAAATGAATGGTGCAGAGACGTTCATTCCGAGCGCGACAGCTTGGATGCGTCGTCCTGTCTGGCAGGGGCAATCTCAACGACGCTTCCCTGCACCAAGCGTGCGTAGCCGTCGAGAACGACCTTTTCATTGGCTTCCAGACCAGCATCAATTACCGCTGTGCCACCGATGGTCTGACGCACGCGGACTCGTCTCATGACGACAGTGCTGTCGGATTGGATGAGCCACACAAAATCGCCGCGCGGACCATGTCTGATGGCGGCGGTCGGAACGGTCAAACCATTGCTGCGCTGTTCAACGGTGATCTTGCAATCGACAAAATCTCCAGGCCATAGCTTGTAGTGTTCATTGTCAAAGCTGGCCTTGAGCTTCACTGTCCCGGTGGTTTGATCAACCTCTATGTTTACGGTGTGAACTCGGCCCCGGCCAAGCGGGGTGATCCCATTCTCGGCGTACGCTGTGACCGGTAAATCCACCAGGCCCAGCGAAACACCATTTCCAGCCAGTTCCTTTGCGGGAACGGTAATGATGACAGAGATCGGTTGCAGCTGAACGAGGGTAACAAGGTCGATATTATCCTGGGCGCGAATGAGGTTGCCCGGATCGACTTTGCGAACGCCAATGCGGCCGTTGATGGGAGAGCGAATGTTCGTGTAGGCGAGTTGTGCTTCCCGGTATTTAATGTCCGCTTCGTATTGAGCGATGTCGGCCGTGTATTGACCCACCAACATCCGATCTTGATCGGCCTGTTTTTGCGTGGCAAAATCATGCTTTAGTAGCTCTTCGTCACGCCACAGATTGGTCTTAGCATTCTCAAGTTGAGCGATCGCCCGCTGCTTCTGTGCCTGTGCTTGTTCTAGCCTGGCTTGATACACCGACGCATCGATTAGAACGAGAGTATCGCCCTCTTTGACGTCCTGCCCTTCCGCGAAGGGCATTTTCAAAATTACTCCGTCAACCTGAGCCTTGATTTTGATTGTGTAAAACGCCTGGATCGTACCGAGACCGGAAATATAAATCGGCACATTTCCTTGGTGCACCGGCGCAGCGACGACTTGCACCGGCTTGGTCTCGGTCCGGCTTCTTTCCTTGGGACGCAGCATGTCGGTCGCCGACTCGAGCGAACGTTCGTCCCTCACAGCCGCCCGGCCGCTTTCGATCCAACCGGCCGGCAGCCGCGCGACTCCAGTCCAGAGGAAAATCCCACCGCCGACCACGAGGGCGGCGACCATGAGGAATACAATTCTTGTGCTCATTGCCTCAACTATCCCTGTCGCCTCCTTCTCCTGCCCGCCTGTTTGGCTCGCTGCCGCACTCAAGACTGGTAGTGCAGGACGCAAAACCGATACTGCATCAGCCTGCGTCGGTCCAGCAGCCGCGGCCTTAAGGTCCCGGGCTGCCGGCTTATGCAAGTGGGGGCTTCAGATGCATGACTCATATACTCTTTATCTTACCACTTGGCGCGCAGTAGCACGAACCTTGCGCCGCCGCGAATTGGACTTTTAGCGAGGCGGCCGTGCCGAGGGCGGCTGCCGGCCGGGCGGCGCGCTCGGAGCAGGCGGAGCCGTCTGCGCAGGAGGCGCAGCTCCTGCCGCTGCCAAGACTTTCACGCGACCAGCCATGTCGGCAATTTCCTGCTTCTCAGCGCCAAAGGCTGAAGCATTAGCGATCCCGAGAACCTCGACAAACCATCCACCCGCATCAATGAAGGTGAGGATAGCGCCGCGGCGCACGCCGTTCTCTTGGGTACCTTCTGCCGAAACGCGGATTGCGGCCTTGCCGTTGACTTGGACATCCTCAGTCTTTGGCTCGGCGTCGACGAAGCGCTTCATAAATCTCGACGCGGTGACAGCGGCGAACGACTGCAGATCCCTGTAGTCTGCTTTTGCCACGGTCCGCACAAAAACGGTCGCCCGACCATTGGTCGCCTGAATCTGAATATTGGGCAGTGCCGCCTTGGTTTGGCGCCAGCCATTCGGTACCGTAATCTCTACCGATCCGTCGTCGCTCTTGATCGTCATGTCGGCGCGGGCGGGCAAAGGGAGTACCGCAAATCCCGCCAACGTCAGCATGAGGATGCCCTTAGCGTCCATGAAAAACCATCCCTTTGTTTGAATGGCGCGATTCCGCATTGGCAGGGTGCCCTCCGAGCGTGTGACCAGAATACTATAGCCCGATCCCTCTTTTTCCACAATTGAATTTTTCTAGTGTTAAGAGTAGGTTAGTTCGAATGGTCAGCCGCGATCGATGCGGTGGGAGCGCCGCTTAACGTTCGGTTGGAGCCAATAGTCCATGCGTCTCTGAGGCGCCCCGCCGGCGATCCAGATAGACGCGCAGACCGAGCCGCACTCGGTGTTTTCCGGTGTGGTGGATCGTTTCGCCGATTGCTACGCCCGGCAGGAGCATGTTGCCTGGGCTGTCAAGCTTTACCGGGATCGTCTTCTTCGAGTTGAAAGCTAAAGATCCCATTCTCGATCTCGTGAAAATGTTCATCATCATTCCTGCAATCGCACCGTGAATGCTGATGTCGATGAAGCTGTCTCCTCGCGGAGTATAGGTCATCTCGGCCGCAGTCGCCTAATGCAGTGGCTTATCGCCGCACCCCATTTCGACCGGACAGGTAGCGTAGCTCGATAAGGCTGCAGCTTCTCCGCCTTAGCGGTGGCCGGATGTCGAGATCGGTGTTGTAGCTCCAGGCCCTACCTAACCGCCGCGGCCATACACCTGATACAGCGGTATGAGATAGCCCCCGAACTGTGAGATAGCCCCCAAACTGACCGAACACGGTCTCCCACTTAGCAAGTGTGAGGCATACAACTGTGCGCATCCTGGTCATCGGCCAGAATGCACGGAGCCAGTTCACGCAGAGTTGCTTCTGGGGTCGCATCTCAAGCTTCATGAGGCCTGCATCGTCTTCGCGATCTCGTGCATGACCTTGGGGTCACCGCCGCCATGCATGAGGCGCAAGAAAAGACGCAACGTATTCCGCTTTTCCGCTTGCATTTCCCACCTCGCCTTGCTTTAGTCGCGTCGCGGTCACAAGAGGATCGACCTCGGGTCGCGCTGATCGACGACGCGCGCATCGTGGTGAACGGGTTCACTTGCGTGCCAGTCGATAGCCTGTGTCGCAGGTCACAGTTTCAGGCTCCGACTTTGTATATGCGTACGCGCAGCAGGTAGCTGTCCGTCCTCCTGGTCTGCCCTGCCCACACATAAAAACTGATTTAGGGCCCCAGGCTTCGCACATTGTGAGGGACACTCATGACTGCGATCGAGATTCATCGGCTGCGCAGCACTCCTCCAGACCGTTCGTTCTTGGTTCGGCCGGTGGAGGGGTAGGGCGGCGTTTCAGGCATTTCCAAAGAGCGCATTGCAACCTTAGTCTGGCAACGCGGGACCGGCGTGTTATGCTAGCCATTCCGGGCCCGAGGGAGCGTGAGATGGCAAGGAATCTCGTGTTCATGGTGCTTGACAGCTGTCGCTATGACAGCTTCGCTCAAGCTCGTAAGCCGCATTTTGACTGGTTGGGTGACGCGGAGCAGCGCTGGTCCTATGCATCCTGGACTGCTCCATCGCACTATGCATACCTGATGGGTTTGGTTCCCCATCGGTCGCCGCAAGGCGTCTATGCATCGGAAGTCTACAAGGAGGACTTTTCCGCCTGGGTGAGTCGTCTCGGTATTCCAGACCTCGGCTTCCGGAATTTCATCCCGCAACTGTCGCTGCCCAAGCTCCTCAAGGACAACGGCTACCGTTGCATCGGCCGGGTGTCGATGCCGGTGCTCAACAGTTTCACCTTGGTCAGCAAGTTCTTCGACGACTACAAGCTGATGTCTAACCACAACGACTTCCGCGGAATGGTGGACGAGATCGAGTTTACGTCTGACCGACCCACTTTCTATTTCCTCAACATCGGCGAGACCCACTACCCCTACATGCTGAAGGCTCGCGACCTCCCATACATCGCGGGCGTGCACGGTGCCGCCCTAGCCTTGGCGGCGGGTGAAGATTCTGGCGGCTGGGTCGCCAACGGCAAAGGCAAGGGCGCTAGCTTCTTCGACGCCGAGAAACTTGAATTCCTGCATGCCCAACAAATCCGCTGCGTGGAATATGTGGATCAGTTGTTCGCTCGCCTGCTCGAGAAGGCGCCGACAGATACGTATTTCATGGTCATGGCGGATCACGGCGAAGCGTTCGGCGACGGCGGTTATTTTGGACACGGACCGGTGATGCACGAAGCAGTGTTTGCAGTGCCGTTCCTGCAAGGTACGCGGCCCTCGTGAAGCGATCATGGCCGCTCTTGTACGCGGTCGACAACCACGGGGACAGCGCGATCACTCTTGGAGACGTCGCCAATTATTGAGAACGCCACGGTTTCGGCGGATGAGTGTGGGGCATGGATGAGGCATCATTCGAAATCATCGCGCTGACGCCTGCGGGCGTCGCGGACGAGAGGCTGGTGCTCGCCGCGAGCAGGAGCGGCTTTCTCGGCATTCTCAACGCCGAGATCGGTCCCGTTCCCTATGCGGCTATGGACGCACTGCGCGGCCGCGTGCGCGCCCCATACGGTCTGAAGCTCGCAGCGATCGACGACGAGAGCTTGACAAATCTCCAGCGCTACGCGCCCGCAGGGCTCGGCTGGGTCGTCATCGAGGCCGCTACTGCCCTGGACACACCTGGCCTGTTGCAACGGATTTTGGATTGCGGTCTGCGCCTCGCGATCGAAGCGACCGAGTGGGACGACAGACTTGCAAGCTTGCCAGGCCCACACACCCTGCACGTCAAAGGCCATGAGGCAGGTGGGCAGGTTGGCGAAGAAACGTCTTTAATCCTGTTGCAGAAAGCGTTGCGGCGGCAATCTGCGCCGGTCTTTGTGCGCGGCGGACTTGGCTTGCATGGTGCGGCGGCCGTTCGCGCGGCGGGGGCGGCAGGTGTTGTGTTGGACGATCAGCTTCTGCTGCTCAAGGAATCGGCCGTTGCTACGACTTTCCAAGAGCCGCTGCGGGATTTCACCGGCTTGGAGACCGGCTTCATCTCGATCGACGACAAACGCTGGCGGGTGTTTGACAAGCCAGGCTTGCAGCATCTGCGGCGGACGCGCCAGACGATTTCGGCTGCTTCGGCGAAGGACGGAAAAGAGCATCTACTGAGCGCTCTCGGCTGGAACGATCTCAGCAGTCAGATCGTGCCGCTCGGCCAGGCTGCGGCATTTGCCAAACCGTTTGCGGATTGTTTTTCGACGTTTGGACGACTGGGGCACGGTTTGCTGAAGGAAAGCGAGCGGCGTGTACCCATTGCGGTCGCGCTGGACCCCCTCGGCGCCGGACGCGGCGTCGCCTCGAGCCACGGAACGCGTTTCCCGATCGTGCAAGGGCCGATGACCCGGGTCACGGACGTTGCCGCCTTCGCCGAGGACGTCGCCGATGCCGGCGCTCTTCCGCTGCTGGCGCTGGCTCTGATGCAGCCTGAAGCGGTTGAGAGGCTTCTGCGTGAAACTGCCGACCGTCTCACGAGCAAAGCTTGGGGCATTGGCCTACTCGGATTCGCATCCGCGGATCTCATCGCCGCTCAAGTGAAGGTTGCGCTGCGCTACGCGCCGCGTTTCGCCTTAATCGCCGGCGGCCGACCGGAGCAGGCCAAAGAACTCGAACAATCGGGCATCACCAGTTATTTGCACGTCCCGTCGCCGCGGCTCCTTACCATGTTTCTCGAAGGCGGCGCCCGCCGGTTTGTGTTCGAAGGCCGCGAATGCGGCGGTCATGTCGGCCCGCTGTCAAGCCTGGCCTTGTGGGACAGCATGATATCTACCCTGCTTCGCCTGCCGGCGGATGCGGCCAGGGATGCCGAGATTCAAGTGCTGTTTGCAGGCGGTGTGCATGACGATCTCTCCGCTGCTATCGTGTCCGCTATGGCAGCGCCGCTGGCCGAGCGCGGGATGCAGATCGGCGTGCTGATGGGTACTGCTTATCTGTTCACGGAGGAGATTGTCCGCTCGGGTGCCGTCGTTCAAGAATTTCAGGACGCCGCGCTCGCCTGCGGACAAACTGTGACCCTGGAGACCGGACCTGGGCACGCCAGCCGCGCGGTCGTGACCCCGTTTGCCCAAGAATTTTTGGCGCAGCGGCGCAAGCTCGAAGCCGAAGGACTATCGGCTGACGCCATTCGCGACCAACTCGAAAGACTGTCGCTTGGACGGTTGCGCTTGGCCACCAAGGGACAGGAACGCAGCGGGCCGGACAGCTCACTGCGGAAAGTGACTTCCCGGCGACAGCGGCAAGGGGGCATGTACATGATCGGCCAGGTCGCGACGTTGCGCGTCGACGTCAAGACTGTGGCCAAACTCCATCATTCGGTCAGCGTAGGGGCGCACAATCTCCTCTCGCAGCGGCTCGCGGACTTGCCCACGCGTGTCGAAATACGAGCCGCAGTGCGGGCGGCTGACACTGCGATCATCGGGGTAGCGGGCGTCTTTCCGAAGGCCGACAGCGTCCCCGAACTCTGGGACAACATTCTCGATAAGATCGACGGCGTCGTCGAGATCCCGCGCGAGCGCTGGGATTGGCGACTCTACTTCGACGCGGACCGTGCTTCGGCAGATCACATCTATTCGCGCTGGGGCGGATTCCTCAACGATCTGCTGTTCGATCCGTTACGCTTCGGCATCCCGCCTCGCGCCCTAAAGGCTATCGACCCGCTGCAACTTATGACGCTCGAAGTTGTGCGGCGGTGCCTGGCGGACGCCTGCCTCGAGACTGCGACAGAGGTTCATGAGCGCACATCGGTCATTCTTGGCGCCAGCGGAATAGGCGATGTCGGCGCGCAATACGCCGTACGCGCGGAGCTGCCGCGTTTTATAGGTGCGCTCTCGGCGCAAGTCGCGAAGCGGCTGCCGCAATGGACCGAGGACAGTTTTCCCGGAATTTTGCTCAATGTTGCAGCCGGACGGATTGCGAACCGCTTCAATTTCGGCGGCGTGAACTACACAATCGACGCGGCATGCGCCTCCTCGTTGGCTGCGGTCTATCAAGCCGTGCTCGAGCTCGAAAGCCGCCGCAGCGATCTCGTCGTGGCGGGCGGCGTCGATACTATGCAGGGTCCGTTCGGCTATCTGTGCTTCAGCAAGTCCCACGCCTTGTCGCCGCAAGGGCGCGTCCGCGCCTTCGATGCGGGCGCCGACGGCATCGTTATCTCCGAGGGTATCGCGGTCGTGGCGCTTAAACGTCTGGCCGATGCAGAGCGCGATGGCGACCGCATTTACGCGGTGATCAAAGGGGTCGGCGGCTCCAGCGACGGGCGGGCAAAGTCGATGACCGCGCCGCACCCGGACGGGCAGATCCGCGCGCTGTCGCGGGCCTACGAAATGGCTGGCTACTCGCCCGCGTCGGTTGCGCTCTTCGAGGCGCACGGAACCGGCACGGTCGCAGGCGATACCGCCGAACTGGAAACCGTGACGCGGGTTCTTGCTCAGTGCCACGCTGCTCCCCAGGATCATGCTGTCGGATCGATCAAGTCTTTGATTGGTCATACCAAGGCCGCGGCTGGGATTGCCGGATTGATCAAGGCCGCGCTTGCCTGCGAGCGCAAGGTGTTGCCGCCGCAGGCCGCCGTGACGACGCCCAACAGTAAGCTCGCCGCAGCCGATTCTCCCTTATACCTGCTTGACGAGGCGCAGCCCTGGTTGACGCCCCCCGGGGTGCCCCGGCGTGCGGCGGTAAGTTCGTTCGGATTCGGTGGCACAAATTTCCACGTTACGCTGGAAGAATACGAGGGCAGACCCGACGCCGAGATTGCAGCGCGCCAGCGTTGGACGCATGAGCTTTTGATTTGGCGCGGTGCAGATCGAGCGACAGTTGTAGCCGCAGTTCGGCGAACCGCCGATCGCCTAGCCGAAGGTGCCGTGCCGTTGCTGCGCGACTTGGCCTACACTCAGGCGCGGAAGGCGCCGAAAACGGGCGTGACCGCAGCGATGGTGGCTGGCAGCAACGAGAACCTCGCCGCGCGTGTCAAAGCTTTCGCCGCTCACCTCGAACAAAAAACAGCGCTTCCGCCCGGCTGCCACTTCGCTGAAACGCCGCTCCTCGGCGGCGGCAAGCTCGCGCTCATCTTTCCGGGCCAAGGCGCGCATTATGTGGGCATGATGCGCGAGCTTGCGGTGTTGTTTCCTGAAATGCGCGCCGTCCTGGAAAAGGCGAAT
>Ga0207416_1005002_pt1 | contig 10891 bp, 9 predicted proteins | sample PaiPotPPM11metaG_FD_184107 | JGI IMG/M metagenome (GOLD analysis project Ga0207416, IMG submission 184107) | Iron sulfur acid spring bacterial and archeal communities from Banff, Canada, to study Microbial Dark Matter (Phase II) - Paint Pots PPM... ...
GTAGTCGTATCCGGGGAGTCTGCAGTGCCAGTTGGGGGTGACGAGGGTGAAGTTGTCCCACCGGGTCTCGGACCACTCGTGGGCGATGGTCTGCGCCTCGAATACCACGTGATCGACGCCGGCGCGGCTCAGGTGCCAGCTGGTGGCGAGTCCGGCCTGGCCGCCGCCGACAACGGCAACAGGAACGCTGCGGGCGATCATCGGGGCTCCCGGGCGTAGGCGTCTGGACGGCGGTCTCCCAGGTAGAACATCGAGCGGCGCGCGGTCTCCAGCGCCCGCGTGATGTCGATTTCGGCGACCGCGAGGCCGTCGCCGACGCCCGTGCAGTCGAGCACGTCGCCGCCCGGGCCGACGACCTTGGCATTGCCGACGAAGCGCAGCTTGCCGAAGGTGCCGGTCTGGTTGGAGGCCACCCAGATCACCTGGTTCTCCAGGGCGCGCGCTTGGTCGAAGACGTTAAACCGATGGGTCCAGCGGTCTTCCGCCAAGGCGTCGGCGGTGGCGGTGCGCGACGCCGGCCACGCCGAAATGCACGTGATCACCTGCGCGCCGTCTAGGGCGAGCGCCCTGGCAGCTTCTGGGAAAGTCTTGTCGTAGCAGATGAGCGCGCCGACCCGGCCGGCCGGCGTGTCGAACGCCCTGAGCTTGCCGCCGGCCGCGTAGTACAGGTTCTCACCCAGCGGCTGGTGGATCTTGCGGTGTACGCCAATCACGCCGTCCCCCGTGACAATGGCCGCCGAGTTGTAGCGCTGGTCGTGGTCCGCCTCGCAGAAACCCACCACCACGGTCATGTCGCGGGCCAGTTCGGCGACGCGCTTGAGCTCGGGGCCGTTCACGTCCATGACCGGCGGGAGAGAGTCGGGTGACTCGTCGAACTCGCCGTCACGGCCGCGGCCGAGAACGGAGAGATAGCCGCCCAGGCAGGCCTCGGGCAGGGCCAGGAGGCAGACGCCGTGCTCGCGGGCGGCATCGATGTGCGCGGCGATCGCCGCCAGGTTGGCCTCGACGTCCCGGCCGAAGCCGGCGGAGACGGCGGCGACGGCTGTCATCTTTTTATCCTTTCTGCGGCCCCGGCGCTACCGAGACCGGTGACGGTGCCCACAGCCTCGGTGACGACACCGTCAGGCCAGCGCAGAGCGACGCCCTCGCCGGAGACGAGCTCGCCGCAGACCGTGCTGGTAAGAAAGCCGGGCAGAGCTGCCGTGCTACCGGGCGGCTGGCCGCTTCCGGGTGAGGTCGGCCGCGTGGCCTCCTCGGCGGAGACGATCGCGAAGCCGGGGAAGCAGGTAAGCCAGTCGGCGCGGGTGGCACCGGCCGGGGCTGGGATGTCAGCGACATCGAGGATGGCCCGGCAGCCGGAGGCCTCGGCGAGCATGCCGACGGTGCCGACCAGGCCCGACATGGATACGTCCTTGGCGGCGGTTGGAGCCAGCGCGGGGACGACGCCCGCCAGAGCGCGCAGCTCGGCCGGGGTGCGGCGAGAGGAACTGTCCCACTGGCTGCCCGTGTAGCCGGCCCGCCAGCCGCCGCCCAGGTCGGCGGTGACCCGGAGCCGCTGCCCAGGTCTGGCGCCGCCGCCCGCCACCGGGCGACCGGCACGACCCAGGGCGGTGACGGACAACGCCGCGGGCACCCCGAGCTGGGTGTGGCCGCCGAGTACCGGCACGCCCCAGGCGCGGGCCGCGTCCGTGAGCCCGCGCAGCACGCGGCGGGCGAAACTGGCGTCGCGGGCACCGAGCGCGTCCATCAGCCCGACCGGGGTCGCGCCCATCGCGTACAGGTCGTTGACGTTGACGAGCACCGAACACCAGCCGGCCCACTCGGGATCGCGCTCGACCATCGACGGAAGGATGGCGTCGGTGGCGGCAATGACGTCGCTGCCCGGGACCGGCGCACCGTCGTCGCCGCGCCAGGCGTCCCGGATGAGCAGGTCGCCGACCAGCGGGCCGAGGGCTGCCTTGGTGGCCGCGGCGAGCCGCCGGAAGCGGTCAACCGGCCACTCCACGACGACGTGCGGCGTTCCGTGCAGGTCGAGACGCTGGCGCGGCATCCAACCGAGACGGCGGAAGAGCGTTTCGTGGCGGGCCTGCACAGTGGCGTCGAAGCGGAGCGCGCCGCGTGACTCGGCCTCCGCGCAGGCGGCACGGATGAGCGCGGCGCCGATACCGTGGACAAGCCGGCGGTCTTGGGCGACGGCGAGCCGGCTCCCTCGCCACCAGCCGAGATCCGGCGCGGACGGCCCGTCGCCGGTCATCGGGCGCAGCCGGACACCGCCGAGTACCTCGCCGACGTCCGGCTCTCCAGCGCTGCGGGCGAGGAGGACGACGGTGCGCGGGTCGTCGTCGTAGTCATCCCGGTCGGTACCGGCGAAGAGTCCCTGCTCGGTGACGAAAACGTCGTGCCTGAGCCGGTGGTAGGCAGCAAGGCCCGCGGCGTCGCTCACGGGAGTGATGTAGAACTTCTCTCGGGGCGGTACCCGGGTCGCGCCGGCCAGGATAACGTCGTCGAAGACGCTGGTCATGAGGCTGCCTCGGGCAAGGGGGCGTAATCGGTGCAGCCCTCAAGGGCGGAGCACGCGCCGCAGGCGGCGCAGCCGGCCGCCTGGTCCGAGCCGAGCATGCCGACCCTGGTCAGTGCCCCGGCGACGCGCCGGGTGACGTCGTAGACGACGGCGTGCGGCGGAGCGGGGACCTGGTCGACTTCCTTGGCGAGGGTGCCGGCGAGCGGGCGGTAAGGCACGACAAACGGGTACACGCCCATGCTGATGAGTTCCTCGCAGCCGGCGACGAGCTCGTCCGGATCTTCCCCCAGGCCGATCAGAATGTAGGTGGAGACCTGGTTCCAGCCGAAGACGCGGACGGCCTCCGCCCAGGCGGCACGGTACTCGCTCATCGGCACCGCTCCTTTGCCCGGCATCCAGCGCAGCCGGGCCGCGTCGTCGAGTGACTCGACGTGAATCCCGATCGAGCGCGCTCCCGCGTCGTACAGTTCCTGGATCGAGGCGAGGTCGCCCGGCGGCTCGAGCTGCACCTGAACCGGCAGACCGGGGACGGCCTCCCGGACCGCGCGAACACAGCGGGCAAGGTGGACCGCGCCCCTGTCCCGGCCGGCCGAGGTGCCGGTGGTCATCACCATCTGGCTGACGCCGTCGAGCTCGACCGCGGCCCGCGCGACCTCGGCGAGCATTGCCGGCGTTTTCACCGCGATCGTCGCGCCCGTCGCCAGCGAGGCCTCGATGGCGCAGAAACGGCACCGAGTGTCGGCTCGGTACCGGGAACAGGTTTGCACGACGGTGGTGGCGAGGACATTCGCGGAATGGAGGCGGGCGATCTTCTCGTAGGAGATACCGTCGGCGGTGGTCAGGTCGTAGAAGCGCGGCCTGGCCACCGCCTCGACGCCCATGCCGGTGTCGGCGCCGTCGAGCAGCAGCCTGCCGCCGCTGACCGTGTAGGGCGAGCGGGGATTGAGCGGGATGGCCGCGCCGACCCCGGCGAGCAGGACGTGGCCGTCGTCGCTGGGGCCTGCGCCGGCCCGGCGCGAGACGGGTGCGTCAAGCAGGCGGATGCCCTGGATGGCGACGTCGACCCGCGTGGAAAGGCGGGCGGGCGGCGGGCCAGCAGGTGCGGAAACCGGGGTCGGCGCGGTCGTCATCTGATCCTCAGCTCACAGGTTGTAGGTGGAGTTGATGATGGCTCCCTTGCGGGCGTAGTGAATGAGCGCGTCCTGGACATCGAGCGGGTGTGACGGGACGACGCCCTCGATGAGGTCCTCCTCGCGCAGGCCATGCAGCGCCATCCCGAAGCGGCAGCAGAAGACGGTGCCGCCCTCCTTGATGAAGGTCTCGATCGAGCCGTTGGCGTTCTGCTCGCCGGGAAAGCCAGAGTCACCAGTGGTCGGGAACCCGCGGGTCGCCATGCACGCCAGCGTGCCCGGGCCGTAGAAGTAGATCGCCGACTCAAAGCCCTTGCGCAGTGCCCGCGTCGCTTGGAGGATCGCCACGAAGCTGACCGACGACTCGTGCGGGATGCCGTGGACGAGAGTGAAATAGGACTCTCCGTCCTCGGCCCGGTAGTCGGGGAAGATCTTGGTGGAGCCGTAGATGCTGGTGCCCGTGGCCTGTGAAGGGTGCGGTATCTCGTTCAGCGATTTCTCGATGTTGGCCTGAATCTGGCCCTCGATGTCGCTGGCGGCGGCGGCGGTTGATTCGTTCATGGACTCTCCTATTGCTGTTTAGCCGGACCGGAAAAAAGATGACGGCGCAGACCCAACGTCACGCAATCTCAGCCGTAAAGAGCCGAGAAGTTCTCTGCGAAAAAAGCATTGGCGAGGTCACCGTCGCCAGCGGCGGCACGGAGCCTGGCGTACTCGCCCGCGAAATCGCCCCACGGCGCGTCGGTGGCGAAAAGGATCCGGTCGTGGCCGATGCCACGCCGCTCAATCTCCTTGACTAGCCAGGCCGGCGCGAAGCCGATCGTCCAGCTGGTGTCCGTGTAGACCTTGAAGCCGCGCTCGATCCAGCCGAAGAGGCGGCCGCCGATCAGCTTCATGTGGCCGCTCATCCCGCCCCCGAGGTGCACCAGGTGAACGGGGACGCCGTCCGGGCCCGCGTACTCCTCTACGAGCGCACCGACCTGGTCGATGTCGGAAGCGGCACCCGGGCTGGTGTGGACGTGGACCACGAGCCCGTACTCGCGGGCCGTGGCGAAGATCTGGTCGAGCTGGGGTTTGCATGCGGGATCGGCGGGGTGTCCGCCGAGCAGGAAGCTGGTCTTCAGCACCGCCACGCCCGGCTCGCTAGCGAGCGCGAGTGCCTTGGCGTTACGGTCCGCGTCCGAGGGCTTCGGCGAGACCCACAGGCCGCAGCGGATCCGGTCGTCGCGCTGGGCCGCGTCGATGGCGAGACCGTTGAGGTCGAAGGCGACGTCCGGATCGGGAACGCCGTAATTCGGAAGGACCAGCGCCCGCTCGACGCCAGTCGCGTCAAGGTCGGCGATCAGTTCATCGACGGTGCCCTTGGCGGTCACGTCGGGGGTGATCGCCGGGCCGCCGTAGAAGGGGTAAGCCGGCATCCGCCCGATGTGCCGATGAGCGTCCCGAAGTGGCCTGGTCATGACTCAAGCCTGCGAGACATCCATTTCCAAATGGTTACGCCAGGAATACCTTGCGCATCTCGGTGTGTAAGTTCAGTGTTAAGGCGCGGCGGGTCGACCGGAGTGCCAAGCGATAGATCGGGTAGCCACATGGCATGGTGACGGGCACAGGCGAGGAACCGCGCGGCGGGCCTGGCGTGGCTGTCCCTGCTGAAGCCGTACCTGACCCGGTTCCCCCGGCCCACGAGCGAGCCGGCCCTGACCGCGTGCGCCGCCCCGCCGACCTGCTGCTGGCCGTTTTCGCGTTCGTGATCGTGGCCCTGGTGCTCGGGACCATCCGGGCCCTGCCGCTCGGCAGCACCGAGGCGGCCGACGACGTCTCCGGGTGGCTGCTGCACATCCCCCGCTGGCTGGCGTACGCGGCCGCGGTGGTCGCCGGAGTGGCCAGTTTTGTCCTGGCGGTCGCGTCACTGGTCGTGCTGGTGCGCAATCAGTGGCGGGACGCGCTGAACGCGGTCGCCGCCGGGCTAGTCGGCGCCGCGGCGGCGGTCGTCGCGACGGTCATCTGGCGGGTCGAGAACGCGACGGTGGAACGCGCGGTGCTGCACGGCAGCAATCCGTCGATCTTCATCGTGGACACCGCGTTCGTCGCGTTCGTCGTGGGAACCGACCTGTCCCGGCTTTCGCACTGGCAGCGCTGGTGGCCTCGCGCAGGTGCGGCGCTGCTGCTCAGCGGGCTAGCCGTCGGCACGCTGACGCCCTTCGCGGTGGTGATCGTGGCATCCGGCGGCCTCCTGGCCGGCTGGCTGGTGCGGTGGCTGCTCGGCGCGACCTCGGTCCTGCCGGGCATCACCGAACTCACCGGCTGGCTGACCAGCCAGCACGTGCAGGCCACGGACCTGTCGGACGCCGGGCCAAGCCGGGCCCGGCTGGAGGGGAAGCTGGCCGACGGCACCAGGATCCGCATTCACCTGTCCGGCCGCGACACCCGCGGATCGGGCCTGGCCCGTCGGCTGTGGGCGCTGGTCCGCCTCCAGCGGGCGGTCGCGGGCCGCATCGCGCTCAGTTCCCGCGCCCAGGTCCAGCAAATCGCCCTGGCCTGTTATCTGGCGCAGCAAGCCGGCGTACTCAGCCCCGAGGTCCGGCTGCTCGGCGAGATGCCCGGTGAGACCCTGGTGCTCGTCACGACTATCCCCGACGCCGCGCCGGAAGCCGGCGCGACGCCGCTCGCAGGCGCGACGTCGCTGTTCGCGGCGCTGCGGCGCCTGCACGACGCAGGCGTCGCGCACCACGACGTGCGGGCCGGCAACGTGTTGATGTCCGGGAGCCGCGCAGGGTTCCGCTCGCTGGACGCGGCCGAGCCCGGTGCCAGCGAACTCTCCCGCCGCCTCGACTTGGTGCAAGCGCTGGCGACAGTGGCCGAGACCGACGGGCCCGCCGGTGCCGTCACCGTGCTGCGCGCCGGCTACGGACCGGTGGACCCGGTCGCCCTCGCGTCCGTGATGCAGCCGGTTGCCCTCACGCCGTGGGGCTGGCGGGCCGCGCGGGCCGCCGCCGGCTCGCTGACCGAGATCCGGCATCAGCTGCTCGGCGCCAACACCACGGCACCGCCCGCCATCCAGCTGGAACGCTTCCGCTGGCGCACCGTGGTCACCGCGGTCGCCCTCACCGTCGCCGCCTACCTGCTCATCGGCGAGATCTCCGGCGTCGACGTCCTCGGCCCACTCAGCCAGGCCAATCCGGGCTGGCTCGTCGTCGCGGTGCTCGCATCCGCGGTGACCTACCTCGGGGCGGCCATCGGCATCGCGGCGTTCGTCCCCCAGCGCCTGTCCATCCGGCGCGGCTTCTTCGTCCAGCTGGCCACCGCGTTCGTCGGCGTGGCCATGCCCCCGACCGTGGGCCACGTGGCCGTCAACGCCCGCTACCTGCACAAGGAGAACGTGGACGAGGGGACCATCGCCGCCTCGGTCACCGTGTCACAGCTGGTGAACGTCGTCACCACCGTGCTGCTGCTGATCGTGCTCGGCGTGCTCACCGGCTCGGGACTGAGCAAGTTCAAGATCGCGCCGGGCGCCGACGTGCTAGTCGGCCTGGCGGTCATCGCCGTCGCCATCATCGTCGTGCTGGCGCTGCCGCAGAGCCGCAAGATGGTGACCGGCACCGTGTGGCCGCACGTGCGTCAGATCTGGCCGCGGCTGCTCGACGCGATCTCCCAGCCCCTCCGGCTGGCCATCGCCGCCGGCGCGAACCTGCTGCTTTCCGCCGCCTACTCCCTCGCGCTCATCGCCGCCCTGTGGTCAGTGGGCGCCCATCCGGCCATCCTGGCCACCGCGGTCGTCTTCCTGGCCGGCAACACGGTGGGAGCGGCTACGCCGACGCCCGGCGGCCTCGGCGGAGTCGAGGCCGTCCTGGCGGCCGGGCTGACGGCCATCGGCATCCCGGCCCACCAGGCGATACCGGCGGTGCTCCTCTTCCGCATGGCGACGTTCTGGCTGCCCATTCCGGCCGGCTGGATCTCGTACGTAGTCCTGCACCGGCGCGGCGTCCTGTAGTCGCGCGGGGCAATCGTTTGTAGCGCGCAGGACGTCACGGTCGGCAAGGAAGAGTTGTAATGTGGCATTTATGGTGCAGGGGCCGCTCGTGCCGTTCAACGCCAGAGAGCCAAATGTGGCGCGTAGCTACGACTACGCCCTGGGCGGCAAGGACAACTTCACGGTCGATCGCCAGCAGTTCACGGAGATCATGGAGATCTTCCCGCTGGCCGATGTCCTGGTGCGGGAGAACCGCGAGTTCCTGGCGCGCGCCGTCGGCTACGTGGCCAAGCAGGGCGTCGTGCAGTTCATCGAGGTGGGCTCCGGCTTGCCGGCCAGTCCGGCCACCCACGAGGTCGCGGGTGCGGTCAGCCCGGGGGTCCGGGTTGTGTACATCGACAACGACCCGGTGGTGATGTCACACGCCGTCGCGCTGCTGGCCAGCCCGGGACGGGTGGCTGCCGTGCCGGGGGACGCGGGCCGCCCGGGCGACATCCTGGCCAGCCCTGAGTTGACGGCGCTGATCGATACGAGCGAGCCGTTCTGTGTGATCCTGACCATGATCCTGGACTTCTTCGAGCCCGAGCAGGCCGCGGAAATCGTGGCGGCGTTCCGGACGGCCATGGCCGCCGGGAGCTTCCTCATCCTGTCGATCGGCATGAACAACGACACTCCTGACCTGGCCCAGGACGTGATAAAGGCGTACCGGGCCGCCGCGGTGCACCTGCACAGCCGCGAGCAGGTCGCCGGCTACTTCGCAGGCCTGGAAATGGTAGCGCCAGGCCTAACCGAAGCGCGCCGCTGGCGCCCGCCCCAGCCACAGACTGCCAGCGCCTCCCGCCCGGGAGACATACTCGCGGGCGTGGGCCGCAAGGCCCCCCGCCGCTAGCGGCCAACGGGCCGACCCTAGCCCGCAAGCGCGGCGGGCGGGCGGCCAGCCGTCAGCGACCGGCGGCTAGCGCGACGGATGTCGCACTCCGCCCGTTTTGCCCGCCGTCGTTAAGAGGTAAATCCCGTTCAACGGGAAGACTTTTTCCGGCGGGTAAGAAAATCACGCCCAGCGAGCCGGGTGGGGTCTGATGCCGCGCGCCTGCTGGCCCGCACCATGATCGCGAAGGATTTTCCTTTCGCGAAGGATTTTCATCAAATGAGATGAAAATCCTTCGCGATCATGAGCCTGAGCTGCCGGGATTCGCGACAAATCGGACAAACAGAACGGTCGCCGCGTCCGTGGACCGGCGTTAACTCAACAGCATTGCGCGCGGCGAGCATTTTCTTACCCGCTGAACCTTATTTACCTGGCGAACGGAATTTACCCGATAATCCCCGGGGCTGATGTCATGAAATATCGGGCATAGGGGTCGATCGTGGCTGGCGCAGAAGCGTCCGGCCAAATGCGCGGTTGCTGCCCGCCGTCAGTCGTAGAGCTGTCACCGATTTGACGACAGTGACTGTCATCAGTATGGTCATGACAGTGGCTGTCATCGATCGTGATCATGGCGGCCTGGACGCTCAGCCCCACCTGGAGGTACTCAAATGCGCGTATTCGTCACCGGCGGCTCCGGCCACATCGGCTCGGCCCTCCTCCCCGAACTGCGGTCCGCCGGGCACCAGGTGATCGCCCTGGCCCGGTCCGACGCCGCGGCGGACAAGCTGGCGGACGCCGGCGCCGAGGTCCGCCGCGGCGACCTCGACGACCTCGACGTCATCGGCAAGGCGGCGGCTGACGCGGACGGCGTCATCCACCTGGCCTACCGGCGTGACCTCATGCACTCCGGCGACGTCGCGGGTCTGATAGCGACGAACCTGAAGCTGATCGAAGCGGTGGGCGGGGCGCTCGAGGGCACCGGCAAGCCGTTCGTGACCCCCCTCGGCACGCTGGCGCTGTGGGCGGGCGGCATCACCGGGCGCCCGGGCACGGAAGCCGACACGGTCGAGAACGGCCCACTGTCCAGTTCGGAGACCGCGACGGTCGCGCTGGCCGAACGGGGCGTGCGCGCCTCGGTCATCCGCCTGTCGCCCGTGGTGCACAGCACTCTCGACACGCAGGGGTTCACGCCCGCCCTGATCGGGATCGCCCGCGCAAAAGGGGTCGCCGCCTACGTCGGCGACGGCGCCAACCGCTGGCCCGCCGTGCACACCCTGGACGCCGCCCGGCTCTTCCGGCTCGCGCTTGAGTCCGCCCCGGCCGGCTCGCGGCTGCACGGCGTGGCCGAGGAAGGCGTGCCGTTCCGTGAGTTCGCCGCGGCGATCGGCCGCCACCTCGGCGTGCCGACGGCCAGCATCGCCCCGGAGGAAGCGGCCGGGCACTTCGGCTTCCTCGGCATGTTCGCCGCTGCGGACAACCCCGCCTCCAGCGCGCTGACCCGCCAGCAGCTGGGCTGGGCGCCCACCGGCCCCGGCCTGCTCGCCGACCTCGACGAAGGCCACTACTTCGCCTAGCCACCAGAACGAGCGGCCCGCCAAAACGGTAACCACGCCCCCGTTCGGAAAAATCAAAAGCCTTATCCCGAACGGGGGCGTGGCTTCTGCCCAGCTCAACGGCCATGATGCCGAAGGCGGCCAGCACATAGGATTGGATCATGGGTCGATGGGAGCCGAACGCGCGCGGCCGACTGGCGAAGGCGGCGCTCACGCTGTACGCCGAGCAGGGGTTCGAGCAGACCACGGCGGCGGAGATTGCCCGGTCGGCGGGGCTGACCGAGCGGACCTTCTTCCGGCACTTCGCCGACAAGCGCGAGGTCCTGTTCTACGGCACGGACGAGCTGCGCGAGCTCTTGGTGCGGGCCGTCGCGGACGCAGCGCCCGGCGCGGGCCCGATGGACGCGGTCAGCGCGGCGCTTCAAGTCGTGGGCGCCATTATCCAGGAGACCCCCGAGCCCGCCCGGCTGCGCCACGCCGTCGTGTCCGCGCACCCGGAACTGCGCGAGCGTGAACTGATCAAGCACGCCGAGTTCGCCGCGGCGATGGCCGGCGCGCTGCGCGACCGCGGCATCCCCGAGCCGGCCGCGAGCCTGGCCGCCGAGACGGGGATCGTGGTCTACCGGGTCACGTTCGCCCGCTGGATCGGCGACCCGGCCCAGCCGGACCTGCCGGACCTCCTGCGGGAATCCGTCGCGGAACTGCGCGACGTGCTCGCGGACCGGCTCCTTCGCGCAGGTTAGATCAGGCCAGCGCTGGATAGTTGCCTGCCATGGCGGATTCCTTTGCGGCTGCTTCTGCGGCTGTTCACTCCACGGCCGGGGACATTCGGCGTCAAGGCGGCTGGCT
>Ga0207416_1005003_pt1 | contig 10891 bp, 10 predicted proteins | sample PaiPotPPM11metaG_FD_184107 | JGI IMG/M metagenome (GOLD analysis project Ga0207416, IMG submission 184107) | Iron sulfur acid spring bacterial and archeal communities from Banff, Canada, to study Microbial Dark Matter (Phase II) - Paint Pots PPM... ...
CGCACGATGCGCTCACGCCGCTCGCGCGAGATCGTGCGGCCGGTCGGGTTCTGAAAATTCGCGACCAGATAGACGAATTTCGGCAGCGGTTCAGCGTGCGCGAGCGCGTGCTCCAGCGATTCAGGAACCATCCCGTTCTCGTCGGTATCGACCGCCAGATAACGCGCCTGATACGCATCGAACGCATGGATTGCGCCGAGGTACGACGGATTTTCCAACACGATGTGGTCGCCCGGATCGACCAGGATCTTGGCGATCAGGTCGAGTCCCTGTTGCGAACCGTTGACGATCAGGATCTGATCCGCGTGAAACGGCGTTTCGAGCCGGCGCGTCAGTCGCGCCGCGACCCACTCGCGCATCTCGGGAATGCCGTCGGTGACGGTGTACTGCAACGCGCGCGCGCCGTATTCGTCCATCACCTCGCGCGTGCATTGGGCGATCGCTTCGGTCGGAAAAAGTTCGGGCGCCGGGAGGCCTCCGCCAAACGAGATGACGTCGGGCTGCAGGGTGACCTTGAGCATCTCGCGGATCGTGGAGGCGCGCATGCGAGCGGTCCGCGCAGCAAAGCGCACGGTTCGCGGGACGGTAGCCATACGAGAGGCGTATTCCCCGAAAAGGGGGTTCTCCCGCTGCGCGGGCACCCTCGTAATTGAATGCCAGATTGCGGAATGTGGTCACAAGCGCTACAATTTGAGAATGAAACGGCGAACGGCCGGCCTTCGGCATGCCAAAGAGCACTTGAGCGCGCTCGTGCGCGACGTGAAAGAAGGGCATGAGTGGATTATTTGCGATCGCGGAGTGCCGGTGGCGCGCCTAATACCGGCTAAGGGCGAACCCGAAGCGCTCGAGTCTTGGCTGCGGAGAATGGAAGAGACCGGAATGATCGAGACGATGCAGGGCGACCCTGTGCACCTGCCGCTACCCATACACCTTGAACCACCCGGCATCGCGCAGCGGTGGCTGCAAGAGGATCGTGACGACGAGCGACTTGGCTAGCGGATGCACCTATTGGGATACGTCGGCTGCGGTTTCCGCTCTAGTTCCGGACGAGTACAGCGAAGTTGCGGTTGCGCACGTGCAAAGCAATGCCGCGCACCTGCTCTCGTCGTTGACGTGGGCGGAGGTGCATGCTGTCATTGGCCGCATGGAGCGGCAGCGTAAGATCAGCGACCTTCTTTCTGATGCAGCCCGGAATGCAATCGCCGCGAGGCCGTGGCGCTGGATCAACGTCGTGCCCGATCGAAAGGTTATTCGCGCGCTGGCGGCGCGATGGCAGCTGAGAGGAGCCGATCTCTGGCACCTCGCGGCGGCCAAAACGCTTAAGGCTGACCGGCCCGAGCTGATATTGCTGACATTCGATCGGCGCCTCAATGCTGCCGCGCAAGAAGAGGGCTTAGCTTAGGCCGAGTCCAGGAGGCGCTCGACGAGGCGCGGATCGTGTGATAATATGGTCAGACCAGGTCAGATTATTCAAAGGAGCGATTGTAGATGGCGAAACGTTCGCCCTGGACCCTCACCGAGGCAAAGGCCAAATTCAGCAGCTTAGTGGATCGGGCGTTGAAGGGCGAACCGCAACGCGTGGTGCGCAATGGGCGCGAGGAAGTTGTCGTTTTGGATGCGGCGACCTACAAAACGATTACCCGCCCAAAACGTTCGCTGGTTAAACTTTTTTCGGCTCTTCGGGGAGTGGAGTTAGATTTCGATCGGCCAAGAACGGATTCGCGCGAGGCCCCCAAATTTTGAGCGGCTTTCTTCTCGATACGTGCGTGCTGTCGGAATTTAGAAAGCCGGCGCCGGACAGAGGCTTAGTCGCGTGGCTGGAAGCTATCGATGAAACAACAACGTACATCAGCTCGCTGACCGTTGGAGAGCTTCGCTTCGGGATTGCACGGTCGCCGGCAGGCAGGAAACGCAACGAGCTCGAGCGGTGGTTGAGTTCGGAGGTCGTGCCTACTTTCGCTGGGCGGATACTGCAGATAGGTCATGACGTTGCCGATCGCTGGGGGCGGATCCGTGCGGATGCCGATGCGCGCGGGAAAAGCCTATCGCCACTTGACGCACTCATAGCGGCGACTGCGATGCATTACAACCTCGGTCTCGTGACGCGAAACGAGAAGCACTTCCCGGCCGGCACGGGGATCGTCAATCCTTGGAGCGGCTTGGCTTAGGCCGGCATGGGTGGCCCGCTGGGCGGCGGCGCGACGCGACCGGTGAACGTGGTTTCCCGAATGAACGCCAGAATCGCCGCGCCCAGCCCGATCGTCCAAACTAGGGCGACGACGAACAAACCGACGACCGGCAAGATCTCCGCGGCGCAGAGGACCACGAGGCCGAGAATCAGCGCGCCCAGCGGTGAGGGCGTGGCATGCGGATGGATCAATTCATAGAGCCGCCGCCCGACCAGCAAACCGAGCGCCGATTGGCCGATCAGTACGCCCGCGACGATGGCGACAAATTCCAGCGGAATGAGCGGCCAGCCGATAAAGCTGATGAAGAGCAACACCGCGATCGGAAAGCTCGCAATCAATGCGATGACGCCGGTAGCTGCGGAAAGCCCCGGATGTTTTTCAACCCGATCGAGCGCGGTGCGCACGCGCACCGGAAAGATCAAGAACATCAGCACGACGACGAAGCTGTACGCTAGCAGCGTCGTAATCTTGGCGCTGTCAGCCGCGAGCGACGAGGCGCCGGCGGCAAACGGAACGATAGAATTCAGCGCTCCGCCATAGACCTGCTGATTGCCGGTGATGTTCGAACCCGGTGAGGCCTCGATCGTTCCGCCGAAGACGGTGACGTCGCCATCCACCTCGCCCTCGACGATCGCATTGCCGCCGAACACAGTGACGTCGCCTTGCACGACTTGATCGGGAGCCACGACGACGTTTTCACCGAAGAAACTGCCGCCGTGATCGATCATCAGCGTTTTGGCCGACGCGGGCGCGATGCACATGGCCAGAGCCGAAAGCACGAGTGCGGCAAAGACGGCGATGCGCTTCATTGAGCCTCCGAAACGGACGCAAGATGCGCCGCCAACCGCGGACGAACGACGAAGTACAAAACCGCCGCCGCGCAGGCCAACGCAAGATCGATCGAGAGAACTCCCAGGCCGAAGGTCGCAAGCGCGGGCGCTCCATGGGAGATCCCGGCCGCGCCGCCGGAAAAGGCGTGCGCTAAACGGCCCAAACCGGTCGCAAGCGTAGCGCCGAATTTCGCAAAACTGGCGCCGGAAGCAAAAAACATCGCGAGCGCCGCTATCCACGCCGCCGCTAGGTACAGCGCCACAAAACTCCACACGCGATGTTCGTGCGGTTTAGGGGCGGGCAGCGAGATCGTTTCGGCCATAACGGCAAACGTAAAGTTTCGCGGTAGCTCCGGTACATCGGTTGTAAGGAGCAGCGCATCGACGACTTTGAGCTCTTCGAGCAAACGCGTGCACGCGGCGCACGAACGCAAATGTGCGGCGGTTTCGCTCATTTCGCGCGGCGTCAGCGTGCCTTCCAAAAAACGATCGAGCAGAGGCTCACACGAGGAGCAGCGCATTTGGCCCTCGCTTTCGTCCTTCGACAGGCTCAGGATGACAATTGGGGACGCTCAGGACTGCGCTTCGCGCAACCGAGGATGCTTCGCGTTCGATCATCTTTTGCGCCAGCGCAATCTTTCCGCGATGGATGAGCGTCTTTACATTTCCCAGCGTTAGTCCGAGCGTGCTTGCGATCGTGTGGTATTCCATGTTGTTGTAATAACGCAAGGTCAGCACCGTGCGCGTTCGCTCGGGCAGCTCGGCAAGCGCGGCGCGCAATTCGCGTTCGGCTTCCGCGCGAACCACGCCGGCTTCGGGATTCCCGTCGCGCGAGAGATCGGGAAGTGCATTCTCGAGCGTTTGATCCTCGGGGAGATCCGAAGTGGGGACGCGGCGCTGCGATTTGCCCAAATGCGTGCGTACGACGTTGCGCGCGATCTGATACATCCAGGTCGAAAACTTTCCGAGGGCGGGGTTGAAGGTTCCCAAATGCGCATACGCTCGCAGGAACGTCTCCTGCGAGAGGTCGGCCACGTCGGCCGGAGTGCGCACCGCGGCGCCGATGAAGCTTGCAATTCCACGTTTATAGCGGTCGACCAATACGGAGAAGACCTCGCGCTCGCCGCTGCGGACTCGCCGCACCAGAGCCTCGTCGCTCTCCTCCCCGATGGTCATGCCCCCTTGCGTTCGGGTATTTGTGGAGTTCTACCGCCGCCGCCGCCGATGGTTACAGAGGCAAAAGGACGGAGGGTCCCCGCAGCCCCTGCGCGATAGGTAAAAGACTTGTGGTCACGCGCAGAAGAGCCTTGGTTTTTGGCGGGACCGGCCAGCTGGGCTCGCAGATCGTACGGCTGTGGAGTGATATCGATGTTTACGCGCCGACGCGTGCCCAGGCCGACATTGAAGATCCCGTTGCAGCCCAGCGCGCAGTCAATGAAGCGGCGCCTCAGGTTGTTGTAAACTGTACTGCGTTCAACGATGTACCGCTGGCTGAAAAGGAACCGGGACGGGCCTTTGCGGTCAATGCCTACGCGGTCGAACGCCTCGCGGACATTTGCGCTGCTAGACCGTGTTTGTTCATAACGTTCAGCACCGACTACGTGTTCGACGGCATGCTTGGCAAACCGTACACGGAAACTGACGATCCGCATCCGCTAAACAAATACGGCGAGTCCAAATTGGCCGGCGAGCGACTCGTGCTAGCTCGTAGCTCACCTGCGTATGTTGTACGTACGTGCGGAGTTTATGGAACCGGTATCAGCACGTCGAAGGGTTACACATTCATTCATCGGATCATCGACCTCGCGAGAGCCGGTCAGCCGCTTCGGATCATAAACGATCAAACGATCTCTCCGACTTATGCCGGTCATCTTGCAGTTGCAGTGCGAGCGCTGATGGAAAGCTCGGCGCCATACGGACTCTACCATGCGGCCAATGAAGGCGCTATTACTTGGTTTGATTTTGCGCAGGAAGGTTTGCGGCAAGCCGGTCTTAGCCGGACTATAGAAGGTATTTCTTCCGATCAGTTTTCAGCCGGTGTTATGCGCCCAAAATTTTCGGCGCTTGAGAATGCAAGATTGCATGAATTTGGTCTAGGAATGCCCACTTGGCGCGAAGGACTTACGACTATGCTTCGCGACAAAGCCGCACTGAGTCCATGAAGCACTCCTTGACACCCGGCCCCGCCAAATGGCCGAAACGGCTGCCGCCGCTGAGCCCCGAACAGCAACGCATCAGCGACGATTTCATGCGGCATTGGTTGGAGGTCTTGCCGAAGAGATTCGTGGCATTCGAACGGTTCAGCCAGTGTTATCCGGTCGTCAACTCCGCGCCGGGTTTCGTAACAACGCTGGAGGTAGGCGCCGGGATCGGCGATCACTTGGAGTACGAGTCCCTCTCGCCGGAACAGCGGCGGAATTATTATGCGGTCGAGATGCGGCCGAACGTGGCGGAAAAACTGCGCGCAGCGAATCCGGACATCAACGTGATCGTCGCCGATGCCCAAGAGCCGCTCCCGTTTGGGGATCGATTCTTCGACCGGGTTCTGGCCGTTCACGTGCTCGAGCATTTGCCGAACCTGCCGGCGTGCATCAAAGAGCTGCACCGGGTCTGCCGCGGGGAGTTGCTCATCGTGATCCCGTGCGAAGGTGGTCTCGCCTACTCGCTAGCGCGGAAGATCTCGGCCGAGCGGGTCTATCTTAAACGCTTTGGTGGTTCGTATAAGTGGTTTTATACTCGCGAACATATCAACCGCCCGCCCGAAATTCTAGAAGAACTGAAACCTTATTTCCGGATCGAACACCGCGAATTTTTTCCGCTGAGAGTCCCGATAGTCACCGCGAACCTCGCCATCGGCTACAAGCTCACGCCGCGCCGATGATCTCTACATTCAACCGCTTGGCGCATAGCCGGGCCGCGGTTGCGCAATTCGCGCGCTATCTTATTATCGGTTCAACGGTTTTTTGCATCGATGTCGGCTCGTTTCAAATACTCATTCGCCTTCGCGTGCTGCTGGTGGCTGCTGTTACGATTTCATACGTTGTTGGAATAACGACCCACTTCGCGCTGAACAGGTACTGGAACTTCAGGGTATTCGAGCGCTCCATCGGGCGTCAGGCGCGCACCTATATCGTTATAGCATTGGCGCAGCTCCCGATTGCGATTGCGATTGTAGAAGCCGGCGTTCACCTTGCGAAACTCTCGCCGCTCGAAGCGAAAGTCTTGGCGGTAGCTCTCAACGTTCCGTTGTCGTTTCTCGCGCACAAGTATCTCACGTTCGGCGCTGGGATCCGCGGCACGTTCAAGGGGCTGGTCCGTTGAGCGATCTCGATCTCAGCATCATCATTCCGGCATTTAACGATGCCCACAAATTCGGGGCCGACGTGGAGGCCGCCGATCGTTTCTTGGAACAAGAGTCGCTGCGCGGTGAGATCATCCTCGTCAACGACGGGTCACGCGACGATACCGTCGAGCGCGCGCACATTTTGCAGGAGCGGCTACCGCGCTTGCGCCTCGTGTCCTATCCCGAGAATCGGGGGAAGGGTTATGCCATTGCGCAAGGCGTGAAAACCGCGCAAGGGCGGCTGATCATGTTCGCCGACGCCGGCATGTGCGTGCCGTATGAGATTGCGCGCATCGCGCTGACGATGCTCGAGCTCGATATGTGCGATATCGCGATCGGTTCGCGCCGCGCGCGCGGGAGCGTGAAAAAGGCGCAGCCGCTCTACCGGCGTATCGGCGCGCGCGGGCACAAAATGCTGGTGCACGCGATCGGAGTTCCACGCTATATCTCCGATACGCAGTGCGGTTTCAAATTTTACCGGGCAGCGGTTGCAAAACGTCTCTTCGTGCAGCTCATCACCGATGGATTCATGTTCGACGTCGAGATCATCTTGCGAGCTATACGCGACGGCTGCCGCATATTGGAATTTCCCGTCCTGTGGTCCAACGATCCGGACACGCGGTTCAACCCGGCGTCCGGCTCGGTCAAAGTGTTGCGAGACTTGGCTAGGATCCGCTGGGCGCTTTGGAGCGGCACATAGACGCTTACAGCGTTACCGGTTTGCCGGATTCGATCGACGCGTAAAGCGCAAGGAGCACGTTCATGGCGGCGACGCCGTCGGCCGGCGTTCCCCAGTACGGTTTTCGATCGACGATCGCTCCGATGAAGTCTTGCCATTCGAGCTCCCACGATCGATCGGCGCCCTCGAAGGTGAATTCTTCGATGTCCAGCGCGCCGCCGCGCGGATCGCGTTTCCCTAAGGTCAGGCGCTCTGGGCCGTAGCTTCCGCCGAGCCCGTCAACGCTCAGGAATCCCTCGGTTCCAAAGATTTCAAAAGAAAAAAGATTCTTCCACTGCGTCCAGCTGGCGTGGAAGCTTGCGAGCGCGCCGCCGTCGTAGCGAAGCAAGGCAAAGGCGTTGTCTTCGAGCGGCGCGATTGGCCACACGGCGGTTTGCGTGTAGGCGAAAACCTCTTTCGGTAAACCTGCGAACCACCCGATCAGATCGATCAGGTGCACGCCTTGGTCGATGAGTTCGCCGCCGCCGGCCAGCTGCGCATTTGCGCGCCACTCTCGCTCGTAGCCGGGGCGGCCCCCGTGACCGTAACGGGCGCGGATATTAATGAGCGCGCCGATGGCGCCCGCTGCGAACAGATCGTGCGCCTTCATTAAAGCTGGGTGGTAGCGATGATTGAAGCCGACCTTAAGCGTCTTGCCTGAATGCTGTGCGGCCGCTGCAATGGCGGCTGCGTCGGCGGTGTTTCTGCCCATCGGTTTTTCGATCAGGACGTGCTTGCCCGATTCGAGCGCGCCGATGGCAATCTCGCGCAAAAACGCATTCGGAGTCGCCGCTACGACAATCCCGATCGAATCGTCTTGCAACGCTTCGCGCCAGTCCGAACTCGCACGCGCGCCGTAGCGCGCGGCGAGCGCTCCCGCAGCTTCAGTATTCGTATCGACGGCCAGCCGCAGTTCGCTGCGTGGATGCTGCGCGGCCGTTTCGGCGCGGCGCGCGCCGATTTGACCGCAACCCACAACTGCAACGCCGATCTTTGCCGCGTTTGCCATCAGACGTTTTCGAGCGGCATCGCCACGATGATCTGGCCGACCGCAACAAAAATCGTGTCCCCGGCGATCAACGGCGGCGCGGAAGAGAAGGGCTGCAGGAACGAACTTGTATGAATCGCCGTGCCGTTCTTGGCGTCGACCGCGTACAGTATCCCGCTTATATCGCCGAAGTAGAGGCGGCCTTGCGCGACGACCGGGCTCATCTTGACGTTCGCCCACGTTCGCAAGTTCCAAAGAATCTTGCCGCTGCTCGCTTCGAACGCGATCATGCGGCTCGCGTTGCCGATCGGCTGATACAGAACGCCGTCCACGACCGTTCCCGCAATCTGGCGCTCGTTGGTGGCCGGAAAGGTGTATGGGCCCGGCTCGCTTTCGTACGTCCAGCGCGTTTGGCCGGTGCGTTCGTCGATCGCCGCCACGACATCGCTGCCGCCGGTGTGAAAGCGATGTTCGTCGTCGCGATTGCCGTTCACGAACACCAGCCCATCGGCGACGGCCGGCGCACAATCGCTGCCGCCGTTAGGATTCGTCCAAAGCGTGCGCCCGTGGCGCACATCGAGCGCGCGAGTCTCGCAAACGTAGGGTGCGTTATGGCACGAGCTGATAAATGCGACGCCGCCATCAACCGCGGTCGCCGCCATCGTAACGGCGCCCGCGAGCGGGATTTGCCATTTTTGTTTGCCCGTCGCCAGATCCAGCGCGTATGCGTGCGCGTCGCCGTTTCCGAAGATCACCGCGTCGCCGTCGATTGCCGGGGTCGGCATGTCTTCACCGTCCGTGTGAAACTTCCAAACGAGTTTTCCTTCGGGTGTGTAGGCAAAAATGGCGTTGCCTTCCGGGCGGCCCCACGTTTGGGAAACGGGCTCGTCCGGCTTTAAGAAACCATTGTGGCCGCTGCCGACGATGATTATTCCCTTAGCGAAGACGGGCGATGACATCAGTATGTCGTCGGTCACCGCGCTCCAGCGGATCTTGCCGGTGGGCGCGTCGAGCGCGTAGAGTTTCCGGTCGAAGCTCACGGCATAGAGCGTCGTGCCGTCGATTGCAAAACCGCCGTTGATGCGGTCGCCGAGCGCGCTTTGGTAGTCCGCGCGTAACGCAGGCCGATCGAGGACGGCGTTGTGCGCCGCGCCGTATTGGTACATCGGCCACGTACCGCTCGAACGCGGATGCGGCGATTGCGCGGTCGAGCTGCGCCGCCCGAATATGAAGCCGGCCAAAACAAGCGCGATGACAATAATTGCAATCAGGCCGACGCGCCGAGTACCGGTCATAGGCCCGTGGTTTGTTCGTGTGTCATGGTGAGCCTTCCACGCGTGTCATGGTGAGCTTGTCGAACCACCCCCGAGCGTAGTCGAGGGGAGCGATGTAGAAGAGAGCGGCATGGAGCTGCAGATCGACCGGAGCGCGGTCGTCCGCTGCCGGGAGTCGGCGGCGGCGATAGCCGATCCGGTGCAAGCGTTCATCGAGCGGCATTCGACGGTTTCGGTCGAGCGTTCGGTTCTGCGTTTGCTAGGCGTGGACGGCGTGGATGCCGACGGCGCGCCGGTTCCCAACGCGATCGTCGAATCGCTCGGAGCGGACGAACTGGCGCGAGGTATCGCGGTGGCCTTCGGCCGCGGGCTTGCGAAGACCGGACTCGAGCCATTCGCGCTCGGCGAACGCATCGCCGGCGGCGCATTGAATCTTGCGCAGTTCCACGACGTGCCCAAAGAATCTGCGCGCGATGCGGTGATCGGGCACGCGCGCAAAGCCTTGGAGCGTATTCGCAGCCGGCGTAACGAGCGGCACGCACTCGTGCAGCGTTTTCCGCAGTTGCCTCCGCCGCTGTTGTACATGATCGTCGCGACCGGAAATATTTATGAAGATCGCACCGCCGCGGTGGCTGCAGCCGAAGCGGGCGCGCAGATCGTTGCGGTGATCCGCTCGACGGGACAATCGTTGTTGGATTTCGTTCCGTACGGCCCGACCACCGAAGGTTTCGGCGGCACGTACGCGACGCAGGCGAACTTCGCGATCATGCGCGAAGCGCTGGACGAAGTCTCCGGCCGCCTCGGCCGCTATGTGATGCTCACCAATTACGCCAGCGGACTATGCATGCCGGAGATCGCAGCGATGGCGGCGCTCGAGCGGCTCGATATGCTGCTCAACGATTCGATGTACGGAATCTTGTTTCGCGACATCAACATGAAGCGCACGTTCGTCGATCAGCACTTCAGCCGCAAGTTGAACGCCGCTTCCGGGATCATCATCAATACCGGCGAGGATAACTATCTCACGACCGCCGATGCGGTCGAACAGGCGCCTGCGGTGCTGGCTTCCCAATTCATCAATGAAGAATTAGCGCACCGGGCCGGCATGCCCGACCGGCAAATCGGCTTGGGCGACGCCTATGAGATCGATCCCAATCTCGAGGATGGATTTTTGCTCGAGGTCGCGCAAGCGCAGCTCGCGCGCCAGATCTTCCCGAATTCGCCGCTGAAATATATGCCGCCCACCAAGCATATTACGGGCGACATTTTCAAGGGGCACTTGGTCGACGCAATGTTCAACCTAACGTCGGTCATGACCGGACAAACGATTCACTTGTGCGGCATTCTGACCGAAGCGATCCACACGCCGTTCTTGGGCGACCGCGCGCTTTCGCTCGAGAACGCGCGCTACATCATGAAAACCGCGCGCCATTTCGGCGACGATATCGTGCCGAAACCCGGCGGCCGCATCGAACAACGCGCAAATGACGTTTTGAGCGAATGCGAGGTCTTGCTGGAACGGGTCGCGGGTCGCGGACTGATGCAAGCG
>Ga0207416_1005009_pt1 | contig 10882 bp, 11 predicted proteins | sample PaiPotPPM11metaG_FD_184107 | JGI IMG/M metagenome (GOLD analysis project Ga0207416, IMG submission 184107) | Iron sulfur acid spring bacterial and archeal communities from Banff, Canada, to study Microbial Dark Matter (Phase II) - Paint Pots PPM... ...
CCCGCCCCAGTGACCACGACCGCCCGGGCGTCGTCGTCGCGGGAGATGTCCGTCCAGACCCGGGCCAGCTCGGCGTGCATGACCTCGTGGGCCGCGTTGTATTTCTCCGGCCGGTTCATCGTGACCAGGAGCACGCCGGGCTCGCGCCGCTCGAAGAGGAGGTGCTGGTATGCGCTGTAGTCCATGTCCGGTGGCTGTCCCCTCGGGTTAATGGCCGTTATGCGGCGCCGCGGATGAGCGACAGCATGCCATGCGCGCCCCCGCCAGCCACTGTCCGGCCCGCTTCATCACGATGGCACGCGCCTGGCCAGGAATCCCAGCTAACCAGCGGGAATGGCCACGCTCTTAGAAGCCGAAGTCAGTGCAACGAAATCTGAACTGGGACCGTACGTTCCGAGGTCTGTTCTCGTCGGGCCAGGTGGCGGAGTTGTTGGTGTCGGTGCAGTACATGTCGCTCCGGGTGTACAGCCTGCTCCGCCGCTTACGCTGAAGCTGGTGGTAGATCCTTGATTGGAGCTGGAGACCAAAACGAAGATCCCGCTGATAATAGCCGCTAACAACGTCGCCCCGGCGCCGATATACGCCACGGTAATAACGGTCCGGCGTTCCTTCGCCTTCCGGGAGCTGCCGTCGGCACGGCTGGCTCTCCGGGAACGCTCAGCGGCCACAACAGGCATCCTGCCGGGTCCACCGCTCCCCGCGGTGCGCCAGGAAGTCCAGGATCAGGTCGTCCTTGGACGGGAAGTCCCGGTACAAGGTCATCGGCCCGGGCGATGACCGTGTCGATGCCGACGGCGCGGGGCCCCTCGCGGCTGAACAGCTCGTAGGCCGCGCGCCGGACGCGCTCGCGGCCGCTGTCCTCGGGGCCTGACCGGCCGGGCTTCTTGCCGCCATGTACCACCAGGTCTGAAGCAGGTATCGCCCCGAGAATACCCGCCGCGGATCAAGCCCAGGCCGGGCCGGACTCGCCATGGCCCACGGCGTTACTGTGGAGTAACATCGTGGCCATGACCGTTGCCGCCCCCGAGGACAGCAGCTTCTCTCTGGACCTGAATCCCGGCGTGGCCGAGATGCGCGACTGGGTGCACGGGTTCGCCCGCGACGTGATCCGGCCCGCGGGCGCCGAGTGGGACCAGCGCGAGGAGACGCCCTGGCCGGTGCTGGAGCAGGCGTCGAAGATCGGGCTGTACTCGCTGGAATTCTTCGCCGAGCAGTGGCTCGAGCCCAGCGGCCTGGGCATCCCGGTCGCCTGGGAGGAGCTGTTCTGGGGTGACGCCGGGATCGCGCTGTCGATCGTGGGCACCGGCCTGGCCGCGGTGGCGGTCAGCGGCAACGGGACGAACGAGCAGATGGCCGAGTGGCTGCCGCCGATGTTCGGCGATGCCGATGACGTCAAGCTCGGCGCGTTCTGCGCGTCCGAGCCCGACGCGGGCAGCGACGTGGCCGCGATCCGGACCCGGGCCGAGTACCGGCCGGGCAGCGACGAGTGGGTGCTGAACGGGACCAAGTCCTGGGTGACCAACGGCGGCATCGCGAACGTGCACGTGGTCGTGGCCTCGGTCGATCCCGCGCTGGGCAGCCGCGGCCAGGCCACGTTCATCGTCCCGCCGGGCTCGCGCGGCCTGTCACAGGGCCAGAAGTTCCGCAAGCACGGGATCCGGGCCTCGCATACGGCCGAGGTGGTGCTCGACGGCGTGCGCGTGCCCGGCCGCTGCCTGGTCGGCGGCAAGGAGCGGCTGGACGAGCGCCTGGCCCGGAGCCGGGAGGGCGGCCGGGCCGGCCAGCAGGCCGCGATGAAGACGTTCGAGGCGACCCGGCCCGCCGTGGCCGCCATGGCGGTCGGCGTGGCCCGCGCCGCGTTCGAGTACGCCCGGGACTACTCGGTCGACCGGGTCCAGTTCGGCCACCCGATCGGGCAGACCGAGGGCATCGCGTTCATGCTCGCCGACATGGCCGCCTCGGTCGACGCGGCCCGCCTGCTGGTCTGGCGGGCCGCCTGGATGGCCCGCCAGCGCAAGGCGTTCGATCACGCGGAGGGGTCGATGGCCAAGCTGGTCGCGGGGGAGACCGCGGTCCGGGTCACCGAGCAGGCCATCCAGATCCTCGGCGGCAACGGCTACACCCGCGACTACCCGGTCGAGCGCTGGCACCGCGACGCCAAGATCTTCACGATCTTCGAGGGCACGTCGGAGATCCAGCGCATGATCATCGGCAGGGCGGCTACCGGGCTCGACGTCAGGTAGCCCGACCCGCGGTTTCTCCGAGTCGCTGGGTCAGGGCAGCCGACGTGTCCCGGAAGGTCCGGCGGTAGGCGGCCGGGCTGGTGTCCAGGGCCTTCTGGAATTGCAGCCTCATCGCGGCCGACGTGCCGAATCCGGCGCTGACGGCTATGCGGTCGATGGTCTCATCGGTGGTCTCCAGGAGTCGCTGAGCCAGGGCGAGCCGCTGGGTGAGCAGCCACTGGTGCGGGGTGGAGCCGGTGGCCTGGCGGAACTGGCGGGTGAACTGCCGTGCGCTGAGCCCGCAGTGCGCGGCCAGCGCCGTGACCCGCAGCGGCTGGCCGAGCCGCTGTATCGCCCATTCCAGGGTTGCGGCGAGCCGGTCCCCGGCCCCGGGCCGGACCGCCACCGTTGTCTCGATGTACTGGGCCTGGCCGCCGCGCCGGTGCGGGGGTACGACCATCTGGCGGGCGATGGTGTTGGCGATCTCCGCCCCGTAGTCGCGGCGCAGGATGTGCAGGGCAAGGTCGGCGGAGGCCGCGTTCCCGGCCGAGGTCAGGACCTGGCCGTCATCGACGTACAGGACGGCGGGGTTGAGCTGGACGGCGGGGAACCGGGCCCGGAACCGTTCGGCGTGGGTCCACAGGGTGGTCGCGGGCCGGCCGTCGAGCAGCCCGGCTTCGGCCAGGACGTAAGCGCCGGTGCAGAACGACACGATCCGGGCGCCGCGCTGGTAGGCGCGGGTGAGGCCGGCGAGCAGCTCCTGGGGTGGGGGCCGGGTTCCGCGCCCGGGGATGATCACGGTGTCGGCCCGGGACAGGGCGCTGACGCCGTGCCGGACGTGGACGTCCACGGCGCCGACCCGGATGGGGGAGGGATCGGCGGTGCAGACCGTGTACTGGTACCAGGGCACGCCGAGGAGGTCCTCGGCCTGTCGGGGGGCACCGAACAGGTCATGGGCGATGGCGACGCCGATGGAGGTCGCCATCCCGTCGGCGAGCACGCACACTACGCGGTGACGTCGGTTGGCCATGACCCGATTCTGGCCGTGCGCACCGGTTAGGGACAACGGCCGTTTTCTTGCGGAGGATGGCGTTCTGGCCGCTGGCGGCGGCAGGCCGTACCGGGCACGCTCGTACTGCGGAACCAGGACGGGGCGAAAGCGGGGGAAGAGCAGGGCGATGACCCGAGCGTGGCCGCGTCCGGTGGCCAGGTCGCGGCCGCGTTCGCCGGCCGTGACTGGCCGGTGATCATCCAGCGCTCCTGATCTGCTCCCGGCATCAGAGAAAGGCAAACTATGACCGTCAAGCAATCCGTCTGGACCGGCATGGTGCCGGTTGACGATACGGCGCTGGCCGTGACCGACACGGGCGGTGCCGGCCGTCCGGTGCTGTACATCAATGGCCATTTCGCTACTCAGGGGTACTGGCGGCGGGTCGTGGCTGAACTGGGGACCGGGTGGCGGCACGTCACCTACGACGAGCGAGCCCGCGGCCGGAAATCGAAGCGCTCGGCGGACTATTCCTTTGCGGCGTGGATCCGCGACGCCGATGCCGTTCTCGCGGCCAGGAGGGTGGACCGGCCGATTCTTGCGGGCTGGTCCTACGGGGCGCTCGTCGCGGCGCACTGGGCCAGCCGGCATCCGGACCGTGCCCTGGGCGCGGTCCTGGTGGACGGCGCGTACCCGTACGATTGGCTCGACCAGGCCATGGAGCAGCGGATCCGGAAGCTGTACCGGCGGATGGGCTGGTTCTTGCCACTGCTGCGCCCGACGGGCCTGACCGCGCGAATGACCGCCGGGCAGATGGCCGACAGCAACATCGAGCTCGGCAGGCTCTCCCGCGAGCGGGAGCTGGGCCCCGTGCTCGACAGCATCACCGTCCCGGTGCGGTACGTGGTCGCGTCGGGAACGTCCCTCGGAAGTCGCGGTGATGAGCAGGAACAGATGCGCACCAGCCTCGACGCGGTGACCGCCCGCAACCCGAACATCCAGGCGAGGAAGGTCACCAGCAGCCACGGCGCGATCTTGCGCAGGGACTTCCGCGCCGTCGCCGAGGCCGTACGCGAGGCCGCCGGTCCCGATCACGCGGATCGCTGAGGACATGACCAGCGGGTTCACGTTCGGCCGGGCGGCACGCGGGCACGCCTGGCCGATCACGGCCCAGCCTGCTCATGTATCAGCGTGACGGCCACGAGGGCCTGACCGCGGGCGGCCTGGTGGGCCGACGGCACAGGCATTCTCACACAGACCGCAGATGTCTGTTTTCTTGCCGATGTTGTCACTCCAGCCGCTGGCCGCATGGGCCGACGATCGGCAGACTCGAACGGGCGGGAGAAGCCGAGCACCCGGCCCGGCGCGACCGGGATTAGGAAAGGACGACGATGACTGAGCCGGTGGTGCTGATCAACGCGTTCGAGGTGCCAGCCGACAAGGCCGGGCACTTCATTGCCGCGTGGGAAACAACGCGAGACTTCCTGCAGTCCCAGCCCGGCTATATCGAGACGGCACTGCACCAGGCGCTCACGCCGGACGCGGATTTCCTGTTCGTCAACATCGCCCTCTGGGAGACGCCCGAGGCGTTCCGGGCGGCGATCGGCAGCGCCGGGATGCGTGCGGCGGCGGCGGGACTCGACGGCTACCGGCCCCACCCGGGCTTGTACCGGGTGGTCCGTAGCTGACGGTGCCGCTCGTCAGCCGGCTGGCGGCGAGCGGAAGGCCGGCCGGTACGCCGCCGGGCTGGTGTCGAGTGCCTGCTGGAACTGCAGCCGCATCGCGACCCGGCGCTGGCGGCAGCATCCCAGAACCCCGCACGAGCGGCGGGGCCCGGCATAGCGTTAGCGGATGCGGATCTGGTATCAGAGCTTCACCGACCCGGAAGCTGACCGGCCGTACTTCAGCCGGCTCGGCGGGTACCTTCGCACGGTCAGCGGCCCCGGCTGCGACGTGCAACTGTTCGGCATTCAGCCGGGCGTGGCGCAAGCGCACCCGATTTCCGAGTTCCGCTGCGCGGCCCAGGTGATCGTAAACGCGCTGGCCGCCGCGGAAGAGGGCTACGACGCGTTCGTGATCGGGCACTTTCAGGAGCCTGGCCTGGCCGAGGCGCGGTCCGCGGCGGGAATTCCGGTGCTCGGACTGGGCGAGGCGGCCATGCTGCACGCCTGCACGCTGGGCCGGAAGATCGGCCTCCTCGCGACCGGCCCGGCCTTGGTGCCCAGCCTCGAAGACCAGGTCGTCCGGCTCGGCCTGGAGCGGCGGGTGGCCGCGATCCGGACGCTGAACCCGCGGGCCGGGCAGTTCAACCGGGCCTTCGACGATGAGGGCGCGTACCGGTCGCTGCGGGACGCTTTCACGGCCCAGGCCGAGGCGATGCTCGATCTGGGCGTTGACGTCATCATCCCGGCCGGGGGATACCCGATGTTGCTGTTCACGCGGGAGCAATCCTTCGCCGTCGGGGGCGCGGTCGTGCTCGACGGGCTGCCGGTCGCGGTCGCCGCGGCCGAGACCGCGGTCCGGCTCGGCCTGCTCAACGGGACGGCGGCCAGCCGCCGTGCCGCCTATGCCCGGCCCTCCGCCGAGGCGGTGGCGCAGTTCCGCCGCGCGTTCCCGGCCGGCCCGCTCAGAAGCGGGGAATGACCGGGTCTCCCTGAGCATGACCGGGCCCCTGCTGCTGGCCAAGCACTTGGCCGGAAACCTCGCCTCGGAAGGGTCGTTCCTGTTCATGTCCGGCGCGACCGCGCTGAAGCCGGCGCCGGGCCTGCTCGCGGTGGCCGCCACCAACGCCGCGGCCGACGCGATCGTCGCCGGGCTGGCGGTCGAACTGGCCCCGATCAGGGTCAACGCGATCGCGCCCGGGACCATCGACACCGGCGCGTACGACGCCCTCGGCGACGAACGCAAGGCCGCGCTGTTCAAGGCCAGGTCCGCGGCCAATCCCGCCCGGCGCATCGGCACGGCCGACGACATCGCGGCCGCGGCGCTGGCCGCCCTGACCAACGGGTTCCTGACCGGGGTCTCCATTCCCGTCGACGGCGGCGAGCACCTCGTCTAGGACGTCGGTCAGGTGGTTGGCCCGCCCGCGTCCCGCCGCCTGGTCAGGTCCATGATCGTGGTTGATTGGTTGCACATATCGCAACGAATCAACCACGATCATGAAAGGTCGGCTTTCGGCGGTGTCCGTAACTGGGCCGGGGTTGGACTGAAATCTGGTTTTGGTCAGGCGCCGAGTTGCCTCGGCTGCCAGGCCGTTCCATCCGGGTGACGTACCTCGTGTACGCGGGTCGATGAGCGCCTTGATCGCGGGCAGGTCGGCGGCGGTCGCGCGGCGCAGGCCGGGCGGACCGGGCTCGGCATCTTAGGTCGGCGGCACGGGCCGAATCTATGGCGCGGTCCCCGCGCCGGCCGCCGGCCGGGAGGCCAGCGTCAGCTTTCCCGGACCTCGGCGGGGCGCCGGAGCAGGCGCACGCCGCCGTAGCCGGCGGCGAGGGCCAGCGCGCCCACGACGTCCCACCCCAGCAGATGGTGGTGCGGCGGGCTGACGCTGCTGACCACGGCGAGGACCATGGCCAGGGCCAGGAAGCCGACGGCCATCCGCAGCGGGTCGGGCCGGCTCTGCGGCACGCCCCGGCGCCGCCGGACGCGGCGGGCGACGCCGCAGCCGCACAGCAGGGCCAGGCCCACGCCCCCGAGGCTGGCCCACACCGCGGGCGGGCCCGCGTAGCCCTCCGGGGTGGCGAACGGGTACATCCCGCGCGGGGCACCGGAGACGACCGAGTCGACGTAGAAGTAGACCAGCGAGCTGAGCGCGGACACGGTGACCAGGTAGACCCCGGCGGCCGGGCCGACGGCCAGGCCCAGGGCGGCCAGCCGGGCCGATGGGCGGCGGTGCGCGCGCACCACCGCGGTCACGGTGCCGAACGCGGAGACCGCGGCCTCCTGGGCTTCGGCTTGCGTCATCCCGATGGCCAGTCCCGCGGCCGCCGACTCGCGCAGGTGATCCTCGGCCTCGGCCAGGATCTCCGTGGTCCGCCCGGCCGGGGTGCGCAGCCGGGCGCGCAACTCGGCCAGGTACTGGTCGATGAGGTCCTGGCTCACGCCGACCACCCCAGCACCGCGTGCACGCCGCTGGCGAACCGCTTCCACTCGGTCTGCTGGTCCGCGAGCGCCGCCGCGCCCTTGCTGGTGAGCGAGTACACCCGGCGCTTGCGGCCGTCGCCCTCCGCCCACGAGCTGGCCAGCAGCCCGGCGCCTTCCAGCCGGTGCAGCGCGGGGTAGACCGTGCCCTCCGGCAGGTCGAACGTTCCCTCGCTGCGGGCCCGCAGCGCCGTGATGATCGCGTACCCGTGGGCCGGCCCGGCGGCCAGCACGGATAGCAGCAGCAGGTCCAGGTGCCCCTTCAGCCGTTCCCGGTTCATACCCAGGGAGACTATGCCTCGGGTTGCTAGGTGTCAATCAGGGGGTCACTCAGGCGGCAGTTCCTTGTACACGAAGCTGACGTTGATGCCCCGCCGGGCCCGGATGTAGCGCGGGATGTAGTACAGCAGCGCGCCGACCACGATCAGGCCGCCGAACCAGGCCGGGACCACCAGAAGTTGGCCGAGTTCCCGTTCATGACCAGCGCCGGGTACTGGGTCGAGACCACGGCCAGCGCGACGAAGATCGCGATGGACAGCGTCCCGACGATGTACAGCACCGGGATCCCGAGGAACTTCACGTTCGCGGGCGAGGCCCGGTAGAGATCCGGCCGGCGCCGCGGCAGGGCGATCGCCGCGGCCGCGACGATCACCACGCCGAGGCACCCGGCCAGCACGATCAGGCCGAGCACGAGCTGGAACACGTTGGAGTAGACGCTCCAGATGGTGAGCGCCGCGATGATCACGTTGACGACGAGGATCGCGATGACCGGGGAGTGCGTGCGGTCGTTCACGTCCGCCAGCTTCTCCGGCATGAGCCGGTCGAACGACCAGGCGAAGAACGACCGGATGGGCATGAACGAATTGGCGATCATCGACGGCAGCGACCAGAACAGGAAGCAGCCCAGGATGATCACGGTGATGACCGGGGTGTTGACCGACAGCGCGGCGAGGAACGGGTAGAACGGCCCGGACGGGATCGCGTACGCCTTGTTCGGCGACACGTTCACCGCGTACATGAAGTTGTACCCGGCCACGTGGAACAGCAGGATGGCGCCGATGACGAGCAGGATGACGTCGAAGGCCAGCGCGCCGAACATGATCGAGAGCTGGCGGCGGCGGTTGGACGCGCTCTTCAGCTCGCCCGACATGTAGACCGACCAGAAGTTCCACATCATGAAGCCCTGGATGGAGAACAGGGTGGGCAGGGTCGCGCTCATATTGCCGAGGTTCGGCGCGGCGTGCGAGGCGTTCGCCGCCGAGATCACCTTCTGCACCGTCCCGCCGCCGAAGCTCTTGTTGAGCGTGTTGAAGTTCGAGTCGAACCCGTGCCGGCTGGCCACGGCCAGGACGATGAACGCCACCACCATGCCGACCATCGCGATCAGGAACGCCCCGTTCTGCCAGCGGAACGTCGACTTCGTGCCGCGGATGAGGATGAACGTCTGCAGCGCGACCATGACCAGGGCGCCGATCACGATCCACGTCTTGTCGGCCTCGAACGAGCTGCCCCAGCTGATCAGCGTGTGATTGTGGGACAGGCTGCCCAGGGCGACCAGGGCCGGCCCGAGCGCGAAGATCGAGAAGAACTTGGCGAAGTAGGCGGCGCCGAGCAGGCCGCCCATGATCATGCACAGGTTCGAGATCAGCGCGAGCGGGGGGCTCAGCACACGGCTCACCCACACGTAGTCGCCGCCCACCCGGGGCATGCTCGCGCCCAGCAGCGCGAACATGATCAGCACCGGGATGTTGATGATCGCCGTGAGGACCAGCACCCCGACCGGATCGGCGCCCGGAAAGGCCACCAGGGTAAAGAAGATCGACCAGGCCAGTGTCGAGCCAATCGGCGCCGAAATGACGGCGTTGAAGATCGTCGCGTCCACCGCCGAGGCGGTGCGCACCAGCCCGGTGCTGTTACGGACAAACAACCGGCTTTGTGATCGGCCCGTTGCGGTCATGAGCTTCCTCCGTGATCGCCGGTGCCTCGGGCTGGTCCCCCCGTTGACCCTGCTGATGAGGCTGGCTAAAGTCGAACATAATCAACAACAAGTGTCAATCATCATGACATAAACGATCACTCTAGATCTCAGGAACGAACATCCCGGGGGGAGCGGTGCTAGCGGTCGAACGGCGCATAAAGGTACTGGAGCGGATCGCGGCCGATCAAGCGGTCGAGGTCAGCAGCCTGGCGCGCGAGTTCGGCGTCTCGGACATGACCATCCGGCGGGATCTGCGCCGGCTGGACCGGGACGGTTTCGTCCGCCGGACCTACGGCGGCGCCACCACCCGGGTGGTCCGCTCGGCCGGGGCCTTCGAGGTGACCCAGAGCGCCCGCATGCTGCACCACGCCCAGGAGAAGCGCCGGATCGCGATGCGCGCCGCCGAGCTCACCGCCGACGCGCGGGTGATGTTCCTCGGCGTGGGCTCGACCGTGGAGCAGTTCGCCCGGCTGGCCGCGCCCCGGGACGGCCTGCTGGTGATCACGCAGTCGCTGGTCGTGGCGAGCCTGCTGGGCACCCGGCGGGTGCGGGTGATCATGGCCGGCGGGACGGTCCGGCAGGACGAGCTGAGCTGCGTTGGCCCCGCGGCGGTGGAGTGCGTGCAGCGCTACAACACCGACGTCGCGGTCATCGGCGCGGCCGGGGTGTCGGCGCGCCGGGGCATTACCGACCTCGACGACCAGGAGGCCGGCGTCATCCGGGCCGCGCTGGAGAAGACGGAGCGGATCATCGTGCTGGCGGACGGGTCCAAGTTCGGCGACGTCGCGCTGAGCACGGTGGTGCCGATCAGCCGCGTCTCGGCGATCGTCACCGACGCCAGCGCCGACCCGGTCGAGGCCGAGCGCGTCGCCCGCGAGGGCGTCGACGTGATCTTGGTCGAACCCGGGGCCCCGGGCCGGCCAGGCGGGGCCCCGCTCGCGGTGGCGACATGACGTCGGTGCTCGACGACCTCTTCGGGGTGGCCAAGCCGATCATCGCGATGCTGCACCTGCCGGGCCTGCCGGGACGGCCGCGCCACGACCCTCGGGCCGGCATGCCGGCCGTCATCGACGCGGTGGCCCGGGATCTCGCGGTGCTCCAGGAGGCCGGCGTGGACGGCCTGCTGTTCTGCAACGAGGCCGACCTGCCCTACCAGATGGGAGTCGGGCCCGAGGCGACCGCGGCCATGGCCGCGGTCATCGGCGCGGTCAAGCGGGAGATAGCCCGGCCCTTCGGCGTGAACCTGGTCTGGGACCCGATCGCGAGCCTCGCGGTCGCGCGGGCCACCGGCGCGAGCTTCGTCCGGGAGGTCTTCACCGGGGTCTACGAGAGCGACCTCGGCGTCATGCGGCCGGACTTCGGCGCGATCGGCGACTACCAGGCCGCCATCGGCGCCGAAGCGGTCGCGCTGCTGGCCAACATCACGCCCGAGTTCGCCAGCTCGGTCGGCCGGCGGACCATCGCGCAGCGTGCCCGGAGCGCGGTCTACCTCGGCGTGGACGCCTTGCTGATCAGCGGGGCCATCACCGGCGAGCCCACCGATCTCGCCGGTGA
>Ga0207416_1005010_pt1 | contig 10880 bp, 10 predicted proteins | sample PaiPotPPM11metaG_FD_184107 | JGI IMG/M metagenome (GOLD analysis project Ga0207416, IMG submission 184107) | Iron sulfur acid spring bacterial and archeal communities from Banff, Canada, to study Microbial Dark Matter (Phase II) - Paint Pots PPM... ...
CCAACAACAAGCGCTCTGCGAAACGTCAGACCCGCTCGCTGCGAGCAGGACTTGCCGTAATGGGAGGCCGCGCAGCAGGCGCCATCAGTCGCCGCCTGCACCTGGGCGGCGGCACCAGCATCGCGGGAGTCGTGGCGCAGCGACTCTATCCAGATATCGTCACCCATCTTTCCTCGCAACTTGCTTACGGAAGCGTACTGGTGACAGGCACCAACGGCAAAACAACCACCAGCGGCTTCATCGCGGCCATCCTGAACGACGCGGGCCTGCGCGTCTGGCGCAATCGCGAGGGCTCCAATCTGATGCGCGGCATCGCGGGGGCGCTGGTCATTCGCGCGCGTCCCGGCGGAAATCTGCGGCGAGGTGGCCAGGCTATCTCGATATTTGAAGTCGATGAAGCCGTTGTGCCGCATATGGTAGAGGCCGTTCCCCTGCGCGTGGCCGTTTTTACCAACCTGTTTCGCGATCAACTCGACCGCTACGGAGAAGTGGACAGCGTTTCCGCGCGCTGGCAACGGGCCGTCAGCGTGCTGCCCGCGAGCACCACCATGATACTGAACGCAGACGATCCAGCAGTGGCGCTGCTAGCCGAGTCACGCCAGGACAACGTCATCTACTTCGGCATCGAAGATGCCACGCTCGACCTGGCGGCTCAGGGCATCTCACCAGAGCGTCACCAGACGATTGATACGCGCGCCTGCGCAAAATGCGGCGCGGAACTGGTCTACTCCCTGCGTTTCTATAGCCACCTGGGACACTACCTGTGTCCCAACTGCGGCAGCGCGCGCCCACAGCCACAGGTGCGCGCCACCAGCGTCACCATGAATGCGTTCGATCAACTGCGCATCACCGTCGAGACACCCACGCAGCAGGGCGAAATCGTGATCCCTCTGCCGGGCCTCTACAATATCTACAACGCCCTGGCCGCTATCGCGGCAGCGCAGGCATTGCAGATCAACTGGGAACCCATCGTCTCCGGCATCCAGCAATTCAAACCCGCCTTCGGGCGCGGAGAACGAGTGCAGGTCGCCGGGCGCACCATCCGCATCCTGCTGGCAAAAAACCCGACCGGCTTCAACGAAGTGCTGCGCACCCTCTTCAGCGAGGGCGAAAAACGCCATGTCCTGCTGATGTTGAACGACAACATCGCCGATGGCCGCGACATTTCCTGGATCTGGGACGTTGATTTCGAGCGCATAGCGCAGCAAACATCGACGCTGACCATCACCGGTACGCGCGCCCTCGATCTCGGCCTGCGCCTGAAATACGCGGGCATCGATGCGCAGGCCATGCACATCGTTCCGCTCACACCTATACGCGCCATCGGCAAGGAAGCGCTGACACGGCCACATGAAAAAGAGACTCCACACGCCGGATCAAAAAATGGCAGCGTCACCGGAGCGCGTAAAATACGCCCCGCGGCAAAGCCTGCTCAAACGCATGGGCTGGCCTACGCCCTGGATTCCGCGCTGCAACAAACCCCGGTGGGTGAAACGTTATTCGTCATACCCACGTACACTGGATTGTTAGACGTACACCGCGAACTTGAACGTCGTGGATTAACGCCCCACTACTGGGAGGAGAAAGGCCCATGAACGCCAGCAATAAACCACTGTTCACGCTGACCCTGGGACACCTGTACCCTGCTCAGTTGAACCTTTACGGTGATCGCGGCAATATCATTACGCTGCAACGCCGCTGCCAGATGCGCGGCATCGCGCTGCGCGTCGTCCCACTGGGCATCGGCGATGCACTCGCTCCCGACGAATACGACTTGCTCTTCATTGGAGGAGGACAGGATAGAGAACAGGCGCCCGTCGCGCAAGATATCTTCGATATGAAGGGTATCGGCCTGTGGGCCGCCGTCGAAGACGATATGCCGGTGCTGGCCGTCTGCGGTGGCTATCAACTGCTCGCCCACTATTACCGGCCTGCCGTTGGCCCCGATATGCGCGGCCTGGGCATCTTCGATGCCTGGACCATCCACAAAGGAGCCAATGTGCCACGCTGTATCGGCGACATCGCCATCGAGTGGAACGGCAGTACACTGGTCGGCTTTGAAAATCATGGCGGGCGTACCTACCTCGGCACGGCAAAGCCCCTGGGCAAAGTGCTGAAAGGGCATGGCAACAATTCCGAAGATCATAGCGAAGGGGCCGTGTATCGCAACGCCTTTGGCACCTATTTGCATGGCTCGCTTCTCCCTAAAAACCCGCATTTTGCCGATCACGTGCTGGCATTAGCCCTGCACCGTTCCTATGGATTGAGCGATGACGACCTGAAGAAAATCTTCCCCAGGTACCTCTCGCTCGAGGAACGGTCAGCGCAGGGAACGCGGGAGAAGAAACGCGCCGCGAAAAAGAATGGCGCGCATGGCGCGGCGAACGGCGTCATACCCCCGCCCATCGATATCGATGACACGCTGGAGTGGGAAGCCCATGCCTCAATGCTTGAACGTCTTGGATTGCGAAATGCGGCAGGAGCCGCGTTACGTCACCGGTAGGGCCGGGATGGCCCTTTCTGATGACCAGGAAGGTCACATGAGTACTGACAGGTCTCTGTCTCGCTGTTCATTCTGCGGAAAACGCTCTTCAGAAGTCAAACATATGGTAGCTGGCCCTGGCGCCGCCTACATCTGCGATGTGTGCCTGGAGCTATGCCTTGAGATTTTACACGACCCGGCGCCATTCTCCCCCAAAGCGCTGGAACTGGCTTCGCGGCCACCGGTAGTCATTGCCGCTCCCCAGGAACTCCCTCCCTCCATTCCAGAAGTGAAGAGAGAGGCCCAACGCGCCATCGTCATTGAACTGGAACAGAAACAGCAGGATCGCACCATGATGCTGCGCGAGTTACAGCTCTACCAGGAACACTTCGAACTGCATTACGTGTGGATTCGCCCGCCATTTCGCGCAGGCTTTGCCTTTGTGCCGCGCATCATCTTCCAGGTCTCCGACAACCTCGGCAACCTGTGGGCAGGCGATCGTGGAGGCATGTTGTTAGCGCGTCCAGAACTGAGCAGCGACCCCAACCTGGCCGTCTACCAGGGCTACGCGCGTTTCAGCCCATTGCCCCCGCTCGATACGCGCCGTTTAACGATATGGGCCGCCGATCCACTGGGGCAATTCGAGCAGCCGCCGCTGCACCCCTGGCAGTTTGAAGTTACGCTCTAACTACCAGGGCGGGGGCAAGCCCGGCCCGTACCCTACTACGAAGCTCGTGTGCGTGTCGTAGTAGGGTACGGGCCGGGCTTGCCCCCGCCCTGGCACTCAGTCTCGCTGGCGCTGCCCTTACAGTTATTCAGCTACGCTCTCTAAGGCGGGCACGAGCAATCCATAGCCACCTTCTGCCAGGCGGTAGATGACGTTGACGCTGCCCGTCTCCTCGTTAAAGAAGGGGTAGAAATCCAGGTGATGCGCCTCCATCTGCGCGATGACCTCGTGGTCGGTCATAGGTCGAGTTGTGATGCGCCGGATCTCCATAACCTTCGACCAGATTTCTTCGTTGCGCTCCTCTTCGATGGAATCGGAGACCTGCGTGGATTGATACGCCGTGTCCTCTTCCAGTGTAGTGAGGTCGCCAGAGCGCGAAAGGGAGAGTATTTTCAAAGGTGGAGACTGATGCCGGCGCGAGGTCTGGCGGCCTTTCTGGTGGCCCAGTTGAGCTGTAATTTTATTCAACACCATATCAAGAGCCATGTTCGCATTGACCGCGCTCACCTCGCTATGCAGCGGGCGAGCCGTATTAGAAAGCGCGAGTTGCACGCAGTAGCGGTCGCGCGCGCTGCGCGTCCGCTCCTCCGAAACAGTCACCTCGACGCGAGCATCCTCTCCTGCGAAGCGGGAAAGTCGTTGTACCTTGCGTTCGATATGCTGGCGTAAACGGGGTGAGACATCCATCTGTTTCCCTTTGATAATGATTTGCATGATTTGCCTTCTCTTTCCAATCCAACAACATGACAAAACCAGGGAACGGGAGATTCCAACACCGCGATATAAGGGACTTCACATCTCTCATTATACCACCCACGCGAAGAAATAGGAGAAAAGTCACCCTACCTTTTCCCCTTCTATCATTCTCAAACTCATCACATGTAACGGGCGATAGACAAAGATGACTATCCTGTAAACAAATGTGCGAGCCTGCAACATTTGTTTCCGTTGTGCAATGAACATTTTGTCACTTTTCTGTCAGTAATTTTAATACATTGTTCATATTACAGTGATATGATGTATATGATAAAACGCAAACATATGTTACAATATATTAGTGGGAGGGCTATGAGGAACATGACACAATTACCCAATGATCAACACATAACCTATCAGTTGCAGTTTCGCAAATGTGGCAAAGCATCGTGCAGCACCTGCCGTGATGGCCAGGGGCATGGCCCTTACTGGTATGCCTACTGGCGCGAAGGTTCGCGTTTGCGTTCCGGCTACATCGGCAAGGTCTCTCCTGAAGAGGCTGTCTACGCGCAGGCAGCAGTCGCGCGCTAATTGCTTCTGCCTCCATGCCAGGAAACGAATAAGCGACCAGGACAACGAGTCAGGCTCGTTGTCCTGGTCGCTTATTGATTAGTATTGCTACTGTTAAAGACCTATCCCACCTGTGATAGAATGATATTCATGTACGATACTTCCCTTGAGACTGGAGAGCGAAACAGGATGAAATGTCCGTTCTGTGGAGGGAGCGAGTCGCGCGTGAAAGACTCGCGGGATGTGGGCGATGCCATCCACCGCCGCCGCGAATGCGAGCAATGTAAAGGGCGCTTTAGTACCTACGAACGAGTCGAGAAAACCCAGCTCATGGTCATCAAGCGTGACCAGCGACGCGAACCTTTTGACCGCCAGAAGCTCTTCATCGGCATCAGCAAAGCCTGTGAGAAACGCCCTCTGTCGGTAAACGATATTGAAAACGCGGTTGAGGAAATCGAGCAGGAAGTTTATCGCCAGGGGAAACAAGAAGTTCCCGGCAGCGTCATAGGCGAACTGGTCATGGACCACCTGCGCAAGATGGATAAGATTGCCTATATCCGCTTCGCCAGCGTCTATCGCTCCTTCGGCGATGTCGAAACCATGTTTGAGGAAATACAAAACCTCTTGAACCGCGAAAAAGGGGAATAATGAGATGAGGCAGAACGCAGCCGACGGCTGCGTTCTGCCTCATCTCATTATTTAATTGTCGCCTTTGCTCTCAATCTTGCGCAAGCGTTTGCTGAGAACGGATAGGAGCTTCAAGCCGATTTCAGGATGGTTGCGCACCACTGTGCGAAACTCCCAGACCGGCAGCAGGAGTGCCGTTACATCCTCAATGGCTGTCACAGTGGCCGAACGGGGTAAATCATCCAACAAGGCCATTTCGCCCAGCACGCTCCCAGGGCCGTAAGTTCCCAGGTCTACTTCCGCCCGATCAGGATTCTTTGCCAGCGTCGTTTTGACATGACCAGAGGTAATGATGTATAATCCTACGCCCGTATCGCCCTGCTTAATCAATGTAGTGCCCGCGCTATACTTGCGCTCCTGGCAACTTTTAGAAAGGGCCTGGAGTTCCTTTTTATCCAGGCTGGAAAAGAGGTCAACGCGCGCCAGGGTGTCTTCATACATAGGGTTCACTCCTTTGCACCAATTATGATGTTATTGACCAGACCATGATGCCGTTTTGTGTCTTAGAGCTTATCTTATCACATTCACACTGTCAAGCCTGATGTTTGAGCAACGCCTCTTTTTGACTTTCTGCTGCCAACGAACTACAATAAACACAAAGAGAGACTCTCACAAGCAAAGTCGCGTCATTACTTATGGAACGGAAACACGACGCGCTTAAAGGATAGACCGTATCATGGCAGTACAGGACGGTAAAGCGGCGGAGCAGCGCTTTCAAGATGGCATTGAGGCCACGCAGGAAGGCAAACTGGATAGAGCAATCGAGGCTTTCGGCGATGCGGAAATACGTTTCAGATTAGCTGGCGATTTCAAGCGAGCCGGTGATAGCCGCGTATTGATCGCTGACGCGCAGCGTCAAAATAACATGCCTGAGCAGGCCACGAATAGCTACCAGAAGGCGATCAAGTTGTACCAGCAGGCCAACCGGCCATTGAATGAGGCAAGCGCGACGCTGGCGCTGGGTCATGTTGAACGGCAACAGGCGCACCTGGATAGAGCGCAAGAAGCTTACCAGCAGGCCTGGCAGCTCTATGCGCCGCTCGATCAAACACAGGGATTGGGCAACGCCACCCTGGCAATGGGACATATCGAAATGCAACGCGGGCGCGTGGAAGTAGCCGCGGAGCATTATCAGAAAGCCGCGGCCTACTATGCCAGCGCGCATGATAGCACGAACGAGGCCGACGCGCGGCGCAGCCTGGCCGATGTACAGCGACTCACAGGACGTTTTGACGAAGCCAGCGCCGAATACCAGCACGCGCTGCGTGTGTATCGTGCCAGCAGAGATAACTTCGGTGTGGTGGACGCGCTGCTCGGCCTGGGGCGCATCTATCTCGACCAACTGCTCCTCGATGAAGCTGCCGAATCTTACACCGAAGCGCTACAAATGACACGCTCTATCGAATACGAACTGGGCGAGGCCGACGCTGATCTAGGATTGGCCGAACTATCCCTGCTGCGCAACCGCGTTGATCAGGCGTTGAACAGCGCACAAGCGGCGCAACAAAAATACACCGCCATGCATAATGCGTTAGGCACAGCCCATGCAAACCAGCTACTGGGCGAAATCAACCTGCGCCGGGGCCAGCTCTCCTATGCCAGCGGCATGTTGGAACGCTCCCTGCGCACATATAAAGCCATCACCTACCGGGTTGGCCAGGCAGAAACGGCGGCGGCGCTGGGCGAAACGCAATTGCTGCGCGGCTTCCTGGCAAGCAGCCTCAAGAGTTTTGAAGAGGCGCAGCAGCTGGCGCATTCACTGCACAACTCCCCCATCGAGTGTGTTGTTTTACGCGGCCAGGGCGACGCTTACAGCCGTCAGGGACACACCAGGCAGGCGGAAGACCGCTACCGCGCAGCGCGACAGCTGGCAGAGGTGCTGCTATCACCCATCAAGGAACGGGAGATGGCAAATATCATCCTGAGCAGCGCGCGCCTGGCCCTGTTCAACGGGCGGCTGGGCGAGGCGCACACATACCTGGAAGCCGTGAAGCCTCTGCTGCCAGCCATCGAGCCACCATCGCAGGCATACCCACTGGCCGCGCTTATACAGGGGCAATGGCAGATGGTGCTGGGGAATTTTGCGCAGGCCGAGACCCATTTTAATCAGGCGCGCAGCCAGGCCGACGCACAGCAGGAACCGTTCCTGGCTGCTGAAAGCGTGCTGGCAGCAGCGCAAACGCGCCTGTCGCGCGGCGAACTGGATGCCGCTGCTGACACCTTCCTCGCGGCTGGACGCCAGTTCCAGCAGCTAGAAAGCACGCGAGGCGATGGGCAGGCCATGCTGGGCCTCGCGCAAACCCTCATTGGACAGCAAGCATGGGAACAGGCCAGAGAACACTGCGACGGAGCATTGACGCGCTTCCAACAAAGCGACGATCAGTTAGGGCAGGCCGACGCGCAATTCACGCTGGGGCTGGCGCAGCATGGCAGAGGAGAGACGCGAGATGCCTTCAGCCACTTCGAACAGGCATTGGCACTGTACCAGCAGCAACAGCAGCCGTTAGGCGAAGCAGACACGCACTTTGAACTGGCAGGCATCTACCTGGAACAGGGTCAGATGGAGCAAGCGCAGGGCGCCCTGACAGACGCTATCGCGCTGGTAGAGCGCGTCACGAACACCCTTCCCCAGCCCGATCAACGACGCTCCTTCTTACAACAGTATACTGAACTCTATGCCCTGACCGCCATCACGCAGGTGAGACGCGACCAGGATGCACAGGCCAGGCAAACGCTGGCAGCCTATACGCGCATCGCCGGGTCTCGCGCCGTAATTGATTACATCAAAGCCTACGAGACCGAGATACCTGTCGCAGGCGAAGATGTAAGTGAAACAGAGGCACGGGCTAACAAAAATCTGGTGAAGCGCTTGAAACAATTACGTAATTCACTTTAGAAAGAAACATCTTGCTCTTAACGCTTTGAAAGCTTATTATGAGGACACAAACAGAAGCTCACTCTTGATGAAAGAACCGCAACGGCAGAGAGGATTCCATCATGACTATACGTTTCTTACGCGGTGATGCGCAGGCGCCAAAGGGACACGCGATCTTCATTGCGCGCAGCACCGCCGATTCGCGCATGGTGCTGGCGACCTATTGTGTTGTTCCGCCAACTCCGTTATCGCTTGCAAAATATCTTCCCTCATTTCTAGCATCGCAGCTCTCGCAGGAGGATTTGCAGGACGCCACTAATGTGCCTGTTATGCCCATCCCACCCATGCTGGAAGAAGGAAGCACGCTGGAACATCTCCAGGTCCTGGCAGACCGGCGCGACGACGACCTGGTTGACCTGGGTACTATCAATCCCAGAGATGATAGCGCGCGTATGCAACTGGTTGCCCAGGGCTGCCAGGAGTACGGGCAATTTTACGTCAACTACGCTTCCACCTTCCCCAAACAGGGCTACATTGAGTCGCTGCAGGAGGAAATGGTTCCCCTCGATGACCTGGACACCGAAGAACTGTTCCTCCAGACCATGAATGACGGCCAACGCCTGGCCGAACTGGGCAAGCTGGTGGGAGTAGCCCGTTACGCCATCGAAGGGCATGATAGTAACCTGCTGCAAGATACACGCAAACGCATGACAAACATTGCCAGGCTCATGCCAGAAAAATATCGCGGCTCCGAGTTGATTTCCGCCGCGACAGACTCGAGCGAGCGCGGTTCGCAGCTGGCGCAATTGTACCTTGAACGTGGATACAAACTGCTCAACGAGGAATACGCAGATATTCCCGGCATCGAGCGTACCATCCGAGATTTACAAAATTAGTTGCATCCGCCCGCCTGGGCGAGGTAGAGGATTGAAAACGATATGCCAACTGTAGGAATGAATACGGATATTACTTCACTTGTCAACACCATAGTTGCAGGCAATACTGAGCAAATGGCGAGTACCGCGCGCGAACTGGTAGATAGCGGCGCGGGCGCCAGCGAGCTAATCGGGCGCATTGGCATGATTGCCGCGCGCGGCGATAACGAGGGTCATATCATCCTGACCCTCGCGGCTGCCAGCATGATGTCACGCTGGTTTATCTCCCTGCAACACCTGCGCGGCGAAGACCCTATGGATCACAGACCCGAACTGCCCCTGCTCTTCCAGGCCGCGACCGCAGCTACAGCCGCCGTACAAGCAGGCAGCAAGGTTCAGGAAAACTATCCGGAGCCGTTGTTCCCCAGCGAGCTGCCGGAGGGGCAAACCGTCAACACGATGCTGACCGGCGCTATTTTTAAGGGCGATACGCTCACGGTGGAACGTTTGTTATTTGGTCTCTACGGCACAGGCGCGGACTATCGCACCACCTGTATTCGCGTCTACGACGCCATTTCTACCACCTTCCAACGAGCAGGACACCCATTTATGTTTGCCGTGCGCGGCTTCCAGTTGCTCGATGCCGTCGAGTGGAGTACGCGCACTCCTAACATCCTGCACTGGCTCGCGCCGCATATTCCGGTGCATACTGAAGAGCCAGCGTGGGTTGAGACAGTGCGCAACTTCCTCTCCGAACCATCGCACAGCCTGGCAAGCTATCGCACCCGCCTGGCCGCGCCCAGAGATGAAAATGCGCTGCCGCTGCGCCGCTTGATCCTCAGCGATGCCACTATGCCACAAATCTGCCAGGGCGTATTCGACGCGCTGATGAAAAATGGAGCTTCTTCACGCGGTATCGGCTCGGTCCTCGCCCTGACCGCCAGCGATTTGCTACAGCGCGTCGGTGACGCCGATCGCGACGCATTCATAAATGTCGCGCATGGTCTGCTCTTCGCTTCCGCCGCGCGTCTCGCCTTCACTCAGGTGCAGGAAGTCGAAGCGCTGCCCCTCATGTTCATGGCCGCCTGTTACCTGCACGCGCTGCACGCCGAACTACCAGCGCAAGCAGCCGCAGCGCAGGTCAGCGCATCTCGCTCTACAATCATGGGCGGCGGCTTAATCGCCCCCTCTTTGCTCGAAACGCTCGGGGAGCAGCTTCAGGCGCAGGACCTTAACGGCGCGCTTGTGACGGCGCGTCGCTATCTCCTGCTCGGTCACGACATACGCGCCATGTTCGCCGTCATCGCCCTTGCCGCCGCGCAAGCCGATGCTACCGCCGATGCAGGCCATACCCTGCAAATCACGCAGGCAGCAGGAGAAGAATACATGGCATGGCCCGCCGCCCTGCGCGATACTAACATCGACAGCTTGCTACACGCCGCCTTGCGTGCCGTTATTCGACAATAACGTATGGATGGTGATCGACGTAGAGGGTACGAGGGCGACCGCAAGGGTCTCCGCCCATCCACTCAACCACCCCCGCCCTTACAATGACTACGATAAGGGACGACCGCTTCCGTCGTCATTGTAAGGGCGGGGGAAGGGTTGAGTGGATGGGCGGAGGGGACCCTTGCGGTCGCCCTCGTACCCTTCCCGATTGCTACAGTATTATTGCCTTAGATTGCAATTTTTTGCCTGTTTGAATCGTCTAGTAAGCTGTAATTAACTGCGTCGTCTTTCTGAGAATGCCTGAAAGATTTATTTGTACCAGGGAAGAGGACTTATGCGCAAACGTATGGTTGTCATCATGGGTATATCGATGCTCGTTTTATCATCGTGTAACCTGTTTGGGGGCAACTCCACCCCTCAAGCCACCCCGGTAGTCAAAGCGCCGCTGAATCAACAAATATTCACCTATCCCATGACCGGCATTTCTGATATCACCACGTTCGACCCTGCCCTGGCCTT
>Ga0207416_1005013_pt1 | contig 10876 bp, 8 predicted proteins | sample PaiPotPPM11metaG_FD_184107 | JGI IMG/M metagenome (GOLD analysis project Ga0207416, IMG submission 184107) | Iron sulfur acid spring bacterial and archeal communities from Banff, Canada, to study Microbial Dark Matter (Phase II) - Paint Pots PPM... ...
GTCGCCAACGGCCCCCTCCCTTCCCTCCCCCGCATGCGGGGGAGGGAAGGGAGGGGGCCGTTGGCGACCGTTCCGGCAACAAATTGCCTCCGATTCGCCCCGATGTCCGGCCGGCGATGATAGGAAAAACTCATGGGTTCGCTCGACAGCTTCAAATGCTTGCGGCCGCTCAAGGTCGATTCCAAGTCCTATGCCTATTTCAGCCTGCCGGCGGCGGAAAAGAACGGCTTGAAGGGAATTTCACGGCTGCCGTTCTCGCTCAAGGTCTTGCTCGAGAACCTTTTGCGCAATGAGGACGGCCGCTCGGTCAGCAAAGAGGACATCCAGGCGGTCGCGCAATGGCTCAAGACCAAGACCTCGGAGCGCGAGCTGGCGTTCCGGCCGGCGCGCGTGCTGATGCAGGATTTTACCGGCGTGCCCGCGGTCGTCGATCTTGCCGCTATGCGCGATGCGATGGAGCATCTCGGCGGCGACCCAAAAAAGATCAACCCGCTGGTTCCGGTGGATCTGGTCATTGATCATTCGGTGGCGGTGAATTTCTTTGGCCACAAGGACTCGTTTAAGAAAAACGTCGAAGAGGAATACAGGCAGAACCAGGAACGCTACCGCTTCCTCAAATGGGCGCAAAGCTCGTTCGAGGATTTCCGTGTGGTGCCGCCCGGCACCGGCATCTGCCACCAGGTCAATCTCGAATATCTGGCCCGTACCGTCTGGACCGCGAAGGCCAAAATCAACTTTCCCGACAAGTCGGTGGCGACCGAGCTCGCCTATCCGGACACGCTCGTGGGCACGGATTCGCACACCACGATGGTGAACGGGCTGTCCGTGCTGGGCTGGGGCGTCGGCGGCATCGAGGCCGAGGCGGCCATGCTCGGCCAGCCCTATTCGATGCTGCTGCCGGAAGTGATCGGAGTGCGGCTGAACGGCAAGCTCAAGGAAGGGGTCACCGCGACCGATCTCGTCCTTACGGTGACGCAGATGCTGCGCAAGCGCGGCGTCGTCGGCAAATTCGTCGAATATTTCGGTCCGGGTCTGGCAAATCTTTCGATCGCCGACCGCGCTACGATCGGCAACATGTCGCCGGAATACGGCGCCACCTGCGGCTTCTTTCCGATCGACGACGATACCATCCGCTATCTGCGCGACACCGGCCGGCCGGCGGATCTGGTCGCGCTCGTCATTGCCTATGCCAAGGCGCAAGGCATGTATCGCACCAAGAATACGCCTGATCCGGTGTTCACCGACGTGCTCAAGCTCGAACTCTCCTCGGTCGAGCCGTCGCTTGCCGGGCCCAAGCGCCCGCAGGACCGCATCGCGCTCAAGGAGGTTAAAAGCGGCTTCGCTCAAGCCATGGACAAGGAGTTCAACAAGTCCGCCGAGATGGATAAGCGCGTTCCGGTCGAAGGCCGCAACCAGACGCTCGGCCACGGCGACGTGGTGATCGCGGCGATCACGTCGTGCACCAACACGTCGAACCCGAGCGTCATGATCGCGGCCGGCCTTCTTGCCAAGAAGGCGGTGGAGAAGGGCCTCACGGCCAAGCCCTGGGTCAAGACGTCGCTGGCGCCCGGGTCTCAAGTGGTCGAGGAGTATTATCGGAAGTCGGGGCTGCAGAAGTATCTCGATACGCTCGGCTTCAATCTTGTCGGCTTCGGCTGCACCACCTGCATCGGCAATTCGGGTCCGCTGCCGGAGGAGATTTCCGAGGCGATCAACAAGAACGATCTCGTGGCGGCCGCGGTGCTGTCCGGCAATCGCAACTTCGAAGGCCGCGTCAACGCCGACGTGCGCGCCAACTACCTCGCCTCGCCGCCGCTCGTCGTCGCCTATGCGATCGCCGGCTCGATGCAGGTCGACGTCGCCAAGGCGCCGCTCGGCACCGACCAGAAGGGCCGCAAGGTCTATTTGCGCGATATCTGGCCGACGAGTCGCGAGATCGCTTCCGTCATAACCAAGAGCATCAACAAGCAGATGTTCACGCGCAAATATGCCGACGTGTTCAAGGGCGACGCCAATTGGCGCAAGATCGCGGTCAAGGGTGGGCTCACTTTCAAGTGGGACGATCGTTCCACCTACGTGCAGAATCCACCCTACTTCGAAGGCATGCAGAAGCGCAGCCAGCCGATCGAAGACATCGTCGATGCGCGCATTCTCGGCTTGTTCCTCGACTCGATCACGACCGACCACATCTCGCCGGCCGGCTCGATCAAGGAGGCAAGCCCGGCCGGCGAATATCTGCGCGACCATCAGGTCCGGCCGAGGGACTTCAACCAATACGGCACGCGGCGCGGCAATCACCAGGTGATGATGCGCGGCACCTTCGCCAATATCCGCATCAAGAACCAAATGCTGCCCGGCGTCGAAGGCGGCTACACGATTCATTTTCCCTCGAAAGAGCGCATGACGATGTACGACGCGGCAATGCGCTACAAGTCCGAGCACGTGCCGCTCGTGGTGTTCGCCGGCAAGGAATACGGCACCGGCTCGTCGCGCGATTGGGCCGCCAAGGGCGCGATCCTGCTCGGCGTGCGCGCCGTGATCGCGCAATCGTTCGAGCGCATCCACCGCTCCAACCTGGTCGGCATGGGTGTGGTGCCGCTCGTATTCGAGGAAGGCACGTCGTGGCAGACTCTGGGGCTCAAGGGCGACGAGCAGGTCACCATCCGCGGCCTGCACGGCGATCTCAAGCCGCACCAGCGGCTGTTTGCCGAGATCGTCGCCTCCGACGGCGGTCTCAAGCGCGTGCCGCTGATCTGCCGCATCGATACGGTCGATGAGCTCGATTACTACAAAAGCGGCGGTATTTTGCAGTACGTGCTGCGCCATCTCGCCGCCTGATCGATCGTTCGGCTCGTTCCCGGCTAGAGTTGAGGCGGTTTAAGTCCCTCACTTTGAATTGAGTGGCGGGTGACCCGCATGCGCGCTAACGGTATTCCCGTCACGATATCGTCACATGGGACTGTGGGGCTTGCGAGGTGGAGTCGGGAATGCTGCGTCGCCGCCTCGCGTCGGCATCCCTTATTGCCGGGTTTCTGATCGCAAGCTTTGGCTTTGCCTGCGCCGCCCCGCGGGCGCTGCTCGAGCTTTTCACCAGTCAAGGCTGCTCGTCCTGCCCGCCGGCCGACAAATTGCTTGGCGAACTCGCCAAGGATCCTTCGGTCGTCGCCCTAAGCCTGCCGATCAATATTTGGGATTATCTCGGCTGGAAGGATACGCTGGCGCTGCCGGTACATTCGGCGCGGCAGCGTGCCTACGCTGAGTTGCGCGGCGATCGGCAGGTCTATACGCCGCAGGTTGTCGTCAACGGCAGCATGCATGTGCTGGGCAGCGACCGGGCGGCAATAGAGCGCGTCATCGCGCAGACCGATCGCAATCCCGCGATTATGTCTCTTCCCGTGCTGGTGTCGGCTGCCGGCGAGGACTTGACCGTCACCGTCAAGGCGGCGCCCGGCGCACAGGCCGGCGGCGAGGTGTGGCTATGCCCGCTCGCTACCGCCATCGCCGTCGTCATCGGCCGCGGCGAGAATCGCGGACGCACGGTGACCTACCACAACGTCGTGCGCGGCTGGCGCAAGCTCGGCAACTTCACCGGAACTGATTCCACCTGGAATGTCCCACTCTCCAAGATCGAGAACGGCGGGATCGACGCCGCCGCCGTCATGGTGCAGGAGGGCACGCACGACAAGCCGGGCATCGTCCTCGGTGCGGCATTCACCCCGCTCGGAACCCAGACGACAGACGACAGACGATAGGCGGCAGACAACGACCAATCCATGAGGGCGACCCGGTCCGTCCTCTGTCGTCCGTCATCCGTCGTCTGAAAAAAAGGCCGGCGCACCGCCGGCCGAGATTGGGGGATTGAACCTTACGCGGAACTCTGGCCCGGTCCGTCCGCACCCGGGGGGCTGGGGGGCTGAGGAATCCGGAATACGATCCAGACCGGGCCGTGAGGCAACGATCTACCATTTCGCAGGCTAGCTTGGCGCGTGCTTGGCCGAAATGGGGCCGTATTATGATTCGATTAACGAAGCCGTGATTCCGGCCGTCAAAAACGCCGCAGCCGGCGGTATTTGCGCCCACCTTGACGCTCTGCTTCTCCCCTCGCCCTCGCGCGCCGCTTGCGCATTTGCCGCGCTCGAAGCCCTTGCGGGAGTTGCCGTCCGGCGCGATCATGAAGCTCGCAGAGCACTTTCAAGACCCTCTCCAGACACTCCCATCACAAAGGAGGCGCCGTATGGACATCGGCGAAATCGAACCGAGCACGTTGCGCGGGGGCGAGCGGCGCGCGCCCGTCCCCGCAAGCGAGGTCACCTTCAGCCGGCGCGAGCTTGACCGTATTCTCAGTCTCTATGGCCGCAAGGTCGCCGCCGGCGAATGGCGCGATTATGCAATCGATTTCCTCAGGGACCGCGCGGTGTTTTCGGTTTTCCGCCACGCCTGCGAGGTCCCCATCTATCGCATCGAGAAAAATCCGCGGCTTGAGCGCCGGCAGGGCGCCTACAGCGTGATTTCGGCGACCGGCCATATCGTACGCCGCGGACAGGAGCTGGAGCGCGTGCTCGGCGCGCTCGACCGGTCGGTGCGGCTGGTCGCGAGTTGATCGTTCACGGCGGCGTCGTATCGCGGCTCCCCAGCGCGCGCTGCATCAGCACGGTGTCGAGCCAGCGGCCGTGCTTGAAGCCGACGGATCGTAGCGTGCCGATCAGCGCAAATTCGGCGCGCGCGTGCAGCGCGATCGACGAGATTTGCGCCGAATCGCCGATGACCGCGATCATCTGCCGGAAGCCGCGCTTTTCCGCCTCCTCGACGAGACGCGCTAGCAGCGCCGACCCGATGCGCTGGCGGCGGAAGTCAGGCGCGATGTAGATCGAATCTTCGACGCTCCATCGGTATGCCGGCCGCGCGCGGTAAGGCCCCGCATAGGCATAGCCTGCGACCAGGCCTTGCCGCTCGGCGACCAGGTAAGGATAGCCGTCGGCCAACAGCGCCTGTTGGCGGCGCGCCATTTCGGCTTCGTCCGGCGGCTCGATTTCGAAAGTTGCGGTCCCGTGCTCGACGGCGTCGGCGTAGATGCGCGTGATGGACGCGACGTCGCCGGGCGCGGCGGGACGGATGTTAAGCTCGCTCATTGCTGCGTGGTGAAAGAGGGCCGGCGCAGATAGAAAACGCCCCGGGAATAGGACCCCGGGGCGCCGAGAAGACTCCGTTAGCGTTGCCTCAGCGGCGATTGCCCATGAAGCGCAGCATGAACAGGAACAGGTTGATGAAGTCGAGATAGAGCGATAGCGCCCCCATCACCGCCTTGCGCCCGGCGACGGTGCCGTCATCCATCGCGCTATACATCTCCTTGATCCGCTGCGTGTCCCAAGCGGTAAGCCCGGCGAAGATCAGCACGCCGATGGCCGAGATCGCGAAGTTGAGGCCCGGGCTCTGCAGGAAGATTTGCACGAGCATCGCCAGGATCAGACCGAACAGGCCCATGATCAGGAACGAGCCGATCGGCGACAGATCGCGTTGCGTGGTGTAGCCGTACAGGCTCAATGCACCGAACGACGCCGCCGAGACGAAGAACGTCTGGGTGATCGACGCACCGGTATATTCGAGAAACACCGACGACAGCACCAGCCCGAGCATGCCGGCATAGACCATGAACAGAACGAGCGCCGTGCTCGGCTGCAGCCGGTTGATGCGGAAGCTCAGGAAGAAGACCATCCCAAGCGTGCCCAGCAAGAGGACGATCGCCAGCGGGCCGCTGAAGATGGCTTGCCCAAAGCTGGTCAGGCCGGTGATCTGACCGCCGGTGACTTGAATGGCGTCGCCTCCGGCGGCTTGATAGGTCAGCCACGACACGACGCCGGTCAGCGCGACGCCGCTCGCCATGTAATTGTAGACGCGGATCATATAGGCGCGCAGACCCGCATCGATCGCGACCTGATCCGTGCGATAGCCGGACCGGGCGGTGAGATTCCGATCGAAGTCGGACATGAGAAGACCCCTGGGTTGGCCCGGCCTAGCCGGGTTGCGGCGTCCGGCAACCGAGCGCCAAAGACGCGCGGGGAATCTAATGCGAAAGATCGGCCTGCGCCAGAGGGCGGACGGCAAATTTGCAATTATTACAAACCCTTCATCCGGCCGCACGGCGCCGCGTGCGGCTAAAGATTCCTTAACACCTCCGCGGGCTTGCGACCGAGCGCGGTCAACGTGCCGGCAAGGCCGAGGAGGAGGGTGACGAAAAGCGCAATCAGCGCGGCCGCCGCCGCCTGCCCGGGCATAAAGTCGAAGGGAAGCTCCATGACGCGGGTGACGATCAGGCCGGCCGCGAGCGTGCCCATGGCGACGCCGAACAAAGCGGTCGTGAGTCCGACGAGAAGAAATTCGGCTGCATAGGCGGCCAGGAGCCGTGCGCGCGTTGCTCCGAAAGTTTTGAGCACGACGGCGTCATAGATGCGGAAGCGCTGGCTGGCGGCCAGTCCGCCGCCCAGCACCAGCGCCGCGGCGACCAGCGTCAACGAGCTTGCGCCGCGCAGCGCCAGAAGGAGATTGCGCACGATCGCATCGAGCGTATCGAGCGCGTCCTTCACGCGTATCGCGGTGACGGCCGGGAAGGCGCCGGCGAGCGCCTTGATGAGCGCCGTCTCCTCGGCCGTGGTGCCGCCGTCGGCAAAAGTGAGCGTGGCGATATCGCTGTGCGGCGCGCCCGCGAACGTGCCCGGCGAAAACACCAGGACGAAATTGATGCCGAGGTTCTCCCAGTCGACGGCGCGCAGATTGCCAATGCGGGCGGTGACATTGCGGCCGAGCACGTTGACGGTGATGGTCTCGCCGACCTTGAGGTTGAGATCGCGCGCCGACTTACTCTCCAACGAGACCAGCGGCTCGCCCGCGTAATCCGCGGCCCACCACTGCCCTGCGACCACACGCGATCCGGCCGGCACGGTGGCGGAGTAGGTGATGCCGCGATCGCCGCGCAGCACCCAGCGCGATCCGGCCGCCGGCCTGAGATCGTCGGCCTCGATGCCGTTTGCGGAAACGATGCGGCCGCGCAGCATCGGCACGCGCTCGAGACTGGAGCCCGGGGTCTGCGCGTGCACGAAGGCGTCGAAGCGCCGGGCGTCGGCCGCCGGCACGTCGAGGAAGAAAAACGACGGCGCCTTCGCCGGCAGCGCAGCCGTGAACTCGCGGTGCAGATTGCCGTCGATCTCGATCACGGTCGTGAGCAAGGCGAGGCCGAGGCCGAGCGAGAGCATGACGGTCGGCGTGAGCGCGCCCGGCCGATGAATGTTGGCGATTGCCAACCGCAACGCGGTCGAGCGCCAGCGCGGCAGGCGTCTGGCGATCCACATGACCAGCAGCGCGAGGATGCGCAGCATGAGAAACATGCCGGCGGCGGAGGCGATGAAGATCGCCGCGATGCGGTGATCGTAGGTGGTGACGATGGCAAGAGCAGCGAAGGCGGCGACGACCAAAGCCGTTGCGACCACGTAGCGCGGGCGCGGCCAGCACCGCTCCGCGGCGATCTGGTCGCGGAACAGCATCGACACCGAAATATTGTGCGCGCGCCCGAGCGGCCACAACGCGAAGGCAAGCGCCGCCAGCAGTCCATAACAGAAGGACAGCACCAGCACCGCCGGATGCAGCGAAGGCGCGACTGGAAGCGCGATGACGCCGCTCAGCCAATAAGAGATTGCGAACGGCAGCGCCGCACCGAGCCCGACGCCGATCGCGCTGGCGAATAGCGCTACCAGCACGATTTCGGAGCAGTAGACGGCGAAAACACCGGTGCCCGTCGCGCCGAGCGCCTTCAACGTTCCGATCGCGTCACGCTTGCGATTAAGGTGTGCCGCGACCGCATTGGCGACGCCGACACCGCCGACGAGCAGCGTGGTGAGAGCGACGAGCGTAAGAAATTCGGTGAAACGTTCGACACTGCGTTCGAGCTGCGGCGAGGCTTTGTCGCGCGTGCGGATCTGCCAGCCGGCATTGGGAAAGGCGGCTTGCGCCTGCTGTTCGATCGACGCTACGGCGCCATCGCTTGCGTCGGCGGCGGGAAGACGCAACCGGTATTGCCAGCGCACCAGGCTGCCTGGCTGAATGAGACCGCTGGCGCGCAGCGCCGCCTCGCTGATGAGCACGCGCGGCCCGAACCCGATGCCGCCCGAGAGCCTGTCCGGCTCCTTGATCAGCACCGCGCGCAGCGCGATCGCGGCCTTGCCGATGCTGATGCGGTCGCCCGTTTTGAGATCAAGCCGCGTGAGCAGCGCCGGATCGACGGCGGCGCCGAATGCGCCATCCTTCTGCGCCAACAAAGCCGGCAGCGGCGTCTCGGGATTGGTCACCGCCGCTCCGAACAGCGGATAGGCGCCGTCGACCGCCTTGACTTCGACCAAGGTCGCCCCCTCCCTTTCCTCCCCCGCATGTGGGGGAGGGAAGGGAGGGGGCGTGCGCGCCATTGCGCGCATGGTGGCGACGACCGACACAGTGCCGTGGGCGTCGAAGAATGCACGCTCGGCGTCGCTCGCTTGCCGCTGAATAAGCGAAAAGGCGAGATCGCCGCCGAGGATCACCTGGCCGGCGCCGGATATGCCTTCGGCGAGGCTGGCGGCGACCGAGCCGACGCCCGAGATGGCCATGACGCCGAGCGCGATGCAGGCGATGAAAACACCAAAGCCGCGTAATCCACCGCGCAGATCGCGCCAAGCGAAAAGCAGCGCCAGTCGCGTCATTTTCACAATCGCCCTGCGGTATTCACGCTGCCCGCGTGAGTGAACGGCTCTTCCAGCCGGCCCGAATGCATGTGCAGCGCACGATCGCAACGTGCGGCGAGTTCGGTGTCGTGGGTGACGAGCACCAGCGTCGTGCCGCGTTCGCGATGTCCGCGAAACAGAAGCTCGATGATCTCGCGCCCGGTTGCTTCGTCGAGGTTTCCGGTCGGTTCGTCGGCGACGATGATGGCGGGATTGGGCGCGAGCGCGCGGGCGAGCGCAACGCGCTGCTGCTCGCCGCCGGATAGTTCGGCCGGATAGTGACGAAGGCGTTGGGCGAGTCCCACGGCGGTAAGCTCGCGTTCCGCGCGGTTGAGCGCGTCGCGCTCGCCGGCGAGTTCGAGCGGCACTGCGACGTTCTCCAGCGCCGTCATGGTGGGGATCAGGTGGAACGCCTGAAACACGATGCCTACATGCGTGCCGCGGAAGCGTGCAAGGCCGTCCTCGTCGAGCTTGCGCAATTCCCGTCCGGCGACGATGACGGAGCCGGAGTCCGGCCGCTCCAGTCCGGTCATCACCATCAGTAGCGTCGACTTGCCGGAGCCGGACGGTCCAAGCAGCGCCACGGCCTCGCCGCTTCCTATATGCAGGCCAATGTCGCGCAAGATATGGACACGGGCGGCGCCGCGGCCGAGCGACAGGTTGACGCCGCTCAGTGCGACGGCGTCGCCGGTGAAGGAAAGCCCCGAAATGTCGTTCATGCGTCCAAAGGGCCAGCGGCCCTCATCCTCGACTTGCGCTCGATCATATGGGAGGCGGTGCGCTCTCCTCCAAATCGCAATTGTGGCGGTTTGTATTGCTGCGCTCATCGCCGAGACACAAATGCAGCCCGCCAATGCCGGGACGCCGGTGAAGATCGTCGCGCTCGGCGATTCGTTGATGGCGGGATATGGCCTGCCCAACAAGGACGGCTTCGTGCCCCGACTGCAAGCCGCCCTCGCGGCCAAGGGCATCGCCGCGGGGATCACAAACGCCGGTGTCTCCGGCGATACGGCTTCCGACGGGCTCGCCCGCCTCGATTGGTCGGTGCCGCTGGGCAGCGACGCGGTCATCGTCGAGCTGGGCGCCAACGACATGCTGCGGGGGATCAAGCCGCAGGTTACGCGCGATGCGCTCGACGCCATCTTGCGGCGGCTGACCTCCCGTCACCTTGCGGTGCTACTCTGCGGCATGCGCGCCGCGCCGAATCTCGGTGCCGAGTACGGCCAAGCGTTCGAGCGTATCTATCTCGAGCTTGCCGCCAAATATGGCGTGCTGCTCTATCCGTTCTTCCTTGACGGCGTGGCCGCCGATTTGAGCTTCACGCAACCCGACGGGATGCATCCCAACGCGGGCGGGGTCGGCGTGATCGTCGAGCGCATTTTGCCGAAAGTGGGGGAACTTATTGCGCGTGCCCGCGCGCAGCCGCCGTTGTAAGGGTTGCACGCGTGGCGCGATCCCCGCATGCTGCGCTGGATTGCGAATCGCCGCACGCGGGCCACGGTTCGCCACTTATATAATCTATAATCAGCCATGCCCCGTTTGTTCACCGGTCTTGAGATTCCTTCGTCTGTCGCCCAGTCGCTCGCCATGATGCGCGGCGGGTTGCCGGGGGCGCGCTGGATCGATCCCGCGAATTATCACCTGACGCTGCGCTTCATCGGCGACATCGACGACGCGCTCGCCCGCGAGATCGGCGGCATGCTCGACCGCGTGCAGCGCGGCTCGTTCGAGCTGCGGCTCGATGGGCTGTCGTCGTTCGGCGGGCGCAAGCCGCGGGCGGTGGTCGCGGGGGCGACGCAGGTCCCGGCGCTGATGGGGTTGCAGGCGGAGCAGGAGCGGCTGTTACGGCGGCTCGGACTCGAGCCGGACGGGCGCAAATATACGCCGCACGTCACGCTGGCGCGGTTGCGCGATTCGTCGAGCCGGCAGGTCGCCGACTATCTCGCCGCCCGCGGGCATTATCGCTCCTCCTCGTTTCAGGTCTCGCGCTTTGTGCTGTTCTCATCGCGCGCGTCGTTCGGCGGCGGCCCTTACGTGGTGGAGGCGGATTATCCACTCGCGCTGTTCCCCTCCCCTGCAGGGGGAGGGTCGACGCCGCGCGAACGAAGTGAGCGATGGCGGCGGGGTGGGGT
>Ga0207416_1005017_pt1 | contig 10872 bp, 10 predicted proteins | sample PaiPotPPM11metaG_FD_184107 | JGI IMG/M metagenome (GOLD analysis project Ga0207416, IMG submission 184107) | Iron sulfur acid spring bacterial and archeal communities from Banff, Canada, to study Microbial Dark Matter (Phase II) - Paint Pots PPM... ...
TAGATACTAACACAAGCAAGCCAAAGAATCCTAGGAAAAAATCTTATGTTAACACGACGACGGTGAAGGCTGCTATTGGTATCCCAGTAATATCACATTGAGTTACAAATACAAGCCCTAATTTCACAGTTAAGATATTTCTTGAAAATAAAAATTGGGAAAAGTTGTTGCTACTTACATACACTCTGATGTAATACAAATGTCTCGGATATTGGACTTGGAAATAATCTATTATCCTTTCCAACTGCTATTATGGCTAGTTTTTCTCTGTCCCTTATACCAAAGGTGAAAGTCTGAGTGCCATTCTACAGAATGGACAAAACATGCCATCATGAAATAAGTAAACTTCACACCTTCTGCAGTATTTCTTGCCAGCTTCATAATGGCTCTTACCAAAGATAATTTTGGAGTATAACTTCTCACCTAGATTCTTGCAAACCATAATGAATTGTAAGAAAAAGGTTGGACTGCTAAAAATATGGAAGCTACTTAGAAAGAGTGGGAGGGTAGACGCAGCCACCAGATAATATATTCGTCAACCTGTTGGGGTCGAAAGAAATACTTGTAATACCCTATTCACTTTATCTGGATATTGCACGGCCAGCATCTTTTATCTATACGAGCCAAGCTCCTGGGATTTTTCCCGCAATAATTAAAGAATTGGCTATTGCTACATTATTATCAAGAGTTCAAGTTATGATAAAAGTAGTTGATAGTATGCATGGTCGATTGTACAGTATGTTCGGATCTCCGGATATTATGAAATATCTTCAAAATGTGGTGAAAATAATAAAATCGAAATGACGAAGCAAGAATAAAGGGGACAACTATGACCTGCCAGGCGGATCATTCATGCAGAACAACTTTGGCAGATTGATTATTTGAATTCGTACGCCGTGCGCCGCATTTATTCGCTGTAAAATTGCTGTAGCCAGTTAGTATATCAAGCTACTTAAATGTCGAGTGTGAGATATATTGAGATTCTCTAAGGATATTGTCGTCATTGCTCGAGATTCAAATATTGGATACTTATAGTAAGATTTCTCTTAATTAAATTATTAGGTATTCATACTGAATTTTTTACCGTGAGATAGTTATACTTTTATACTCTAACATTTATCAGCCCAAATCTGGCATGTTGAATAAGAAAAGGCATATTATGAAAAGTCCAGTATCGCCGTCAAATTGCGAAATCTGTCTTTGGTCATTTGGAACCAAATCTGAGTTAGATATTCACAATTACCTAGAGCACTTAATAATAAACGGTGTACAGCCGAGTATAATCGTACAGGATGTTCGAGTTATTACGCGCGGCTTAAGCCCAAACATGTAGCGGGACAACTAAAGTCTTTCAGAAATTTGATTGACCTCGAAATATGAATTTTTGAAGACGTAGTTTATTGCATTGGCAAGTATATAGAGCCGAATCCATTTACGACATCGCAATTAATTAATTAATTAATGAACGTATCTCATATCCCTTGACCTTAAGATAAACTTGAGTGTATCATCTCTATCTCCATCTACCGTTTGAGTATTAGGAAATCTCCCTATAGCAATGCCATCCATCCCAGTACTATAAAACGTAAAGAGTGCATCTACTGGCGATAGACAGATAGGCTGGTTCATAACACTTAGACTCGTTCTCGTTTCTTATTCAAAATTTTGTTTTATTCATTCTATTGAACTTTAATGCTGTCCATGCTTTTATTTTGTTATTTCGGAGCTGATAATGGTTTTGCGACTGCATCGAGTGTATAAGTTACAGTGAACGGCTGTCCATCAGTTTTGTGGAAAACAAGAGCACTACCTGCAAAGACGTGCTTATAGGATTGTTAGTAATAGTGACAGGAGTGTTAGAAAACATCGTCATAGGTGAAAGCGCAATATGAGTAGTATTATCAATCCATTTAGCGTTTAAAGGCAATCCGTGTTTAGCATCTGGTAGTATTTGTGGATTGTATTTGTGTTCTACCTCTACTTCAATGGGTTTGCTAGCAGTAAATGTTGCAGTACCTATCCAAATCTTTCCATCAGCTCTGATTGAAAGAGCGACTACAATTTGATGTGGGAGCAGGGATGGACATGGATGTATTTTGTATAGTTATGGTATCAGCTAATGTTGATGGTTGTTGTAGTTTTGATTGTTGTTGTACTTGCTACGCACTTGCTTCTTGATTATTGGAAACTATGACTGTTAATAATAATAATGATACAGTACTTATTATCGGCGTCGCAACTAACACAGTGGAGGTAAGGTTTGATATTTTATTACTCGTTCTTGTTGTTAGCATTTTTCATTAAGTATCTACAAGTATCTACAAGGGTATTAATTGTTTTTGCTGTCCATTTATTTCTATTCCATGAATACACGTTCCATACTTAGTAGGTATGTCGATAGTAGCTTAGTAGAAACCACCTTTTTTCTGTGTACTATATGTCTACATAGTGAATAATTCGTTATTATTTGATTAAATGTTTGTGTGTGTGCGGAAATAAACGCTATTTGATTCCGCACTTTGGGACGGTGTGCGCTTAACAGTCTATTCTATTCGCTTTTTAGCGCAAATACATAAAGTACTAGAACACACTTGACTTTTATTGTGTATGTAGACAAATCTAGGGGCACATGAGAAACTAAAAGGTTTATCATTTAAAGAATGGAAGGAGACTATAATACTCCCAAAAAAAACCATTCTCACAAGTTGTAAAGGATATGGTCGCCATAATAAAGAGGTCAGATCGGTTGCATATTACATTTTGATATATCAAAAATAAGATGAGATTCTCCTATTTGGAACCAGGGCATGCATCGAACTCATGCTGATCATGGTGACCACCAACTTCATGAGGATTTCCTGCCTCTCCCTGATCATGCGGATTTCCAATAGTACCAGAGTCACGGTCATGTGGATTTCCTGCACATATTTTAGGGACTGCTTGTACCTGACTGTTAAGGAAACCTGTTGCCATTACTCCTAATGTTGCGATGATTCCTGCTATTAAGAAAATTTCCTTGTTTCTCAATTGTCTGTCTACAGCATGGTCCAGGTTAAGGCTTGCTCACTTGAACGGAGTTTAGTTATTCGATACACTTCTCCTCTTCATCAAGGTGATTCCTAAAATGTCTGGCAAAAAGTCAAATGTCTTATTATCAAATGCCCGAAACATTAGATTGAAAAGTCGCTAAGAAATTATTCACGGTAACGTATTCTGGTCTTTATTTAGCCTTGAAGCGGATATAAACATTAAAAAAAGTAATGTGTGGAGCGGTCAGCTGCATCTACTTTACTATTACCTTTCCTACCATCCAGGGATGGACAATGCACAAGTAGTTGTACGTTCCTGCTTTTTGGAATGTGACTGTAAATGTGTTTGAAGAGCCAGGAAACTCTTGTCCTTTGCCTTTTGGAAGTAAAAGACCTGAGTTAACGTACTTTTCACTGCCTGTCATAGTGTAATTTGCATTTTGACTCATAGCTTTCACATTACCTGACGAATCAACTGATACTGGATTGTAGACTCTTCCATTTATGCCTATTATAGTATTCATTCCATTCATAGGAGGTCCTCCCACGGTGGGTTGACCATTAGAACCAGGTGGTAAAACCATAAATTTTGTGGAACTTGGCACAGCAAATGGTATAGCAAAGTTTGTATTGGATTTATTGTCCAATACGAATGAAACAGTATGTGGTTCTCCTACAAGTGTTGGATTATACCACATCACACTTTGGCCTGCTTTAATTTCTATCTGTTGTGGTGTGAAGCTAGTCAATGGCGCGGTAGCATTTCCTCCTCCAACTTTTACTACATTTGCTCCTGATACAGCTGCATTAACATTTGTTATTGTGCTCGTAGATAACAGTACTATCGCTGTCACGATAGCCGATATTAATACAAAGTTGATGTTTTTTCGGGTATTCATTGGCAACTCAAATAACCGATCTAGAATTTAAGGCTTCTCGTTTACAACCTGAAACTATACTCAATGACGATAGGATGTGATACAACTCTTGTTTCGTCTGTTTGGTTGATTTTATATCATGGTTAGCTTGATCGAAAACGTGAGTTCCTTTGGGAGCATAACCTTACTCCCTTATTGGACTCCCTTCCAGTGAGCAATCCTTATTTCTTGAAATAATCATAGAAACAATTGATATTGTGTGACAATATCACCTCCGAAATTAACAGAGTAATGGAGTGAGAGAGTAATTTGACGATGTATCCCAACACTGAGGAAGAGATCAAGACAGGTGCATTCAAAAACGTACTAAATTCGTTCTACGAGCATGTAAGGACATGCAAAGTTTGCCATACGTACCTTAACGCCATATTGGGACACGCAGTTAAGAGTAAGGAGCAGTAGCTGCGAATACCAGAGGTACTAACAGAACTGGTATTACCCCAACCAGAAAAAGGAGCTTCATTTTTCCATCCTCACCATACATTGCGCTATCTGTGATATCGGTCCTTCTACCTGGGTCATGTTTTCACCTGGAAAAAATGGCTTCAAATGTATTGGCTGTGTCATGTTTTGAATTACTTCATCAATGGCAAAAAAACTTTCGACCGACGAATATTTTCAAAACTTTTGCAGAGAAATAGTCAACAGACATTATTTTATAAGATCTGCTTCAATAGCTGATAATTTAGGTCATTTAATGACAACTGCAAGCCGACGCCGCTTAGTCCCTTTGATAACATATAAGGACTCCTCAAGGGCTGCTACCCAAGCGGCCACATGTAACAAATTCAAATCAAAGATAAGGGAGCTACAGTTTTCGCTCAGTAGATATGATCGATTCCAATTAGGAATGGTGTCCTCAATGAAATGTCGGTATAATTATCTTGATGCTTCGTTTCATGCAATACTATTCTAAATGTAAAATTGAAAGAGTTTAGCTATAAATTTGAATGATCAATTTTTTCGTTATTCATAATCATAGGTCATCTCATTTTGTTGAAGCAATCTAATTATGTACCTAGTCATCCTCGGTATATCCAGTTCCATCCTTTCCAATGCAATAAACAACGTGTTTCTATCAGGTAAGGGAAAAACCAGGGCATGCAAGTCCTCAAAATCTAGGTAGAGGTGACGCAAAAATCCAAGTTTTGGTAAGAATTTGTGAAATGAGGACGCTGCAAGGTTGACCGACCTTACTAATTCCCCCATCTCTTTTGTATCAAGCAAAAGATTCACATCCTCTCTCATCCTGAACTGACGCAGCGTTCCCCTCGGCGTTATTAAACTTACAGAACGCACATTAGAAGATGCCATCAGTATTTGTGAGATAACAAAGTCCACAACCTCTTTGTAACTTCGAGTTTTCATCGGGCTATTTGTATCTCCATAGAACAAGCAATAAGTGCGTTATAAGATAATATCCTGCACTAAATAAAAATGGCATAGTGCTTACAGAAAATAATGCCATCATAACAGAAATTCATGTGTGCATGTGCTGTTCTGAATTGGTCCTAAGCTAGAAACAAAAGCTTTTGTAATCAATGAAATTGTTTTCATTGCTACCTTACAAAAATTAAGTATTTATCTCTTATTTTGTACTGATATTGTATTGAAAACAGAAAATAGTATAATAAACGCATAAATTTCTAAATAATTAAAATTTTATATATCTGAATGTTGCATTATATGACAACGATGGTAGAAGTAATATTAGATTGGGACAGGCTAAGGCTCAAGTGCGTGCGTGCTACAGACATGGGAGATTTTGGTAACATTATTGCAACTGATAAGGATTCTATTACCCTAATGCAAGGAAGACATGAATTTAAGGTTCCGAAATCGTGTGTAGAAGGATACAATGGAAGTGAAGTTTTTTTGAACATTCCTTCAAGAGAGGTATACAACTTCGAAGTCAAAACCTAGAGATAGATACTGATAAAAACAGCTAATATACAGCAACAGCAGGAAGCGTTAACTCAGCGATATCTCACCTAATAGGGGCTAAACGATTAGGAGAACAACAACAACTACCAGTTCCTATGTCAATTACGTGGCTACGAGGGTGGTTTTTCCCTCGTCACGATATCTCATCTTCAAAAATTAGTAGATGAGATATGAAGAAAATTTAGTACGTGAGTAAGCAGGCCCTACATTTGACTTGCCATTTCAAGAACCAAATCTATACCACACCGGTAATCTTATATCATTTATGATAAACAGGGCTAGCCTAAGAGTAGAAAAACAAACATAAAAAATCCTCAAAGAAACTAATACTGCAGAGAAGTTTAGTTTAGCAAGAAGGTGACTGGGAACTTCATATGCATTATCCAGACTAAGCGACTTATTCACCAGCGGAAAAAGTCCTTATCCAAAATTCCTGAAAGGCCCAAAGATCAAACCGATCGATAATATTTATATCGATTAGAGGCGTAGGACAAGTCATAAAGATGAATTCGAAAGCGATATTAGCAATTTTTTCTATCTTTGCGATCGCATCATTGTTTGTTTATCTGCCCGTGGTACCGATATCTGTTCATGCAACTAGCATATGCACAACGGTCCCTGGCTCTGCGTGTATCACTTTTGGAAAGAACCCTCAAGAATGTCGTGCAACCTTTCCTCCGTGTCACCCTGTCACTAACACACAAGCTCATCTAGATACGAGAAGCGAAGTTATAGCATGTAAACTTAAGTCTGTGTCTGAGGGTTGCAAAGTAATAGTGAAAAATTAGACGTCGCAGTTTTTCTATTAGCTTGGTTGTTTATACTGGATAGAACTTAACTTTACAAGAATATTATCCTCGTGGTTGCATTGCAAATTAAATGTGGATTACTCGATTTTAATGCTAGTAATCATCGTCAAAATAGAACGTAGCATTGTCATCATCGTCACGACACACGATCCTACCCATCCATTTCCTGGCCAGTACTGAACGACACTTGCTTTCTTATTCTTATAACAATTCTTCCATAACTATGCTCACAGATTTTTCCCTAGTAGGATGTTACATGAAGTCTACCATAATATTATTCCAAAATTAGTCAATAATTAGAATAAAAAGCCCCGCTCATGGCAACAGCAACCACAGTTAAATTATGACTCTTATTGTTTTATTATCAATGAAAACTAAGAATAAACAACTCGAAAAGAGCATAGTCATACTACTGTCCGCTGTTGTGTCCATGGTTGTGTTACTCTTGTTACCTTTACAATTAACAAATGAAGCCATAGAGAAAGTGTTTGCAGCTTCGACCACGTTACCGTCTAACACACAAGCTACTACCGCCACAAATTCAATAGATGCAAAAACCAATAATAATAGCCTCGTCATGGCACAAACTCCATTATATCAAGCAGAGATTGGGAAGCTAATAGGTCAAACCGTACTGAATACTGGAGGAGTTCCTCAGATACAAGAGTCTATCATAGAAAATGGAACTATGAATGGTGTTGGTAATGTTACAAACCTCGAAACATGGGTTGATACTTTCAAATCCCCTGCAATAGCTTATGGTGTTGGCCAAGGGATACTAACTACGAAAGATAGACAAAGGGCAACTTGGATTGCACATGACATCGGCAGGACCAATGATAATAATGGGGCAATAATATATCATGGGGTGATGTTTTTTAGTAGTAACTCTACTGGTAAACTTGCTTTTCTTAACAACTTGGAAGGACTCTACATTACAGAGGTAAATGGTAGCAAGCAAACAACAAAAATGTGGGAGTGGAAATAAAAGTCATTTGGATATTTTTAACTGCTCAATAGAAATAGCAGAGTACAGCAAACCAAGAAATCCCTTCTTTCTTTTTTATTGTTATTACTTTTTAAATTGAGAGTAGGCAGACAAATACAAAAAAAGGGGAAGAATAACTTATCATGCGGTCTTTATGAGCTTGCGGAAATGATCACCATTCTTCGCAATCTCTTCACTCCAAGTTTCTTCTGTATATCCGTGGACTTCAATTCCATGCTTCTTTACGTTTTGTAATAATTCTTCTTCAGTTTCACCATGCATCGTGTGTGTACATACTGGATCGCCAGCATCTTTGCAGTTGAGGCTTAAAGTCATCAAGAGCATAATGTGATTCACGAAGTTAAACATTTCGTCCATGAAAATTAATTGGTATACACACACTAGGTGATTGTAGCATTCATAATGAAATATGCGCAGCAGCTAAACATAGTTTGTTCATTTTCCTTTGGCTAGGAAGGTTCTCAGTTCAGATATATTGATTGCAGTTTGTCATCTTTGAAGCCCAATATAGACAAATACAACTCTACGATTCCAAAGATGTGCATTATCTGGGTCGTTATCAGTTACAATCGCGTTTTCGGTGATCTTGACGGATTGTACAATGGAGAACGCGACAGCACAGGAGAACCGCGACGCACTCTCAACACGTTCCGAATACTGCTACTACGCAATATGCCGCACTCGTATCCGAGTCTTTGAGAATATTTCCTTGTTTTACTACCCTCTTGTACGGAGTACCATTATTCTGTTGTTTTTGAACAACTACTGAACAAACGCTATCATCCACCACGATAGCAACAGTTGTCCTATCAGTCATTTCATGAAAGAGCCAAATATTTGATTGTAAGGTAGCATCAATAGAACTGTCCATGTAGAAGCTGCCAATCTTACAGGTAGATAGGCATCTTAGTATTGTTGAACAATTTGACCAAAGCAGAATACATAAAGGGCAAGCAGACCAGTGTAGAATTTATCGACTACGAGAGGTTCAATATCGATCAAATGTCCAAAAGTGACGGTTAGGGAGAAGGTTATTATTCTTTTAATTCCCTGAGTTCTTTGTATCCATATCCAAACTCTGCATGAACCAATTTTAGTAATTGCATAAACTTTTTGTCTTTGGAGAGAATTGTTTTCATTGTGCTTTCAAGTTCATATATTGCAACTCTAGCGCTATCATCATCAACATCATCAGAATTGACCATCAGAAGTATATTTGATTCACTATACATTACTCCCAGTCTAAATGCTATGAGCTTAGCATGGAATTGTAAATCTGATTCTAATATTTTGGCATGCCTCTCTCGATCTCCATTTTTCAGATTCATATTGGTTGGTGAATTTGCTGTAGTAGATTTTTTGATAGTATCGATTCTATGGAGAGTCGTCCTACAACATTCCTGCAGATATTGAGTTATTATAGAGTAAAAGCGAGCAGTAGAACGTTCTATTGTATCTACTCCGAAATATGGAAACAGAAGAGTGTTTAATATTATGTTATCTTGGTATCGTATTAACAATTGTGGTGGATAACTCAATAGATTGGAAAAAATGTAGAATAATCCAGAGGTAGTTAACACATAAAATATTTCCCTACCCAGGAATGATTTCCTTTTATCTCGTACTTCTTCAACCAAATTAAATTCTCGGAGTCTCATTATAGCATCCTGTTCATCTTTATTATACGGTTCACGATGGCGTCTCAACCTAAGATAGGAAGCTGGCCGATATGCATTCATGATTTTAAGAAAGGAGGACCTTTCTATCTCGCGAAGTTTTTCCACACCTTCATATGTCGATATTTCTGCTAAATATCTCGAATAGTTCAATATTGCAATATATCACAGATATTTTTCATCAATAAGTATTCTTGCATGAGTTGCCAGATATTGAAAACTTTACTGTGGTTATATTACTCCGGCATTCTAAACATTAGAAGCAGAAGGCACTCTCATCCAGGATATCCGAGGCACTTATCCATATGAAGATTCTAAATCGGCATTACAAAATTTCAAATCTCGCGTATATAGTCCCATCATTCTGGACGTACTAAAGAAAGGACTAGATGGTTTTGAGCTTTATAATAATATGAGAAATATAGACGAGAATGTTCAAGTATACTTTAGAACAGCATCAAACACGTTTTTCGAAAAATACAAGAAACTATACCCTGGAATCGAGAAAGAGTTTCATACAGAAGCCAACTTCGATTAAGAAACTAGCAACTATTATAGATTCAATCCTCGAAAATCGAAGGCAAGCCTAATGATAATTCAACAAGATTACCTCGTTTTTTACCCTTCCCCGAAAAGTGTGTATTTTGATTAACATATATTCAAATATTATGTTCCACAAACTAGCAGCATGCCGGTAAAATTAGGAAAAAAGAAATACGAAAAATTTTCAGATGCATCTGCAACAATTCAGAAAAAGAAGGGGATATCAAAAGACAGAGCGAATGCTTATGTTGCGTCAGTAGAACGTAAGCAAGGAATAGAACCGAGGACAGGAAAAAAGAAGACGATGACAACTAGACAAACGACAAAGGAATAGTTCCACCAGTCATTATTATTATAGACTGCTGATTGCGACGCAGTTTCATTAGTGATTGAACAGTCTGGGTATAAGGATAATCAAGTCCGACGATGATTCCTTTTTCATAAGTAGCAGTTTTCCTGAAACGTACACAAGGGGCTAACTGGACTGCTCGCGAGTACCCAATGACTGATTCCCATGGTGATTTGGTGGTGTTTAGACCTTTTTTGTAAATTAGGTTAATCTTCAATCAGTCCAAGAAGTACATTGTGGTTTGGTCGGTGTATAAAGCATCATACAGTACTGAAAAGTATGTGTTGGGTGAGATTACTTTGCATGAATTTATTAAATGAACGATTGTAATGGGATTGAATCATGCAAGCCTCGATTAATTAGTTGTAGTACTTACATAGATAGGTGACACTTTCAAATACCCACATAGGTGACACTTTTCTGCCTGGTATTATTTCTGTTGTGCGACCTATTGAATGTTTGTAGAAACATTTCAGATGGTGTTAGTCCATTTATACCTCCATGTTCCCTTTTGTCGTTGTATGCCATGACAAACATATCATATCTTTGCTTCCCCTCATCTATGTTTGATATGA
>Ga0207416_1005018_pt1 | contig 10871 bp, 10 predicted proteins | sample PaiPotPPM11metaG_FD_184107 | JGI IMG/M metagenome (GOLD analysis project Ga0207416, IMG submission 184107) | Iron sulfur acid spring bacterial and archeal communities from Banff, Canada, to study Microbial Dark Matter (Phase II) - Paint Pots PPM... ...
GTGTTGTTCGGATCGGTCCCGTTCGGCGGCGGGGTGCCTGGAGGCGGAGGAAACCAGGGGAGGACGATGCCCAGCGCGTTGAGCTGCGCGTTGGTGAGGCCCGGCACCCCGCCGTTCCCCCCGAACCTGCCGCCGAACAGCGAGATGAAATAGGCAAGCTCGGCCGCGGTAGCCTGCGTGATCGGGCCGCACGGCAGCGTGATCTTCCAGCCTGGACGCTTCACCGGCGGGCAACCGTTCCCCAGCGTGAGCAGCCCGTTGATGTTGATGGCCTCGGTGAGGGTAATGATGGAGGTGCCGCCGCGAATGCCGATGGTGGCGCCTGAAGTCGTGACCGATGCCTCCCCCTGATGGCTCAACTGCCCGCCGACCAGCCGCAAAGCGCCCTTGGCGAGCGACACCGCCATGTGGCCGCTGCCGGCTCCCGGATTGTAGACGAATTCGTCGATCACGATCTCGCTGTTCGGCGCGATGCTGAGCGTGCTTCGGTCAAGAAAGAGAAGCTGCACGGATCCCTGCGGCGTGGTCTTGATGCGCTCCTTGTGCACGACGCGGGCGCCGACCTTGAGCGTGGTGGTGCTGCCGCCGGGCGGCGTGCTCTGGCTCTCGGGATTGACCGCAGTCGCGGTCCCCACCTCCTGGGCGAAGACCGGCGACGTGATCAGGGCAGTGCCAGCCAAGAGGAGCGCGATGGTCTTTTCCAGTTCCATGCTGCCCCTCAGAATTTAAGCGTCGGCCCGGCGCTGACCTGCAGAACGCGCATGTTGAACACGGACAAATTCGACACGATCGTCAGGTACTGCACCCGCGCCCCCAAGTAGAGCTGGTCGATGAGCGGGACGTCGAGACCAAGCGCGACCCGCCATTCAACGCTGTGCTGCGCGACCGCGGGATTGATGCTTGGATCGGGCGCGAAGTACACCCAGTCGATCACGCCGAAGCTTGGGGTCAGTGTCCAGACGCGCTGATCGCCGGGAAAGGAGAAATTCCACGGCAGCCACAGGTCGGCGGCAAAGGCATTGTAACCGAAGGGATTAAAGAGGGCGTCCTCGCGCTGGTAGGCGATGCGGGTTTGCCAGTACCACCCGGATACGATCGGGCCAGACGCCTGCAGCGCGGCGGTCGTAAGCGGGCCCCCGAGGCCGCTGGCGAGCGGATAGACGTCGGAGTTGCGGAAGCTCTGCTGAATGACCTCGACGAAGGGGTCCCAGGCGATGCCGAGCGCATTCGCGTGGAAGGTCACGCCGCCGCCGACGCCGCCCGAGTAAACCTGATCGGCGAGCAGGCTGCCGGTGGCGGCGACGTAAGGTTTGACGGAGGCGCCATTCATGTCGGGAAAAACGAAGCGCGGACCCGCCCGCAATTCGGCCAAGCCGAGATCGACCTGATGCACCTTGAATTGCTGGGCGTCGTAGCCGATCAGCGTCGCCTCGAAAGCGTCGCCATCCTGCGTGCCGAAATCGTGGCTGTAGTTCAGCGCGAACGATCCAAACCAATTCCAGTCCGGACGGGCTGTGAACGCGCTGTTGAAGTTGCGGCCGGACGCCAAGACCGGCTGTGGACCAGGACCGAGCGTCGCATTGGTCTGATAGCGAAGTCCGGTCTGCGCGAAGCCGGTGAACTGGTCGGGCGACAGTTTCCGGTCGAGAATGGCGATGTACCGTTGCGCCTGCTCCGCCATCTCCGGGGTGATGTCGCGCATCTGCAGGGCCGACTGGAAATAGGCACGCGCCTGCTGGTAGGAACCGAGGCGAGCGTAAAGCACCCCCAATTCGAAGCGCACGCGCGCGAGCGCCGGATTGTAGAAGAGCAGGCGGTCGTAGGCGCTGATGCGTTCTCGATATCGGGATCGTCTTTCGCACCGGCCGCATATTTGACTTGGCTGGCGAGATTGCCCGGATTGTTCAAAATGGTCTGGAAGCTGGGATCGGCGTAGCTCGCCTGCTGCGAAACCTGCGCAGCAGCGGGCGAGGCTGCAAGGGCAAGCCACAGCGCCGGCGCCAAAACCCCGGCGAATCGCGTTCGTAAGCCGCGCCAACCGCCCGTCATCAAAATAACTGTCAAAATAAAGCCCCGCCGTTTGACCGCCTCGCCGCCGCTTGGCGAACCTGGCCACTGCCTCGCGTGCAGGCTTCCGCGAGCGCCCATCGCCTACAGCGTATACCAATCCGGAGGGGGGTGAACAGGCGCGCGGCCGCCGCACACAACTAGTCCCGCGGCGTCGCTCGTTTGCCACGCCGAGCGCTAAGTCTTTGCCCGGGCTAGCTCTTCTTCGACGTCGCGCAGCCGGTCCTTGCCGAAGAATATTTCGCTGCCGACGAAGAAGGTCGGACTGCCGAAGGCGCCGCGGGCAACGCTCGCTTCCGTGTTCTTGAGCAGACGGTCCTTGACCGCGGGCTCTTGCGTGCGCGCCAGCAGGGCGGCGGCGTTCAGACCGGATTGCTCGAGCACCACACGCACCACCTCGGGATCGTCCATCTTCTTCGGCTCGGCCCACATGTGGCGGAACACCTCGTCGACGTAGCGGTCGAACACGCCTTCGAGCTGCGCCGCGACCGCGCCGCGCATGATCAGAAGCGTGTTGACCGGGAAGAACGGGTTGAAGGTGAACCGCGTGGTGGCGTGGCGCCGGACGAAGCGCTGCCGCTCCAGCTCCTCGTATTCAAGCCGGTTCTTGATGCCGCGCATGCTCTCGGCCGGCGAGCGGTTGTTGGTCAGCTTGAAGACGCCGCCGAGCAGGATCGGAACGTACTCGAACTTGGCTCCGGTCCGCTTCTCGATCTCGGGGACGACGAGGTGCGCCAGGTAGGCATTGGGGCTGCCGAAGTCGAAATGAAATTCCACCGCGCCCATCTCACCAGACCTCCCGATACGGCCGCATGTCGAGTTCGAACGTCCAGGCGTCCCGCGGCTGCCGGTAGAGCTGCCAGTAGGCCTCAGCCACCGAGGAAGGATGCATGAGCTGGTCCGCATCGAGGCGCTCCAACGCCTCGGCGCCGGATTGCTGGCGGATGCGCTCACGCACGAAGGCGGTGTCGACGCCGGCATCGATGACGAGGTGCGCGACGTGGATGTTCTTCGGCCCGAGCTCGCGCGCCATGCTCTGCGCGACCGAGCGCAGGCCGGATTTGGCGCTGGCGAACGCCGCATAGCCGACGCCGCCGCGCATGCTCGCGGTCGCGCCGGTGAAGAAGATGCAGCCCTGGCCGCGCGACAGCATCAGCCGGGCCGCTTCGCGCCCGGTGAGGAAGCCGGCGTAGCAGGCCAGCTCCCAGACCTTGCGGAACACGCGCTCGGTCGTGTCCAACAGCGGAAAATTGACGTTGCCGCCGACATTGAAAATGCAGACTTCGAGCGGCGCGTGCGCGTCGGCGGCGCGCAGAAAGGCGGTGATGTCCTCCTCCTTGCGGGCATCGAGCCCGCGCGCCACGACCTTGCCGCCGGCGGTTTCGATGTCGTTGACGAGCGGCGCGAGCTTGTCGGCGTTGCGCCGGCCGGCGAAGATGGTGAAGCCCTCGGCGGCGAACTTCTTCGCGATGGCGGCGCCGATGAAATCTCCGGCTCCGACGACCGCCGCGGTGGCATTGCGCTCAGCCAACTCCGTCCTCCCCGCGCGCCGGCGTGCTCGGCGCGGCTACGCTGCGGCATTCTGGGCCACCTGTCCAGGTGATGAAATAGCGTGCACAATTCCTCGACCGCGGTTCGCGCGGCCCCGCGACGTTCGACTTTTCCAGACGCCATCCTCTCGCAGCGAAACCTTCGAGAACCACCATGCAACGCAGAACGCCCTCCCCTCGTCAGGCCATGACGCGAAGGGCCATCGTCGCCTCGGCCGCGGCCATGGCGGCAGCCCCGGCGCTCGCAGAAGAGTGCCGACTCGGTCCGCCGCCGCACCACAAGGGTCCGCCGGTGTTCCTGGACTACGACCAGGTCGAGCTCGATGCTTCATACGATCAGGTGTCCTATGAGCCGCTCATCGCTCAGGTCTCCCAACGCCTCGCCAGCAACAGCGAGGCGGCGCGGGCGCGCATCGGCGTTCCGCGGCGCGCGGCCTATGGTCAATCCGATGTCGAAAAGCTCGATATCTATCGCACCAGCCAACCTCGCGCGCCGGTCTTCGTTTACATGCACGGCGGCACCTGGCGCTGGGGCGCGGCGAAGGATGCCGGTTTTCCGGCGGAGATGTTCGTCAATGCCGGGGCGCACTACGTCGCGCTCGACTTCGTCGGGGTGCAGGCCGCCGGCGGCGACCTCGGTGTGTTGGTGGCGCAGGTCCGCCGCGCCATCGCCTGGATCTACAAGAATGCCGAAAGCTTCGGCGGCGATCCCGAGCGCATCTATGTCGGCGGCCATTCCTCCGGCGGTCACCTCTGCGGCGTCGCGCTGGTCACCGAGTGGCGGAACGAGTTCGGAATTCCCGACACCGCCGTCAAGGGCGGGTTGTGCATGAGCGGCATGTACGATCTGGCGCCGGTGCGGCTTTCCTGGCGCAGCAAGTACCTGAACTTGACCGACGCCATGGTCGATGCGCTCAGCCCGCAGCGCCACATCGACAGGATCAGGGCGCCGATCGTGGTGAGCTACGGCACTTTCGAAACGCCGGACTTCCAGCGCCAGAGCCGCGACTTCGCCGCTGCGGTCAAGGCCGCGGGCAAAGAGGTCGCGCTCCTCGAAGCGCCGAACTACGCGCATGCCGAAATGGCCGAGACGCTCGGCAATCCCTACGGCCCGAACGGCCGCGCCGCGCTCGCCCTGATGCAGCTTGCGCGCGGTTGACCGGCCGCGAACAATGCGGCAGCCCGCTTCACGGCAAAAGCGAGGAAACGATGGACAGGGACAAGGTCAAAAACTTTGCCGACAAGGTGTTCGGCGACATGGCCGGCGCGATGACGGCGGGCATGGGCTATGTCGGCGTGAAGACCGGGCTGTTCCGCGTCATGGCCGGCAAGGGGACGATGACAGTCGATGACGTCGCGCGTGAGTCGGGATTGATGCCGCGATACGTCGAAGAATGGCTCAAGGGCATGACCTGCGCCGGCTATCTCGACTACGACGCTGCCGGCGAAACCTACCGCCTGCCCGATGAGCACGCTTTCCTGCTCGCTTCCGACGACACCGACCATTTCATGGGCGGCCTGTTCAGCATGGTGCCGGTGCTGCTGCGCACCGCACCCGATGTCGCCACCGCGTTCGCGCGCGGCGGCGGCGTCAAGTTCGAGGCGTTCGGTTCCGAAGCGGTCGCCGGCCTCGACCTGATGAATCGCGGCCAGTACGAGCAGCGGCTCACCAGCTACTGGCTCAAGGCGCTCCCTGACGCCGCCGCCCGCCTGCAGGCCGGCGGCCGCGCGCTCGACGTAGGCTGCGGCGCCGGCCGGGTGTGCATGGCGCTCGCCAAGAATTTTCCTGCGGCCACCATCGTCGGCCTCGACCCGGACAAAGAATCGATTCGTCAGGCGGAAACCGCCGCCGCTGCCGCCGGATTGTCCGGCCGCGTATCGTTCGTTGCCGCAAGCACCGGCGATCTCGATGCGAGCGAGCGTTTCGATCTCATCACCGCGTGCGACTGCATCCACGACTTCGCCGCCCCGGAGCGCACGCTCCAGGAAATCCATGATTTGCTCGATCCGCAGGGCACGCTGTTCATCATCGAACCCAAGGCCGGCGACCGGCTCGAGGACAACATCAATCCAATCGGCACCATGTTCTACGGGTTCAGCATCTTCCATTGCATGACCCAGTCGCTCGCCCGCGGCGGCCCGGGGCTGGGCACCTGCCTCGGCCCAGCCCGCACCGAGGCGCTGCTGCGCAATGCCGGCTTCCAGGGTTTCGAGCGTCTCGATATCAAGAGCCCGACGAATTTGTTCTACGCCGCGCGACCTTGAGCGCAGCGAGTCGCTGGATGGCTTTTCGGCGCGGAGACACGTCGCGGGCTCGGACATCAGGACGCTGACGGCTTTCGCGGCGCTCGATTCATCCGCCCTCCTGCCGAGGCGTTCTGAAGGAGAGTGCGGCGGCAATTTAGGCAAAGCGCCAGCAGGGGGAAATCGAGCATGACAGTGCGCATTGAGAAAGACGGATCGGTCTGGACCGTGATCCACGACCGTCCCGAGGCCCGCAACGCCATGGACCCGGCAAGCGCCGAGACGCTGACTGCGGCCTTTCTCGAATTCGATGCCGACGAAAGCGCCGCGGTCGCGGTGTTCTACGGCGCCGGCGGAGCATTCTGCGCCGGCTGGGATCTCAAATACGTCTCGACGCTCGACGTCGAGCATCCGCTCGGCGAGCTCGATATCCCGACGGCCGGCCCGCACGTCAACGGCGGCGAGATTCCGCGCGGGCCGATGGGGCCGTCGCGGCTCGAATTGGACAAGCCGGTCATCGCCGCCATCGAGGGCCCCGCCGTCGCCGGCGGCATGGAGCTCGGCCTGTGGTGCGATTTCCGCGTGATGGCCGAGGACTCCTACTTCGGCGTCTATTGCCGCCGCTGGGGTGTGCCGCTCATCGACGGCGGCACCGTCCGGCTGCCGCGCATCGTCGGGCACGGCCGCGCGCTCGAAATCATTCTCACCGGGCGCAAGGTTCCCGCCCAGGAATGCCTGAGCATCGGTCTGTGCGAATATGTGACGCCGAAGGGCGGCGCCCGGGCGAAGGCCGAGGAGCTGGCGCAGCAGATTGCGCGCTTTCCGCAGGTCTGCGTGCGCGCGGATCGGCGCTCGGCGATCAGGAGCCACGGCCTGACCGTGCGCGAGGCGCTGATTCAGGAATGGTACAACGGCCGCGGCGCGCTGATCGAGGACGGCGTCGCCGGCGCGACCCGCTTCAAGGACGGCCTCGGCCGCCACGGCGACTTCGAAAAGATCCGCTGAGCGGCGGCGAAAGCCCACACTACCACGCGTGTTTATATCGTGATGCTACTTGGAGTAGCGGCGCGGCCGCGCCATGGATAATCGTCTGCTAACGCGCCCCCGCGCATTTGAATAAGGCGCGATCGTCCGCCGAAACCGAGCATTACATTTACTCCGCAGATAGACCTTTGCGCGATACTCACCCGATACTGTTTAGGGCAATTTTAGGCTCTGGCGACCGCCGACGGTGCAATTCAAATGAGTCTCGCGTTCCGAACTCATCGTCCTGCTCAGAAGCAGGAGACACTGCCGCCGGAGATCTACATTCCACTCGTCGACTCACTGTTCAAGGACGGGCGAACGCTGCTGGCCGGGACCATCTTCGTCACCGGATCCATCTTCATCACCTATTGGAAGACCGGCGAGCCGCTCCTGCTCGGCTGCGCGCTTGCGATCCTCCTCGTCGCCGGCGCGCGCGGCATGCTGGTGCGCGCTTACGGCCGGGTGCGCTCGAAAGTCATGAGCGCGAAAGCGGCCCGACGCTGGGAGTACCGCTACGTCGCGGGTGCGGCCGCATCGCTCGCACTGCTGGGCATGTGGTGTTTCCTCACCCTCGCGCTCACCTCCGATCCGTTTGCCGTCCTGGTGAGCTTCTCGATGACGATCGCCTACGCGACCGGCATCTTCGGGCGCAACTTCGGCAGCGCCCGCTTCGTGGTGGTGCAGATCTTCTGCGCCTGGGCGCCGATGACCGCGGCGCTGCTGCTCTACGGCAATCATTACCACTGGATTTTCGCCGGTCTGCTCGTCCCCTCGTTCGTCGGCATGAAATTCATCGCCGAGCGGCTGCGCCGCACGCTGCTCGATGCGGTGATCGCCTCGCGCGACATGACCTTGCTGGCGACGCGTTTCGACACCGCGCTCAACAATATGCCGCACGGCCTGTGCATGTTCGACGCCGAGCGCCATATCGTCGTGTCGAACCAGAAGCTCAATCAGCAGCTCGGACTGGCGCCGGATTTCGAGCTGAAAGGCTTCAGCATGCGCCGGCTCGTGGAAAGCGTCGCCGCCGCCGGCCAGCTATCCGACGCCATCGCGACTAACCTGATCGAGCGACTGGACGCCCGGCTTTCCGGCGGCGACGATTCCGCGTTCGACGTGGACATGGAAAGCGGACGCACGCTCGAATTCACCCTGCAGCAGATGGAAAACGGCGGCATGGTCATCCTGGTGGAGGACATCACCGAGCGAAAAATCGCCCAGGCCAAGATCAATCATCTGGCCCGCTTCGATGCGCTGACCGGGCTGCCCAACCGCACCATCCTGCATGACCGCATGGAGCGGGCGTTGAGCGAGTGGCGGCCGGACAACATGTGCGCCATCCACTTCGTCGACCTCGACCAGTTCAAGCAGGTCAACGACACCCTGGGGCATACCCGCGGCGACATGCTGCTGAAGGCGGTCGCCGAGCGGCTGCAGAGCACCGTTCGCGACGCCGACGTGATCTCGCGCTTCGGCGGCGACGAGTTCGTCATTCTGCAGGCACCGATCCTTTCCCTCGAGCAAGGCGAGGCGCTCGCCACGCGCGTGCTCAACGCGGTCAGCGGCACCTACGATCTCGATGGCCACAAGGTAGTGGTCACCGCCAGCATCGGAATCGCGCTGGCCACCACCGCGCTCGACCCGGACCAGTTCCTGCGCAACGCCGACATGGCGCTGTATTGGGCGAAGGCCGAGGGCCGCGGCACGTGGCGCTGGTTCGAGACCAAGATGGAAGCCAACGCCCTGGCGCGCCGCAATCTTGAATTGGATCTGCGCCACGCGCTGGAGAGCGAGGCGTTCGAGCTCTACTACCAGCCGCTGTTCAATCTGAAAACCAAGCGCATCATGGCCTGCGAGGCGCTGCTGCGCTGGCCGCACCGCGAACGCGGAATGGTGTCGCCGGCGGAATTCATCCCCGTCGCCGAGGAAATGGGGCTGATCGTCGAGATCGGCAACCAGGTCCTGTACAAGGCCTGCCTCGAATGCCGGCGCTGGCCGGGCGATACCGCCGTGACCGTCAATCTCTCGTCGACCCAGTTCGAACGCTCCAACGTTCCGGCGCTCGTGCGCGAGACGCTCGCCGCCACGAATCTTCCGCCGCACCGGCTGGAGATCGAGATTACCGAATCGACCTTGCTCGTGGACACGAAGCGAACGCGCGCCGACCTGCATCAGCTTGCGGAGCTCGGGGTGACGATCTCTCTCGATGACTTCGGCACCGCGTATTCGAGTCTCAGCTACCTGCACAGCTTCCCGCTGCAGAAGGTGAAGATCGACCAGTCGTTCCTGCGCGACCTCGGCGAGGACGAGCGCCGGGTGACATTGCTGCGCGGCATGACGCGGCTCAGCGCGCAGCTTGGCCTGCGCGTCGTCGTCGAGGGCGTCGAGACCCAGGACCAGCTCGAACTGCTCGCCGCCGAGGACAGCGTCGACGAGGTTCAGGGCTACCTGCTGGCGCGGCCCATGCCGGCCTCCGATCTGCGCCGGCTGCTTTATGCCTCCTACGTGGCTCCGGTTTCGACCTCGTGGACGGCAAGGCTGCACAAGGATGTGGCATGAGTGCAGGGAGCGGTCGCGTGCCGGTCGCTTCGGTCCCTGCCGGTCGCAATCCTCGCATTAACCTTGATTAATCGCTTAACCGTTGCACGTATGTAAAGTTGTGATCGCGTTTACAATGTGTTAACCTCTTCACTGCTGGCACGGGAGGGTGTCAACAGGGACGTTTGTATGGGTGAAATAACGACATTTTCGCATCAATCTCGTCCGTCTCTTTGCGATCAAGTGGCACCAGAAGGCAGTTTCTCCGATCAGGTTGCGCGGCTGCTCGACCGGATCGAGTACCGCCGGGCCGATTCAGCAGCGCAGCGCGAGGCCATATTCCGCCTCCGCTACCAGGCGTACATGCGCGACGGAACGATCGCGCCCAGCGCCGACCGGATGTTTTCCGACCCCTACGATGACAGGGGCAACGTCTATCTGTTCGGGCTGTATCTCGACGGCGTTCTGGCGAGTTCGCTGCGCCTGCACGTGGGCTCCGCCGACCAGCCGGACTTTCCCTCGCGCGAAGTCTTTCCCGATTTCCTGCAGCCCTTACTCGATGCCGGCAAGGTGATCGTCGATCCGACCCGTTTCGTCGTCGACGACGTCCTCGCCCGGCTGCGCACCGTGCCTTGCCCTATGCCACGCTGCGGCTCTGCGGCATGGCTGCACAATATTTCGGCGCCGACCATCTTCTCGCCGCCGTCCGCGTAGAGCATCAGGCGTTCTATGGGCGCGTCTTCCGTCATCAACTGGTCTGCGAGCCGCGGGCCTACCCGCACCTGAGCAAGCCGATCTGCCTGATGACCATCCACTATCCGACCGTCGCGGAAGACGCCTATCGGCGCTATCCGTTCTTCCGCACCACGGCGTCCGAACAGACGATGTTGTTCGATCGCAGCATGCCGGGCGCGGTGCGCTGGCAGGCGAGCACGGTTGCCAGGGAGGTTCCCAGCGTCGATCTCAAAGCCGCTGAGCCCGCCGGGGCGATCGGCCGCACCAGCCGGTAATTCCCTTTCTCGCCGGCTTGGGCGCCGCATAAGACCCGCGCGCCGCGCCGAGATCGCTTCATCGCGCTGTCGCTTGAGGGAACGCCTGTCGCGGCGCTCGGCATTCAACTAAAATTCTACAGATCATCTTCAGCGGCGATTTCCGAAGCCTGGATATGAAAATTCCATGTTCGGAAATTCAGCTCGACCGGCGGCTGCCGCCCCTGCGGCGCATCCTGCCGACACGACCGGCACGGCAACGGAGGCGCGGACCGTCGCGTGCCCAAGCTGCAGCGCCCAGCTCACGTTCCGCAGAAGCCGCACGCCGCATATCGACAGCTGTGGTTTCGAGAGCTACAGCTTCGCGTGCAACGAGTGCGCAGCGCCGCTCGGCGGCGTCGTCGACCCCCGCGACGACACGTTGCTGCTTTGCGAATTGGCGACGCCCGTCCGCTGA
>Ga0207416_1005021_pt1 | contig 10868 bp, 8 predicted proteins | sample PaiPotPPM11metaG_FD_184107 | JGI IMG/M metagenome (GOLD analysis project Ga0207416, IMG submission 184107) | Iron sulfur acid spring bacterial and archeal communities from Banff, Canada, to study Microbial Dark Matter (Phase II) - Paint Pots PPM... ...
TCTCGATGCCGCTACCCGAACGATTCCCAGCGCGCGCTGGCGCGAGGACAAATCTCTGCTTGAAACCGTGGTAAACCTCACCGAATGGCCGTCGGTTGTTCTTGGCAGCTTCGATCGCGAATATCTACAGCTTCCAGAGGAAGTGCTGGTAACGGTGATGCGCGATCACCAAAAATACTTTGCGCTAGAGGACGCGAAAGGCAAGCTGCTGCCGAATTTTCTTACAGTGTTGAACACCGATGGCGATCCGCAAGGCCTGATTCGCCATGGCAACGAGCGCGTGCTGCGCGCGCGGTTCAACGATGCGCGCTTTTTCTGGGAAACGGACCAGAAGCATCCGCTCCGCGAACGCGTACCTTGGCTGAAAAGCGTGACGTTTCAGAAAGACCTTGGCAGCTATTACGACAAGACGATGCGGGTGCAGCGGCTGTGCAGCTGGACCTGTGAACTTATCCGCGACGCCGGCTTGCCGGTTCGGCCCGGCGTGGTGCACAAGGCCGCATGCCTGGCCAAGACTGACCTCACGACCGAACTGGTGAAAGAGTTCACGGAATTGCAGGGGATTGTCGGCGGATTGTATGCGCGGGTGCAAGATCTCGATCACGGCATGCCAGACGAGACGCGGCAGGTGATCGCGCAAACCATCTACGACCAATACAAGCCCCAATCGGCCGAGGATTCGGTTCCGCGAAAAGTTGAAGGCGCGGTACTTTCGATCGCTGACAAAGCGGACACGATCGCGGGAATGTTTGCGCTAGGTTTGCAACCCACGGGATCGAAAGATCCGTTTGCACTTAGGCGGCAGGCCAACGGAATAGTGAGAACGATTGCCGAACATAAATTGCCTATTGGTCTTGGCCGCTTGTTTGAATTGGCGCGAGAAACTTATAAGGCCGGCGACGCGGAGAGGAAGTTCGCGGGCGGAGTGGATTTCAAAAGTTCTCTGCGCGCGTTTTTCCGGGAACGGTTAGAGTTTTATTTGCGCGATCAACTTGGCTACAAATATGACGTCGTGAATGCGGTGCTGGCGGCGGGCGCGGACGACGCTGTGGACGCAGTGGCACGGGCAGAGGCAGTTTCTAAGGTGCGGGGTTCAGAGGATTTCGAGTCGATTTCCATTGCGTCTAAACGAATTAAGAACATTCTGCGGCAGGCGAATGATGGTGGGGAGCGACTGGGTTCCACGATTGATGCGAATTTATTCCGTGACGAGGCGGAGAAAAATCTCGGGAGGCTAGTTCCTGAAATCGCGCAAGCCGTAAATGATCTCAAACAACCAAAAGATTATTCGCGGGCACTGGCCGAAATTTCTCGCATCCGCCCCGGGGTGGACGCCTTTTTCGATAAAGTAATGGTCATGGTTGAGGATGAGCAATTGCGCGCCAATCGGCTGGCGCTGCTGCAGACATTGTTGCGAGAATTTTCTACAATCGCCGATTTCTCGGAAATTGTAACTGAAGGGAAGTCATAGCTTTTCGCGGACTGTCCGAGAACAGCAGGTTCCTCACAGCTAAAGCTGTTCGGAATGACAATATTTAGGAACACAGAAACCAGAATTCAAAGAAAAAAGGAACGCACTCATATGGCGACATCGACAATTTCAGAAACCGAAGTCCGGGACAGTGCAAACGGCGGCCCGAAGAATACCCGAAAGACCGCAACCAAGTACGTGTATTCCTTCGGCGGCGGCAAGGCTGACGGCAACGGCAAGATGAAAGAGGAGCTGGGTGGCAAGGGCGCTGGCTTGGCCGAAATGACCAACGCCGGGCTGCCAGTGCCTCCGGGCTTCACCATTCAGACGGAAGCTTGTCGCGAGTACATGAAGCAGGGTGGCGTCTCCGCCGAAGTGGATCGGCAGATGGAAGAAGCCCTACGAAAGCTAGAGGATTTGCAGCGGCAGAAGCTCGGCAAGGGCGATAATCCGCTACTCGTCAGCGTGCGTTCGGGCGCAAAGTTTTCTATGCCGGGGATGATGGACACCATTCTGAATCTCGGGCTTAACGACGAAAGCGTCGAGTCACTCGCCAAGCGCAGCAACAATCCTCGGTTCGCATACGATTCCTATCGACGCCTGATCCAGATGTTCGGCAGTGTAGTGCTGGAAATCGAGAAGTACGCGTTTGAAGAGGTTTTCGACAGCAAGAAGAAGCAGAGGAAAGCCAAGCTCGATACCGACCTCGACGCCAAAGCGTTGAAAGAAGTCATCGCCGAATACAAGAAGGTCGTTAAGAAGCATGCCAAGCGCGACTTTCCGCAGGACCCGCACGAGCAGCTGGTGATGGCGAGGGACGCGGTGTTTCGCTCCTGGCAGAACGATCGTGCCAAGCACTATCGCCGCATCAACAACATCGACGATATGCTGGGGACCGCCGTCAACGTGCAAGCCATGGTCTACGGCAACCTCGGTGATACCAGTGGCACAGGCGTCGGTTTCACCCGCAATCCCGCAATCGGCACCAAAGAGTTCTACGGCGAGTTTCTGATGAATGCGCAGGGGGAAGATGTAGTCGCCGGCATTCGCACGCCGGTCCATATTTCCGAGCTCGAAAAGATCATGCCGGATGTTTACCGGCAACTCCATGAGATCACGAGCCGCCTCGAAAAACATTACCGCGACATGCAGGATTTCGAGTTCACCATTCAGGACGGAAAGCTTTATATGCTGCAGACGCGCAATGGCAAGCGCACGGGCATTGCCGCCGTGCGGGTTGCGCTCCAAATGGTCGAAGAAGGGTTAATTTCTAAGGAAGAAGCTATCTTCCGCGTGGAACCGAACCAGCTTTATGACTTTTTGGTTCCACGGCTCGACGAGAAGAAGGCAAAAGTTGAGGTGCTAGCGACCGGGCTGCCTGCTTCGCCCGGGGCTGCCGTCGGACAAATTGTTTTTACCGCTGATGAAGCGGTAGAGAAAGCGGGTCATGGCGCGAAGAAGAATCCGGTGGTTCTGGTACGCGCAGAAACCACTCCCGAAGATATTCACGGCATGGAGGTTGCCGCCGGAATTCTGACATCACGCGGCGGAATGACCAGCCACGCCGCCGTGGTGACGCGAGGCATGGGTAAGTGCTGCGTTGCGGGTGCGGGCGATATTCATGTAGATGAGAAGAAGCGCGAGATGCAGGCGAAGGGGCAGACTTTCAAAGCGGGCGATTGGATTTCTCTCGACGGAACCACCGGTCGCGTGATCAAAGGCAAGCTCGAGTCTATTCCGCCAAAAGCTGACGATCCTGAGCTGCTGAAATTCATGGGCTGGGCGGAGCCGTTCCGCACCATGAAAGTGCGGGCCAACGCTGATATTCCCCGAGATGCAATTCAGGCACGCGCATTTGGCGCAGAGGGAATTGGTCTTTGCCGCACCGAGCACATGTTCTTCGGCGAAAAGAAGCTGCCGCACATGCGCGCCATGATCCTCGCCAATACAGAGAAGGACCGCCGAGCCGCGCTGAAGAAACTGCTTCCATTGCAACGCAAAGATTTTGACGGCGTATTCCGCGCAATGGACGGTTTTCCAGTCACGATTCGCACTTTGGATCCCCCGCTGCATGAATTTCTGCCGCGACGCGAAGATCTGATGGTGGAAATCGCAGTGCTCGAAGCGACAAAGCCGAAATCACCAAAGCTGAGCGGATTGCGGACACTTCTGCGAAGAGTGGAAGAGCTGCACGAATTTAATCCCATGCTCGGCCATCGCGGCTGCCGCTTGGGCATCACTTATCCAGAAATTACCGAGATGCAGGCCCGCGCCATTTTCGAAGCCGCGGTAGCGGTCGCGAAGGAAGGCGTGAAGGTCTATCCCGAGGTGATGATCCCGCTTACGGCGACGCTGAAGGAGATGGCGAACCAGGCGGCGATTGTGCATCGGGTGGCGCAGGAAGTTTTCAAAGAGAAGGGAACTAAGGTCGATTATTTGGTCGGCACCATGATCGAGCTTCCACGCGCGGCTTTGGTGGCCGACGAGATCGCCAAAGAAGCGCAGTTCTTCTCATTCGGAACGAACGATTTAACGCAGACCACGTTTGGCTTCTCGCGCGACGACATCAACAAGGTGCTGCCTACGTATCTTGCCGAGGGCATTCTGAAGCAGGATCCGTTTGCCGTGCTCGACCGCGAAGGGGTGGGGCAGTTGGTTAAGATGGCGACGGAGCGCGGCCGCAAAACTCGCTCAGATCTGAAAGTCGGAATCTGCGGGGAGCACGGCGGAGAACCATCCTCAGTTGAGTTCTGCTATCAGACCGGACTCAACTATGTTTCGTGCTCGCCCTTCCGCGTGCTGACGGCTCGTTTGGCGGCGGCACAGGCGGCAGCCAGCGACAAGTTGAAGGTGGAAGGCGGAAGAACGAAATAGGAGCGGAGGCCGGGACTGTCCCAGCCTCCGCTCGGCCGCTTTATTGCATTGTGAACTTCAGCTTATCCCAGTACACCGTGTAGGGTGTTCCCGCGACATTCCCATCCAGTTGGTAATTGATGGTAACGCCGTTCCACGACGTAGAAGTGGGCGGCTCCGTATGGTTGATCGTCGCGGTCTGGCCGTTGAGAGTGATGGTTTTGAAGAGCAACTGATTCGTAGAAGTGCGTTGCACGACAAGGGTGAGGTGGTTCCAAGCGCCACTGATCGGGTTGCAGGGGACGCCAGTCTGCAGCCACTTATGATTGGCGTCGTCGTAGATGTCCCACTGATGCCCGCCGGCGATTCGGCACTCGTGACCCCAGATGTAAGACTTTCCGCCGGTGAACTGATTGATGTCGAACTCCAGTGCCTGTGAGACGCTTGCGTCCTTCACCCAAAAATAAACGTCATAACTGAAATTGTGAAGCGTGGGATTTAATGTGTGGCTTGTGTCCGGAAGTCCCTGTGAGGAAAAACTCCCGATGATGTGGTTGTTCCAAAGCACATCTCCCCACTGATGAGTTCCGCCTCCATAAACAGTCGTTGTTGAGATTCCATCCATGGAAGGCGAACTGGTGCCGGGTGCCCATGACCACTTCAGTTGCGGGCCTGCGGAGGTGCAGGAGGCGCAAATTCCCCAGCTAGGCGGCAGCAACGCATATCCTGACCAACCTTTCTGATTTTGCAGGTTAGAGAAGGAGGTCCCGGAAGGTGGCGGAGGATTGCCGGAGCTTCCAACAGTGAGCGTGAGCATGGCCTTTGAAGACCAACCGCAATTGTCCCACTCCTGAACGGCAATATTGTAAGTGCCGGCGTTCAGCGCAAGATTCGTATCCACGATTGATCCGTTAACTGTATAAGCCAGCGAGTTCGGAGTGGTGTAGATTCCGATACGAGACACCCCCTTCGAACACGCTGGCGAACTGGCTGTGGCCAGAAATGGACCGGCGATGTCGCTGTAGCGCTCCCTGAAGTTGAAACGCTGGCGCTGCCCGGGGCCGAGACCCAAATCCCGGCCGCGGCCGGGAGCCCGGTAACAGTGCACAAGCACACGATTGAGAAAAGCTTCCCAACACTCATGACACATCTCCAGCAAGATTTTTTTGAGAGCGCTGCTATGTTGCAGCTTAATTGGCAAGGATTCTATGTTTTGAGGTACTTACATCCAACCAAAAAAGGACTTTATGGTCGTCGAAGGTACATGTTCCGTCCGTCGGAGGACTAGGACGATGCGGTCCGCGCCCCACAAATTCGTTCGAGCAGGTGGCGAGTTTTCTGTTGTCCCTCTTGAATCGCTTACAAACATCTTCACTCGCGGACGAGATGATTCAGAGCGGCGATTATGAAACGAGAATTTGAGCGTGCTGTGAACGTTCGAGTTTCACTTCGACGACGAAGCTAAACTTGGAACGTAGAGGTGAAAAGACTCTCGGTATGGCTCGACCGGATAGCCATTCATTTTCCAAGCCGCCAATCCACCTCTGAGGAACTTGATACGGAAGAAATGCAGCCCCAGGGCTCGACGTAAAACTGCCCGGCTGGTCTTGTCGCTTGGGCACGTACAGTACACCACTGCATCTTTTTCTTTGGGGATGAGTGATGGGTTTTCAAGCACTTCGTTTGGTGCAATTCTGCGTGCGGAAGGAATGATCTCGGGATACGCTAACAAGTCGAGCGGCTGTCGAACATCGAACAGAAGTACGTCTTGATTTGAGACCAACAACGAGTGGAGTTCCTCGGCTGTGATGCTGTGCTGTTCCAGGTCATTTCGGCCCTTTGTACGTTTGGTCAGTAGAAAGATCAGCAGGCCCAGCGCCGCAACAGCAATGACGGTCAGAGTCAGCGACATCGGATTTCCTCCGGCACTTCTCTACTTCAAGATTCGCCAGGACTACGGAAAGATTCACAACGTACTGCTCGAGGAAAAAAGAATGGTGCCGAAGAAGGGACTCGAACCCCCACACCCTTGCGGGTACATGGACCTGAACCATGCGCGTCTGCCAATTCCGCCACTTCGGCTAGTGAGTGCTTAGCGGGGCGGCCTCGCCGCCTTGAAGGAGATACTGCGAGATCTATTCTTACAAGGCGCAGACTGAGTGTCAAACTTTGGAGTGAGCAATATCAATATGCATTCTTGCTGGAGAACATGCGCAGCAAAGTTATAACGATGATTTGAAGATCGAAGGTAAGGCTCCAGTTGCGGAGATAATACAGATCGTATTCCACGCGCTTCGCGATTGAGGTGTCTCCGCGCCAGCCATTCACTTGCGCCCAACCGGTTATACCCACCTTGAACATATGCCGGGCGTTATACCTTTCAAATTGCTCAAGGAATCTCTCTACAAAATACGGACGCTCCGGCCGCGGCCCAACGATGCTCATATGACCCATGAGGACATTGAAAAACTGCGGCAATTCGTCGAGATTCATCTTGCGGAGAAAGGCCCCAACTAACGTGCGGCGGGGGTCGTTCACCGATGTCCAATAGGTGTCCCCTCCTTGCTTACTCCCCAATTTCATCGTACGAAACTTGATCATGCAGAACACGCGCCCGTTGAGTCCCACCCGGTCCTGATTGAAGAACAGCGGGCCCCGGCTGGTGAGCTTGATAGCTACGGCAATGGGAAACGTCGACGGTAAGGTGAGCAGCAGAACAATCGTAGAGAAGAGAATGTCAAAGATGCGATTCTGGACGAGATAAGGACCGCTTTCGGCCAGCGTGGGGCGCAGGTCTAGCATGTGGATCCCGCCCAGGTCGATGAGAGGATTCAAACTGCACCACTACCCCCATATAGTGAGCACCTCTGCTCAGGGTAGCGATCCCAAACGGGATTTACAGCATCCTACGTTGCGAGCTTAACCCCGCCAGCAACAAGAAGTTACTCGCGAGGTCTAAAATCCCAGCTCAGCCAAATAACGCACTAGGGCACAGCGCAAGCCCGACTACTCTGGAAATGGCACGGCACGTTTGTCTTTTCGTCCTCTTGTTGTTGTCAGAAAATGCTTTCTCCCAAGCCCCGCGCTGCGATTTACTTCACAATCGGACCGCCGATTGCATATCTCTGAGATCTGAAACTGATGGTAAAGGTTCCGAGCTTTCTGCTGCGCCGGAATCTGCGGGAGCGGTTGCCAGCCAGCCTTACGGAAACGACCCGCCAAACGCTCTCGTCTCATCAGCGAATCATCCTCGCAACGAAAAGTTTCATTGGGGACGCGCTCTGTTCGAGTCTTTTGTGTTCCTCTCGATCGAACAGGCGTATGTGGTTCACGATGACTATCGCTGGGTGGTCTCGGAGGGTGTACCGTTAAACCATTACTGGCGTGACTATATGCAGTCGCTGCACTCGTGGGTACATTCTGGATGGAGCGATGGCGATCCCAATCTCTATGGATATTTGGGCCACCCATTCAGGGAGCCCTGACCAGCTACATTCAGATCCAGAACGATCCACAAGGTCGAGACCTGGAATTTTCCAACACGAAGGCGTATTGGCGCAGCCGACTCAAAGCAACGTTGTGGAATGCGGTCTACAGTACGCAATGGAACATCGGGCCCCTGAGCGAAGTGACGGTCGAGAAGTACGGTGCGAAGGTGCGACCGCCGTGGAACCAAAACGGCTCATGGCCTTGCACGACCAAGAATTGCTATACAGGCGTTGGACAAATCTATCTGGTGATGACGCCGGTTGGAGGCTTGGGATGGGTCGTCGGAGAAGACTTGCTCGACAAACAGGTTGTCAAACGAGTCGAAAGCGCCACCGATAATCACTTCTTGATCGACGTGACCCGTTGTACTTTCAATCCCATTCGCGGCGGAGCTAACATTCTTCACGGGAAGCCCCCTTGGTATCGTGCTTCACGAGACAAGAAGGCGGCGCAGCTTCTCGGGCGATAGCGAGGCACTTTTCTGTTCTGCTTTGGGCGGTCAGCCGACCGAGTGCTTGCTATGTGGTCAGCCTTGAAGGAACAGACTACGATATCTATTCTTACTGCCATGGACCGAGTGTCAGACCCTGCACAAGGAATCGTGCAGGCAGGCACCGGCATGATTCCAATTCGATCAAGAGGGGGCAGGGAGGATGTCTGAGAAGCCCACGATCAGGGCGAAACCTGAAGCCCAGAGGCAGAAGATTGAAGTTGAGAAGGGGATCGCGCGGTTGCGTGCGCTGGCTCATGACTTGAGCAATTCGCTGGAAGCGATCATGCAAGCCTCCTATCTTCTCGGGCAGGTCAAGCTGGAGGGGGAGAGCAAGCGGTGGGCGCAATTGCTCGAGGCATCCTCGGACGAAGCAGCACGAATTAACCGGGAAATCAGGAAGCTGCTGCGGTCTATGAGCGAGGAGTGAGGCGGTGTGCCATTGCGGGCTGCCCGCGGCAGTCTTCTGGTGGTTAGTCTAGAATGTTTGTCTGTTTCGCCGATTCTAGCAAGGAGAAAGTGAACCTATGGAACGTAAGGCCAGCGCAGTCTGGAAGGGCGGTCTCAAAGACGGCAAGGGCGAATTCTCAGCCCCCAGCGGGGTTTTTTCTCATGTCCCATATTCGTTCAAGACGCGTTTTGAAGATGCGCCGGGGACCAATCCGGAAGAGCTGATCGCCGCAGCGCATGCGGCCTGCTTCTCGATGGCGCTTTCGGCGCAGTTGGGAGCGGCGAATCTCACGCCCGAGAGTATTAACACGACTGCGAATTTAAAGATGGAAAAACTGGACGCGGGGTGGGCAATTACCGCAGTCCATCTGGATGTCAGCGCGCGGGTTCCCAAAGCCGACGATGCCGCATTTCAGAAAGCAGCTGCAGATGCGAAGGCTGGATGTCCGGTTTCGAAGGTGCTCAACGCGAAGATCACGATGAGCGCGAAACTGGAGCGTTGATCGAACTCTGAGCCTGATTAATAAAAGTCTGAGCAGCTGAGGAAGTATCCGCATTGCGGACACCTCAGTTTACAGCGGTAATCTACCAGCCGCGACGAGCAGTTCGGGCAAAACTGCGAAGGATCAGGAGCGGGCGTGGAATGCGGTAACTCGCTGTGTTCGCGGTTTTCCTGTGTATCGTTTGTTCCCAATATTTGTGCATCATAACATCAGGATCTCAGTCGGCGGAATTTTGTAAGTGCTGAGCTGATCCGCTGTGTATCTGCGCAATTCTTGTCGTATCCCTTAGAATCAGCTATTCAGGGTTAGTCTTCTATGTGGATTGTTGCGTTAGCATTACGCCGGCCCTACACATTCGTGGTGATGGCCCTATTGATTTTGATCCTGAGCCCCATTGTCATCTCTCGCACGCCGACTGATGTTTTCCCCAACATAAATATCCCCGTCATCAGCGTGGTTTGGAATTACACGGGTCTTTCGCCGCAAGACATGGCCAATCGCATCACCACGGTCACGGAACGCGGGCTTACGACACTGGTGAACGATATTGAGCATATCGAGTCACAGTCGCTGAACGGAATTGCGGTCGTCAAGATTTTCTTTCAACCCACGGCCAATATTCAGACCGCCCTTGCCCAGGTCACAGCGATTTCCCAGACCGCGATCCGGCAATTGCCGCCGGGGACTACACCGCCGCTGGTCATTCAATATTCGGCATCTACGGTGCCAATTCTTCAGATCGGTGTGAGCAGCCGCAGCTATTCTGAGCAGCAACTCAATGACCTGACATTGAATTTCTTGCGCACGCAGCTTATCACCGTGCCGGGCGCGGCGATTCCGTATCCCTATGGCGGTAAGCAGCGCGTGGTTTCGGTGGATATTGACACCCCGGCAATGCAGGCCAAGCACCTGACCCCAGTTGATGTGGTGAATGCGATCACGTCCCAGAACCTGATTCTCCCCTCGGGCACGGCTAAGATCGGGCCGCTTGAATATCAGGTCGAACTCAATGCCAGCCCCCTTACGGTCGCCGAATTGAACGACATTCCGATCAAAACCGTGAATGGCGCTACAATTTACATCCGCGACGTAGCCCATGTGCGCGACGGATTCACTCCGCAGACCAACATTGTTCGTCAGGATGGCACGCGCGGGACGTTATTGAGCATCCTGAAGAACGGCAATGCTTCCACAACCAGCGTGGTAAAAGCGGTGCAGGAAATGCTGCCGCATGTCGAGCAGACGCTGCCCACTGGGTTGAGCGTGAAACAGTTGTTCGATCAGTCGCTGTTTGTACGGGCGGCGATCCAAGGCGTACTGCGAGAAGCTTTGACTGCGGCCTGTCTCACGGCAGCCATGATTTTGCTGTTCCTGGGCAATTGGCGTAGCACGCTGATTATTGCGACTTCGATTCCGCTTTCAATTCTGACCTCGGTCCTCGTGCTCAGCGCGCTGGGTGGGACGTTCAACATCATGACGCTCGGCGGACTGGCGCTGGCGGTCGGAATTCTGGTGGATGACGCCACCGTCGAGATTGAGAACATTCAGCGCAACCTGCATATGGGAAAAGAACTCAAGCAGGCAATTCTTGACGGCGCCCAGCAGATCGCAG
>Ga0207416_1005025_pt1 | contig 10858 bp, 13 predicted proteins | sample PaiPotPPM11metaG_FD_184107 | JGI IMG/M metagenome (GOLD analysis project Ga0207416, IMG submission 184107) | Iron sulfur acid spring bacterial and archeal communities from Banff, Canada, to study Microbial Dark Matter (Phase II) - Paint Pots PPM... ...
CGGTGATCGAGCTCGTGGTCGATCCCGAGGATTTGGGCAAGGTCATCGGCCGCAGCGGCCGCGTCGCACAAGCGTTGCGTACGATCGCGCGCGCAACGGCCGAAGGGCGCGTGAGCATCGATATTCTTGACACCGAAGAGGCCCAAGCGGCTCCAGATGACGACGCCGAAGGCTGATCTGCCGATCGGCCGCATCGCCGGCATCTTTGGGTTACGCGGAGAACTCAAGTGCGATCCGACAACGTCGGGTCGCACGCTTTTTTCGCCCGGCGCGACGCTGCGGTGCACGATCGACGGCCACTCGCAGAGCGTTCGCCTCACGAGCGTTCGCGAACATAAGGGACGTTTGCTCGTTTGTCTAAATGACGTACGGGATGCGACGTCCGCGCAGCGCTTCGTTGGCGCAACATTCTTCGCGTCGCGCGATCAGTTGGACGTTGCTGCCGACGAGTATCTCGATATCGATCTGGCGGGATGCAACGTCGTGGGTAGCAACGGAGAGCGCTACGGTTCGGTTGATGGCGTCGAACACTACCCGGCGAATGACATGTTATTGGTCGGGGGGCGAATGCTGCCGATGGTCAAGGCCTTCATTCGCGAGATCGATATTGTCGCCCGGCGCATCGTCGTCGAGGTCCCGCCCGGCTTGCTCGACGACGACGCGATCGATGAGCCATAGGTGGCGCGTTGCGCTACTTTGTCGTGAACGCTCCGGAGGTTGCCGTAACCTGCACCGTACACGCCGGCGGGGGGCCGCCGTCGTCGGTAAACGTGTAGGTCACGGTGTACGTCGCGGCGGGAGAGAGCGTCGGGATCGGCGCGGCGACGAAAGGAATGTCGCCGCTCCAGCCGGGCGGAATCGCGTAGGGCGTGGGCATCGGCGACGGCGCAGGGACGAAGGCGCCGACCGGCACGGCGGCTCCGGAGGCTGCAGCCACGTTGAGGACGGCATTGCCTACAACGCCCTGATAGAAGCCGACGAAAACGAGTTCGCCGATGTTTACCGGCACGCCGGTCGCATTCGGCTCCGGGTACGACAGGTCGAGAACGGGACGCGGTCCGGGAATGGGTGGCCCGCACGTCGCGGTGCCGTGCGGCGTGACGCGGCCGCCCCCGCCGCCGCACGCGGCGAGCAGCACGGCCGCTGCCAGGCTCAACCATCGCATCATCTCGTCTCCTTCTAGCGCGATGTAGTCGTTCTCTATCTCGAAATCGGATCCCCGGGGGATGCGTTGACATGCAGTAGGACCGATGCTAAGATGCTGCCCTTCGGCGAGCATCTGTGGTCGATGCATGCGGCGTGGGGCTCGAACGGTCCGCAAGCAACGCAGCATGATCAACAGTTCGGCGATCCGTCGACCGCGCAGTACGACTGCCCGCAGCAGCGTATCACGATCGATGCACCCGATCAGCCGGACGGCGTTGCCGCCTCTCAAAAAGTCGACGCCGGATATTCTGTGACTACTCCCGGGGCGTCACTTCAGGTTGATGCATACGACGACGCCTATCACGATCTGACATTATCCAACGCGCAGGTTCCGGCGTCGGCTGAGCCTGCAGAGCATCTCCCACGTCAATGCGGATTACCGTGGCGTTGAGGTCACGCTACGGCACTCGTTCGGGCCAAACGTGAGCGTCGACATCACCTCGAATCGCGAGCAGACCAGGCTCTATGCATTACCGGCCGGGCTCTCGAGCGTCAATTCGATTTACGGCATAGGACAACGCTTGCCGTACGTGCCGTGGTGGAAATCGTCGTTGTTGCTCGGATGGAAAGTTCCGGCGATCGGGACGCAATTCGTCTTCTCGGCGACGCATTGGTCGCTCAACAACACGCGGAGCTTACCGCCATTTTCGGCAATGAGCCTCGCGGCTGAAAGTTGATCGTCGGTCTGCTTGCCGGCGTTGCCGGCTATAGCCAGGGATTAACGGGGTTTGGCTTCGCCCTAGTCTTTACTCCCCTCGCCTCGCTGCTACTCCCGGCTCAGGAAGTCGTCCTGTCGGCGCTGATCGTCGGCGGGATTATGGGGATTCTCGTCGTGCTCGAAACGCTACGCTGGCTGCCATGGCGCCGTTCGGGGCCGCTGCTGCTCAGTGCGGCTGTGGGAGCGCCGTTCGGCGTAGCGGTGCTCGTGGTCTTCAACGCGGGGCGCTGCGCGTGTTGCTGGCGATCACCGCGCTCGGCATGGCGGCGGCGTTTATCATCGCTCGCCCCGCGCCATTCCTGCGGGAGGGCGTGGCGCTCTCGGTAGCGGGCGCGTTGGGTGGCTTCCTGAACGGCTGCACGAGCATGGGTGGGCCGCCGGCAGCTCTGGCGATAGCAAACCAGCGATGGGGCGTGATCGAGAGCCGCGGAGCGTTAGCGATGTTCAACCTGGTGAGTTTTGCCGTCGGCTTGGCCGCCGCGAAACTCTTTGGAATTCTCCACGGTGGTTCGTGGCTGATGGCCGTTGTCTTGGTAGCGCCCGCCGTTGTCGGAACCGTCGGCGGAGCGTTGAGCGCCCGTCGCATCTCCGCCATGCGCTTTCGCAAAGTGCTCATCGGTGCGGTTGCGGTTAGTGCCGTCTCGACGCTGGTGGGAGCGTTATGGCCGCGCTGACTCAGTAAGAGTAGCGATTGCTCACCCGTTGTTATCCGGATGCGCCGATTGACAGGCTTTGACCGTGGTCTCGACGGCTTTTTGTAGATCGTCGTTGGTCGCTTGCTATGGTAGAGCGTTGCGCCGAAGCAGGCATAAACGTCGAGCGCGAACGTACTGCTGGTGTGTGCGCGGAATCCACCCCCGACGCGCTCTTGCTTGAGCGTCCCCGTTACGATCGTATTGTTGCGATTGGTGCCGCAAATCGAATTCGCCTGTTTTGATGCGTTCGTGACCGCGATAGTCGGTGCCGCGACGTTGTAGTACACGCCGAGCCCGCGCATCAGATCAGCGGTTATTCTGTGCGTCATTGCCGTTGCATCTAGCGCTTTGAGCGTCATATCCAAGAGCGGAAACCGCGTTTCGCTCGGGATCCTACATCGAACGTCTGCGCAGATGTGGGTGAACGACTTCGCTATAACCGGCCTTCTAAGGCGCGAATCCCATCTGGCGGGCCGGCGACTACGATCTCGTCGCCTGCCGCTAGTGTCGCCCCAGCGGGTCGGAAAATCATCCTTCCATCGCGCTTGAGCGCCAGCAGGATCGCTTCGTTTTCATCCGGCACGAGCGCTGCCACCGTCCGGCCAACCCATGTTGAATCGGCTCGGATAGTGAAATCCTCCAAAAGCAATTCGCCGTTGTTGGCAGAGAGAACCGTGTCTACGAACTCGACCGCGGTTGGCCGCATTGCGAGGCTCGCCATTCGCCGGCCGCCGATCGTATACGGGGAGATCACGCGGTTTGCGCCCGCCAGCCGCAACTTCGGCTCGGCATCGCCGCGATTCGCCCTTGCGACGATGAAGAGGTTCGGATTCAAAACGCGCGCGGAGAGCGTCACGTAGATGTTAGTCGCATCGCTGTCGACGGAAGCGACCAGTCCACGGGCGCGTTCGACCCCCGCGCCTTTGAGCGTTTCAACGTCCGATGCGTCGCCACTGATGACCGCGTGGCCTTCGTCGGCGGCCTGTTTGAGCGAATCCGGATTGATATCGACGATGACGAACTTGATGCGTTCCCCGGTAAACTGGCGCGAAATTTCTCGCCCAACGCGCCCGTATCCGCAAAGAATGAAGTGCCCGTCCATCTTAGAAACCAGCGCGCGCATGCGCCGTTGCCCGAGCGCCGTTCCAAGGCGGCCTTCGATCGCGTAGGCGATGAGTCCCAACAAGGTCCACGTTAGGGCCCCGAATCCGACCAAGACGACGAAGACGGTCCACCACTTGCCCGCGAGATTTAGCGGTTGGGGCTCGCCGCCCCCAACGGTGGTAATCGTCGTAATCGTCATGAAAAATGCGTCGAACCACGTCCACCCCTCGAGCGCGACGTACCCGACCGTTCCGACCAGGACCACGCCAACCAGAAGCACCGATGTAAAGCTGAGTCCATGTAAGCGATATGCAGGCTTGCGCAAGCTCTATCCCTTCGCTCTTATCGAAACCGGGATTCATATGACGATCCTTTTCGACAGCAGAAGGACGCTTTGCTCCTCGGCTCGTTTTTCGGCGACCTCCAGCTTTTAGTGCCGTCTCGACGCTGGTGGGAGCGTTACGGCCGCGCTGACTTAGTAAGAGTAGCGATTGCTCACCCGTTGTTATCCGGATGCGCCGTTTGATAGGCCTTGACTGTGGTCTCAACGGCTTTCTGTAGATCGTCGTTGGTCGCTTGCGTATGGTAGAGAGTAGCGCCGAAGCAGGCATAGACATCGAGCGTGAACGTGCTGCTCGTGTGCGCACGGAATCCACCACCGATGCGCTCTTGCGAGAGCGTCCCCGTAACGATCGTATTGTTGCGATTGGTGCCGCAGATCGCATTCGCCTGTTGCGAAGCATTCGTGACCGCGATGGTCGGCACGGTAACGTTGTAGTAGATCCCGAGGGAGCGCATCAGATCGTTGGTCGCGTCGGTGAGCATACCGCTAGGAGCTGACCCGGCGACGCGCACGACAATCATGCCGCGACTGGGCTTAGGCGGAATAACCGGGGCCGGCGTAGCCTGCGTCTTTGCATCGTGCTTGAAGAGCGATTGCACCATGCCGCCGATGCCGCCTAGATTCATTTGCGCGCCGTTCGTGGACGTCGGGGCCGGCGTCGACTTGGGAGCCTGTTGGGCAAGGCCTTCGGTATCGATACCCGAGGCCTCCAATACCACGGTTCTGGCTTGAACCGCGAGGGACGCGGCATCGTTCACGTCGTAAATTTGGCCGGATTGCGAGTACGTGATAATGCCGCTATTGACGGTGACGATCTGCTCGACGATGGCCGCGCCGCTCCCCAGCGTCGTCATGTAGCCGCTAATGTAATAGTCGGCCTTTTTTGATTTCGCATACGTGAGGTAATCGGCGCGCTTGACGTTGGTGCCGATCGCCGCGACCGTGACGCCGGGCGAAGACCCGATCACCTGGGCGTAGATCTGCGCGACCTCGAGCCCGACCTTGGGCTGCAGCGTTCCGCTTTCATCGAAGGGGTAGATCACGACGGAGACCTGGCCGCCCGCCGCGGGCGATGGAGCAGGGCTTGGCGTTACGAGCGCTCTAGGAGCCGGGGAAGGCCCGGCTGCAACCAAGGCAACACACGAGCACAGGATCATCACACCGAAGAGGCGACGCACGGGACTCCTTCCAAGTTAGTCTGGATCGATCATGGTAACGAACGCACGCAATGCAGCGTTCGTTTCGGCCGGGTTCTCGACCATGGCGAGGTGCCCGGTGTCGGCGAGTATTCGCGCTTTCGCGCCCGGAACCCGGTCGGCGATAAATTGTGCGAATTTCGGCGGCGTCATCACATCACGTTCGCCGCAAATCGCCAGCGTGGGGACCCTGATATTCGCCAGACGTCCGCTTGCATCGAAAGCATCGCAAGCACGGAAATCACGAATCGTCTGAGCCTGCCCGACCCTCGCGAGCATGGCAACCGCAGCGGCGCTCCGCTCCGGCGTCGGGTTGGCGAAGAAATATCCGGCCAGCATGTGCGCGGCGGCCGCGAAATCATCCTCGAGGGCGTCGAAAATCTCGGGCGCGACCCGCAGCTTCGCTCCGGAATCAATGAGGACGATGCCGCGAACGCGCGGATTCTGCCGTAGCGCGATCTGCAGCGCGACGGCTCCACCCATCGAGTTGCCGCACAGCACCGCCTCACCGACTTCGTGATTTTCGAGTTCGCGTTCGATGGCATCCGCGAAGGCCTCGATCGTGTCGGGCGAACCGGGTTTCCCGTGGCCGGGGAGCGACGGGGCGATCGATTCGGGAAACGAGCGTCGCTGGGCCTCCCATACCTCGCCCGTGCATCCGGCGCCATGAATAAAGACTAGTCGCATAAGTTATTGTCGCTCCATAGCGATGGGGGACGCCGTGCGGGCGCCTACCTCATCAAGAATACTCGTGCCGCCGCGATTACGCGTCGCCCACGCCGCGCAAAACTCGGCGCCGTAGAGAAAAATCGAACCGATCACATAGAACCAGAGCAACAAAACCAACGGCACCGATAGCGCACCGTAAATATGGGAGAACGGCACGTGCAGGGTATATTGCGTGAACGCGAACTGCAGCACCGGCCAGGAAAGCGCGGTTACGGAAGCCCCTGGAAGAGCGAAGCTCCACGTGAGCTTTTTGTTCGGCAAAAAACGATAGAGCGCCATCGAGATGACGAACACCAACACGATCGAGATGAGGTAAGCGGAGAAATGGGTGAGGTTCTGCCGATCGCTGATATTGGCGACCGCCATAACGATCGAGAGCGATATCGGGAGCGCCATCGCAATAATCAGTAGCGTTCCGATAGCGGGAAGCATTACGATCGAGAGCAGGACGCTATGGAAAAAGGGACGCCCCTTGGGCACGTTGAGCGAGCGGTCGAGCGCGACCGTGAGCCCCATAAAGAGATTTTTCCCGGACCAGAGGATGAAGACGAGTGCGATGAGGCTCGATATGCCGCGTCCGTAAATATACGACTGGAGATTCGCGGCGATGAAATCGTGTAACGCCGGCATCACCGTATCGAAGAATACCAGCACGCGCTGCTCGGCGTGGGGATAGATATACGAGGCGAGCGTTACCACCAGCACCACGAGCGGAAACAGGGCAAAGAGCGCGTTGAAAGCAACCGCCTGAGCGAGAAAGGCGCATCCGTCGCGCGAGAAACGGACCCCCGCTTCGCGCAGGGTAGAAAAGAGTCGCTTCATCCGATGCGGTATATCGCGAAGTTGTGGCGGTATTCCCACCCCCTGAGGCAGTAACGATCCTCGTCAACGGCGCTCCCGTAGCGGCGTACATCCAACCGTACCTAGCTCGCGGTCGTACGCTGGCTCCGGTCCGGCCGTTCGCAACCGCGCTGGTGGACCGCGTGTGGAGCGATCGCGGCGTGCTCGTTCTGCAACGCGGGAATAGAACGGTGCGGATTCGCATGCTTGCGCGCATGCCGGACGCCCTCGACCGGGCCTATATTCCGATCGCGCCGATTCTACGCGCGCTCGGAGCGCAGGTTCGCTACGATGCTCGCCGGCGCGTGGTAGAGGTGCGAGTGGGCAGCGCGATGCCGGTCGGCGCCCCGACGCCGTTCAATCGGTCCGAACGCCGGCTCCCCATGCGAGCGATCTTTACTCCAACACCGGTTGCGACCGAACGTCCCCGCTGGACCGGTCCCGCCATCCCCCGGCGTACACCGATCCCGTTCACCGGCCCAACTCCCGTTCCGCCGATACGGCCGGTCACTCCGCCTTCGGCGCGCGGCGGGCGAGGAGGTTGAGCGCCGCGAGCACGGCTGCGACGGCGAGCGCTACCCAGATCTGCGTCGGCTCGGCTAAAACGTTCAGTCCGAGCACCCGATCCAGCGAATAGGCTCCGTAGCCGCCGAAGGCGAGGGCTACTCCCGCTGCGATGTACAAGAGGTTCATTTCGACGCCGCCGTTCTGCGCGAACCAACCCTTGGACACGTGAACGGAAAAGATTGCTACCAGCATCACCATGACCAGGAGTGCGGGGCCCAAAGCACCGCCGAGGCCGAGGACGATCAGCAGGCCCGCGACGAGCTCGCCGGCGGATGCAAGCAGGGCGAAGAGTCGCCCGGGGCGGAATCCCAGTTGCTCGAAGAAGCCTCCGGCGTTGACTAACCCTGGGCCACCAAACCAGCCGAGCAGCTTTTGCGAACCATGAGCGGCGAAATAGAGACCCACAATGATCCGAACGAGTAATATTGCAGCGTCCACAGCCCGAATGACCTCTCACCTTGCATTAGCAAGCTACTTATGGTAGGCTAATCGGCAGAATAACACAGGATGAATTTTGATGTCAAGCGATCTGCATGAGCCCCTCCACGCGCCCGACGGCACCCTCTGCCCGAGGTTCCATAAAGCCGTGGAACTGATCGGCCGCCGATGGACCGGCTCGATCGTACGCGTACTCCTGGGCGGCCCCCGGCGCTTTAACGAGCTGCTCGCGGCGATTCCCGGCATCTCGGATCGACTTCTGACCGAACGCCTGCGCGAACTCGAAGGCGAGGGCCTGATATCCCGCGAGGTCGCTCCGGGATCGCCGGTTCGCGTGACGTATCAGCTGACGTGTTCCGGCCACGAACTCCAGGAAGCGCTCGATGCGCTGGGGCGCTGGGCCGAGCGCTGGATCTCGGTCAGCGCGTAAGGCTCTTTACCAGCACGAACCGGATGCCCGCTGCTTCGAGTTCCGGATACAGAGCCGTCACCGCCGCCAGCGTAGTCGGGCGCGGGTGACCGATGGCAATCGCGCTCCCAGTCCGCTCGGCGATCGCGGCCGCCTCGCGTAGCTGGCCCTCCGTATAGGCGAGGTTCGCTTTGTCATCGAGAAAGACGTCGCGGGAAGCGCTGGGCACCCCGTCGGAAGATGCGACCTCGGCAGCGACGGAGGCGGCGATGGTACGCGAATCGATAAAGAAGAGGCCTGGGTGCTCTGCGAGTACGCCCATGACGTCGTCCATCACCCGCCGGCTCGAGGTCGCCTTGCTTCCTTCGTGATTGTTCACGCCCTGGGCCAAGGGTACTTGCGCGAGATCGGCCTGAGTCTGCGCGGTGATTTGAGCGTTGCTCATGCTGGTTTTAATCTCGCCCGGGCCCGGATTTATCTCCGATATCGGCTCCATGGGCAAGTGCAGCATGACGCCTTTTCCCGCGGCCGAGGCTTCGCGCGCGATCGTCGCCGTATAATGGACGTAGGGCAGCACGGCTAGCGTCAACGGAATGGGGAGCGCGACGAAGCCGCGTTCGGTATCGATCCACTGCCCGCAATCGTCGATAATCAGGGCGAGCTTGGGTCCGCCGCCGACCCCGGCGCGATGCGGCGTCGGGACCGGCGATGCGGAAGGTCCGGCCGAGGCGGGCGCCGTCTGCATCGGTGCAGGCGTGGGTGACGCGCTCGGAGCGAGAGCGGGGCTCGGTGTGGCCGCAGGCGTCTCCTCGACGGGCGGCGTCGGCGTTGGTTCCGTCGCCACGTGTCGCCCGCTCGGCTTTTGAGGCGTCGGGTGAAAGAACGCCCACCCGAGGGCGAGCGCGACGAGCAGCAGAAGCATAGGCGCGACCCATGCAGGGATCGAGCGACGCTTCCGACGAGACGACTTCCTTGGCACGAGGGACGCACGTTCGGCATCGTGCAGACCCTTCTTGCCGTCGTCATACGCTACTTTACGTAGCCTACTTGACGAAAGTAAGGTAAAGTCCTATGTTGGCTACTAAAGATAGGCTGTCGTAGGAGGTTCTTTTATGTCATCCGCGCTCTTTAAGCGAGCGATTGTCGCCGGGATTATCGGTGCAATCCTGATCGATGTATTTCTGATCGTCGTCGGGCATCAGAAGATCCCCGGACTCTGGCAATTCGTGGCATCGACCCTTATCGGCCCGGTCGCATTCACGTCGACGTCGTATGCGTTCCTCGGGCTGCTGATGCACTTCGTTATCTCGATCGTTTGGGCGGTCTTGTATGCGTACGTTTACCGGGCCATGAACCAGCTCTCGAATTGGATTCTTGGAACGATCGCCTGGGGCATCGTCGTGGATGTCGTGATGCAAGGCGTGCTTGCTGCGCGCGGCGTCGCGCCGTTTACGCTGAGCGGAGTGATCGCCGCGCTCGTCCCCCACGTGATCTTCTTTGCGTTGCCGGTCGCGTACTATCTCTCGCGTACCCCCGCTAGCGCACGCCGTTGACCGCACGTCCGTTAGAAGGCTTGCGGGTCGTCTCGCTGGCGACCAATATTCCGGGCCCGCTCGCATCGGCTCGGCTCTACGCGCTGGGAGCGAGCGTCGTCAAGATTGAACCGCTGCGCGGCGACCCTCTGGAACATGCCGCGCCGGGGTGGTACGCGCAGTTGTGCGCGGGCCAATCGGTCCATCGCATCGATGCGCGTTCCGCCGCCGGCGGGGCTTTTCTATCGAGTGAGTTGGCGCGGGCCGACGTGTTCGTAAGCGCCATGCGTGCGACCGCCCTCGAGCGTTTAGGACTGGGATGGGGCGCGGTGCAAGCCCGCTATCCGCGCCTCTGCCACATCGCCGTTTTCGGCGAAGCCCCGCCGTTCGATTCGCGGCCCGGACACGATCTGACGTACCAGGCTCGCGCGGGACTGATCGCCCCTCCTGCATTGCCCCGCACCGTCCTGGGCGATCTTGCCGCAGCGGAGCGCGCCGTCAGCGCGGCGGTCGCGGCGCTGCTTCTTCGAGAGCGTACGGGCCAAGCAACGCGTTGCGACGTTGCGATCGTCGATGCCGCGCGAGATTTCGCGGCCCCGCTGATACACGGGCTGACCGCCGCAACCGGGTCCCTCGGCGGCGGTCTTGCGTTGTATAACGTCTACGAAACCGCGCAGGGCTGGATCGCTCTTGCAGCTTTGGAGCCGCACTTTATCGAGGCCTTGAAAACCTTACTCGAATCCGACGCGCTCGACGCGGCGACGTTGCGCGCGCGTTTTCGCCTACGAACGGCGCACGAATGGGAGCGGCTTGCGAACGAGCGCGATATTCCGCTGGCCGCCGTGCGTTCGCATGGCGCTACGAGTTGCAGGTGATGTACGAAGGTGGTGGTATGGCCAATACAACGATTTTCGAACGTCTATAGGCAGGAGCTAGCGTGGATATTTCAGGCAGAACCTTTCTCGTAACCGGCGGCAGTTCGGGGCTGGGCGCGGCGTGCGTTCGCGAATTCGCCGGTGCCGGGGCGAACGTGGTAATCTGCGATATCGGCGAACACGGCGCGGAACTCGCTCGAGAACTC
>Ga0207416_1005027_pt1 | contig 10853 bp, 9 predicted proteins | sample PaiPotPPM11metaG_FD_184107 | JGI IMG/M metagenome (GOLD analysis project Ga0207416, IMG submission 184107) | Iron sulfur acid spring bacterial and archeal communities from Banff, Canada, to study Microbial Dark Matter (Phase II) - Paint Pots PPM... ...
TCATCGCCATCACCGCCGCCATGCCCGACGGCACGAAGCTTTCCAAATTCGCTAAAGCCTTCCCCAACCGGTTCTTCGATGTCGGGATCGCCGAGGCGCACGCCGTGTGCTTCGCAGCCGGTGCCGCGGCGTCGGGCATGAAGCCGATCTGCGCGATCTACTCCACGTTTCTCCAGCGCGCGTACGACCAAATCGTGCACGACGTGTGCGTGCAGAATCTGCCGGTCGTCTTCTGCATGGATCGAGCGGGCTTGGTGGGCGACGACGGGCCGACCCACATGGGCCTATACGACATCGCCTACCTGCGCACGCTACCGAACATGCTCGTGCTCGCGCCGCGAAACGAAGACGAACTGTTGCCGATGCTGGAGTTCGCGCTCGAGCAGAGCGGCCCGGTCGCCGTCCGCTATCCGCGCGGCTCGAGCAACGGGCGTCACCACAGCCCGGTCGCGCCGATCGCCGCGGGCCGCTCGGAGGTCCTGCGAAGCGGGAAGGGCGTGGCCATCGTCGCGCTCGGTAACACCGTCGACGTGGCCCTGGACGCCTACGACCTGCTGGCAAGCGGAGAATTTGGGCGCTCCGACGCCCTGCCGACCGTGGTCAACGCGCGGTTCGCAAAGCCGGTCGACGAGGCGCTGCTCGAGGAGCTGGCAAAAGATCACGAGCTGATTATCACGCTGGAGGAGCACGCGCTCGCAGGCGGCTTCGGCTCGGCGGTCGTAGAGAGCGTCTGCGATCGCGGCCTGGGGGTGGCCGTGGAGCGCATCGGCGTCCCGGATATCCTGGTCCAGCACGATTCCCAAGCGGCTCAACGTGCTCGGTTTGGACTGAGCGCCGAGAGTGTGGCAGAGCGTGTCGCCCGTTCCCTGGGGGGCGAGACGATTCGTGCCACGCGCCCGTTCACATTGTAACTTGAGGAGAGAACCACGTTGAAGCCGTTTCAAATCGCCGCCGCGGCGACGTCCGCGCCCGCGGTGCAGACCACGACCGTGCCGAATCCGATAGCGACCCAGCTCACGTCCTCGCCGCTCCAGACGCCGATCAGCGTGCAGCCGCAGTCGTTCTTCCAGATTCACGCACCGTGGCTGACGCACGGCATCGCCGGCCTCTTCCTGGTCAGCGCGATCGGTTTGGTGATCCTCCTGGCGATCCAAACCACAAAACAAGAGGGGCTTTCGGGCACCATCGGAGGCCGCGTCGAATCGGCGTATCGTGGCCGAATGGGAGCGGACGAACAGCTCAAGCGCATCACGGGGATCGTCGCGGGCGCGTTTTTCTTTACCGCATTTCTGCTCTCGCTGACCGGCATCTAGCCCAACCTCGATGTCGCTGTTAGATCTTCGAAATCTTCGGACGACCTTTCGTACCGAAGACGGCCCGGTAACGGCCGTCAACGGCCTCTCGTTCTCCATCAACGCCGGCGAAACGCTGGGCATCGTCGGCGAATCCGGATCGGGCAAATCGGTCACGTCGCTCTCCATCATGCGGCTGCTGGCGCGCAACGCCGGCGTTACCGCCGACGGCATCTTCTTTAACGGCAGCGATTTGCTCGCAAAGAGCGAAGCCGAGATGCGCAAAATTCGCGGTCATCAGATCGCGATGATTTTCCAGGATCCGATGACCTCGCTCAATCCGGTCGTGACGATCGGCGAGCAAATCGCCGAAGCCGTGCGTTTGCATCTAGGCCTGAATCGCCGGGAAGCGCAAGACAAAGCCGTCGAGATGCTGGAGAAAGTCCGCATTCCCTCGCCGCGCAATCGCCTAGGCGATTACCCGCATCAATTCTCCGGCGGCATGCGCCAGCGCGTCATGATCGCCATGGCGCTCTCGTGCAGCCCGCAATTGCTCATCGCCGACGAACCGACGACCGCACTCGACGTCACCATTCAAGCGCAGATTCTCGAACTGATGAACGAGATGCAGCGAGAGACCGGCGCGGCGATCATCCTGATCACCCACGATCTCGGCGTCGTCGCAGAAGTCTGTAAGAACGTGCTGGTGATGTACGGCGGAAACATGGTGGAATACGGCAGCGCCCAACAGATTTTCAGCGATCCCAAAATGCCGTATACGCAAGGGTTGCTCGCGTCGTTGCCGCGCCTGAACGATTCCGAACATCGCCGCTTGGAACCGATCCAAGGCCAGCCGCCGAATTTATTGCGGCTACCGCCGGGCTGCGCGTTCGCTCCGCGTTGCACGCATCGCATGCCGATCTGTGCCGAACCGGTGCCGCTGTACGATTTCGGGGCCGGGCACGTTGCGCGTTGCTGGCTCTACGACGACCGTTCCAAAGAGCAGCGGACGGTCGAAGTCGCACCCGCGCCGATCGCGCAGGATGAGGCGCCGGCATGAGCGCGCAGCTCGAAGCAAAGCCGCCGCTGGTCGAGGTCAAGGGCCTCTACAAATACTTTCCGATCCACGCGGGCCTGTTCTCGCGACACGTCGGGGACGTCAAGGCCGTTGACGGGGTGGATTTCGCGATCGCTGCCGGCGAAACGCTGGGTTTGGTCGGCGAGTCCGGCTCGGGCAAAACGACGATCGGACGGCTGGTGCTGCGCCTGCTGGAGCAGACGCGGGGCGAAATCTTTTTTAACGGCGCCAATATCACGAACGTCGGCCGCACCGAGATGCGGCACCTGCGCCGCGAAATCCAGATCATTTTTCAGGATCCTTTTGCGAGCCTGAATCCGCGCATGACGGTGGGCGACATCGTCTCCGAACCGCTGCGGATTCACAACATCGCGCGCGGGCGCGCCGCAACCGATCGTCTCAACGAATTGCTCCGTCTGGTCGGCTTGCAGCCGTATCATGCCAACCGCTATCCGCACGAATTCTCCGGCGGACAGCGCCAGCGCATCGGGATCGCGCGAGCCCTGGCGGTCGATCCGAAGTTCATCGTCTGCGACGAGCCGGTTTCCGCACTGGACGTTTCGATTCAGGCACAGGTCATCAATTTGCTGGAGGATCTCCAATCGCAGTTGGGGCTGACCTATCTCTTCATCGCGCACGATCTCTCGGTCGTCCGCCACATCTCTACGCGGATCGCGGTGATGTACGTCGGCAAGATCGTCGAGCTAGCGGGGCGCGATACGCTGTACGAGCGTCCGCTCCACCCCTACACGCAAGCGTTGCTCTCCGCGATTCCCATCCCCGACCCCAACGTTGAGGGCCGGCGCAAACGCATCGTGTTGACCGGCGATATCCCCTCTCCGGTCAACCCGCCGTCGGGCTGCCGTTTTCACACGCGCTGCCCAGTCGCATTCGAGCGATGCAGCGTGGAAGAACCCGCGTTTATCGAATATGAGGCAGGGCATTCGACCGCGTGTCATTGGGTCCAAGAACACAACGGCCAAGCGCCGAACCTAGCGAACGGCCCCGTCGTCGTGGCCGCCCCGCGTTAGAGCGGCGACTTCACGGCGAGCATCGTCCGCATAGACCGGGTGGAAGTGCGGGTTGAGCGCAAGCGCCATCTTGAGCCTGCGCAGCGCCTCATTCCGGTGGCCCGTATGGAGCGCGACGATTGCTGCGTGATACTCCAGGACCGGGTCCTGTGTGTCGTACCTCACGGACTGCTCCGCGTAGGGGCGAGCTTGATTCCACCGGCCCATCGCGCCGAGGACCCATCCCATCGTGTCGTCGGCGTAGATTTCGTTGCCGCGCTGCTCGTGATCGAGTTTGGCGTATGCCAGCGCGTCCTGTAGATGGACCCCACGCTGCGCGTAGTAGTTGGCGATCAGGCGATCGTTGATGCCTTGGACGTTGAAGAGACGTTGCTCTGCCCGGATGAGCGCGTCGGTACGCTCGGCCCCCGCATTGTCGCCAAGCGCGCGCTGCGCGTCGGCTTGGTAGCCGAGCACCTGCGGTAACGGATAGAGCTCGATCGCGGCCTTGGCTGCGGTCATCGTCCGGTGCCATTCCTTAAGCGACCGATAAAAGCGGGCCTGATACATGAGGCCCATGTAATTATCGGGGTAGAGAAAGAGCATCTTTTTGAACTGTGCGTCCGCCGTTGCGTTGTCGCCATCTTCCCAGGCAAGCTGGGCGGCGCGCATGTGATACCAGGAGCGTGCGATCGCCGGCGTATATTGGTCGGCGTCGACGATTCGGGAGCTGCGCTCGATGAGGGCGCGTGCTTGGCCGATATGGCCGGTCAGTTCGTCGTAACGAGCCAGGATCGAATCCCAAGTCGGATTCTCGGGGCCGGGCGGGCGCTTTTTTAAGATTGCATATGCCTGCGGATATTCGCCCAACTCCATCTCCAGGGAGGCCGCTTGCGCCCAAGCGCCCGCGTTGGATGGCTCGCCCGCAATGGCTTCGCGCTCGTGTAGCAGCGCCGCGCGAAAGTTGTGGTAGGTAAGATATGCCGATGCCAACGCCATTTGAGCGGGGGTGTTTCCGCGCGGCTGGAGTTCGATCGAGCGTTCGGCCATGGCCTGCGAGCGAGCGACGTCGCCGATATCGCCTTGCTCGCGAAAGCGATTCATATAGTTACCGGCCAGCATACGCGAAGTGATTTGATCGGTCGGATGCCGGCGAACGATCTTTTCCTCAAACGCAATCAAAGCGTCGCGTTGAAGGTAATCGCGCATCACCGGCGCGGGCGTAAAGGTTGCAGCGGGTGCTCGGTGGGTGATGATGGCCGGCCAGACGGCGAGCGCGATAATCGCGCCCGCCGTGATGCCCAGGATGCTTCGAAAACGCATCGTTCTGTCCGATCCTGTGGTTTAGAGCGGAGCCTGGATGTATGGGAACGTGTTGGTATTGCTCTTGTCGTAGCTCACGTTATCGGTGGTGAGACACGGCGATTCTTTCCCGTCGTCGGGCACGACGCCCAGCGCCGAGAGCGTATTGCCGAAGAGAGCCCCGAGCGAAATGTCGATGACGTCATCGCTCAACGCGCGTCCGCCGAACTTGCCGCCGGTTGCACCGCCCGTTTCAACCCCGAGATAGGACGCCACGCCGCCCTGAGAGAGGTCGAGTACCATTTCGTTAGGGTAGAGGATCGACGCCAGCGCATTCGCCGTGGTCGCGCTACGCCCGACCGCCTCGGAGAAGCTGACGATCGAGTTTTGCAGGGTTGGGTCGTTATATGGTTCGGTGCGATTGGTCGTATCGTGGTTGGCGAACGACTCAAACGCCTCTTTCACCGCCGGGCGTGAAAGGAGTTCTGTTTGGACGTAGGGCCCGTTTGCTGCGGGCGAAGGGTAGACGTTGGTCCCCGGGGAGCCGACCGTTCCGCTGTTGCAGCCGACGACCGCGAGCGCGAGCAGCGCCGCGCTGATGGCATAAGGTAGTTTCATGTGATTCTCCTATTGTCCCGACGGCGTTGCGGTAGTAGCCCACAGGCCGATTTTGCCGGGTGTCACGCCGTTTGGCTCGAGCATCGTCTTGGGCAGCTCGATCACAAACGATTCCACATCGTAATTTTGAAGAAGATCCGACGGCTGCGCGATCGTACAACTGTTCGATGCCGCGGTGCCGTAGGACGTTCCGTTCAAAATGATCGGCTGAGTTCCAGACGGGAAATTGAACGAAGATGCCGATGCCGGCGGGGGATTGGGCTGGTTCTGGTAGTTGCGATCCGGAACGATCTTAAAGAACTGCGCGAGATCGAAGTAGAACGGATCGCGGCGCGGCCCAACGAAGACCTGAACGCCGTTGGAGAGCGTCGTCGGACTGTTGAAAGCGAACGTGCCCGATTGCTTGACGAGGGTGTTCGTCGTGCCGACTTCGTTCGGGGCCGATGGCCCGAACAGGATGAATTGCGGCGAGGTGCCGCTGCTGATCGCCTTCATTTGGATCACCGTAGCCTCGTCCGGGCTTGCGGCGAGATTCGCGATCTTGAATTGGTAGAGAACGTTCGGATCGAACGAGATGTTCCCGGTCATTCCGGCCGGGATCAGCGGGTAGAAATCCATTGCCAGCACGACGTTTGCCGGGTTGGCCGGATCTGGGAACGCGAAGACGTCGGTGATATCCTCCATCGGGTTCGCAACGACGGTAGGCGAATCCTGATGATCCGATGCCTTCGCCGCATGAAACGCATAGAGTGAGAGGACTGCTGCTACGAGCAGCAATGCCACCGTGCCTCCGATGAGTCGCAGAAGTTTCATAGTGTGTGCTCCAGGAGTGCGCAGACGTAACCGAGAGGCGCCGTCCGCAGGGTGATCCGTTCGAACGCAAAGGCACTAAACGGGCGATTTCCAGCCAAGCGCGCGGACGCGCTCGTACGCCGCAATCGCAGCGGCGAATCTTTTTGGGCGTGCCTCACGCGATCTGCTCGTGCGTCGCAGATGTGCGAGTTAGCCATGGGCCGCGTTGAACGAAGCCGTAACCGGCGACCGCCAGCAGCACTAGTCCGACAACGAGCGGGAGCGAAACCGACAGGCCTTGTTGTACCAAACCCTGAGCGAAAATCACCGCCCCGATGATCGAGATGAGGCACGCGGAGAGCAACGGGCCAAGCTTGACGACGCGGTCGAACCCGGAGCGGCGCGAAAGCCACGAGGCGCCATGCACGATGCCGAAGCCCAATCCGATTAAGACCGTCGCCAAGCCCATGCTGAAGATGACGATCAGCAGCAATCCGTAGCCGACCTGATGGAGGCGTACGGCGGTGAGCAGAACGACGATGGCTGCCGGGCAGGGCGCGACGCCGCCGCTCATGGCCGCCCACACGGCGCTGCCGAAATTGATCGGCTGGTCCCCAGGAACGACATGCGAGTGTCCGTGTCCGTGTCCGTCTCCGTCTCCGTGGCCGTGCTCGTGATCGTGGTCGTGCGGATGGTGGTGCTCGTGTTGGAGAGCGTGTGCCAGTGCGTGGGCGCGAGCTTCGCGGCGGCCCTTGAGGTAGCGTCCCAACGCCCGCGTTCCGATGAACAGTACGGCGACACCCGAGAGCAGGGTGATCCATGGGTAGATGGTTTCGGATACGAAATTCGCCGCGAAGAGTAGTGCGACGCCAAGTAAGAGGACGCCGATGGTGTGGGCGAAGGTTAGCGACGCACCGAGAATTGCCGCCTGCCGCATGGTGGCGCGCGAGCCGACTAGCGTAACCGCCAATAGCGCCTTGCCGTGGCCCGGCTCGACGGCATGCAGCGAACCCAGCCCGAAGGCGGCCAAAATCGTCAACAAGATCCAGAGTGGAGACCGATCGGCGCGCGCGAACATGCCTGAGAGGACGGTTGGCGAGAACCAGTAGTACGCGGTCGTGCCGGTCGGCGGGGCGAGATCTTCACTCGAGGTAATGTGCGATACGGCCCCGCTCGACGCGATCGTGAACGAGAGCTGATTGATGCGATCCGGCGTGCCGATCAGGGCGCTCGGGTAGTGCAAAAGACGATCGGTCGGTTCGGTTTGCGGGGGGCTGACGATAAGATCTTTCCACCCGATGCGCCGGTCGGCGTAGGTGGTATCATAGGCCACGACGTGGTGCGCGACATTGCGCTGCAGCGGCGCCGTAAAATCTTGGTACCAGTAGAGGATGGGGAGTCCTCCGGCGCCCGGCCGCGGATACGTGTGGGGGACTCCGACCGGTTGAAGGGCGATACGGCTCCCGTCGACACGAATATCGAGGCCCTTTTCCACCCGCGGGATCTCGGAGAGCGCCCACGCATCGGCCGCTTTCGGCGTCCAAGAAGCGCCGTAGCGTTGCATGATTTGAAAGGTTGGGATTTCGGCTATATCGAGGAAGTACCGCACCTTCAAGGCCTGTGGCTCGACGGTTATGCGGGCGAGATGATTGATCGTGAAGTTGCCGAGCGGATGCGCCGAAGCTGGGGCGATCAGCGAACAAAGCACGCAAGCGAACGGCACGAAAAACCGGAGCAGCCGCATCTTCCTCCCCATTGGTATAGCGGTGATACTGCTCCAACGGTGCGACCGAGGTTCCGGATGTAAGCGCGTTCAGGATATTCACAGCCGGCCCGCCGCCGGACGCCGCTATTCTAAGGAATAAAGAGAGAGGCGATCGCTCGCGCGACCGCCTCTCTCTTTATGGTAAGACGTACCTGTTAGGCTTTTTTGCGGCGTACGGCCTTACGAACGGCCTTCTTGCGCGTTCCGGTGGCCTTTTTACGTCCGCCGGCTGCCTTCTTGCGTCCGCCGGCGGCTTTCTTGCGTCCAGCGGTCTTCTTGCGTCCAGCGGTCTTCTTGCGTCCAGCGGTCTTCTTACGTCCGCCGGCTGCCTTTTTGCGTCCGCCAGCAGCTTTCTTGCGTCCCGCGGTCTTTTTACGGGTGGTCTTCTTGCGTCCGGCAGTCGCCTTTTTACGCGTTGCCTTCTTGCGCGTGCCTACGGCTTTTTTGCGTCCGGCAGTGGCTTTCTTACGTCCGCCAGCAGCCTTTTTGCGAGTTCCGGTGGCCTTTTTACGTCCGCCCGCGGCGGCCTTTTTACGTGCGCCGGCAGCCTTTTTGCGGGTTGCTTTGCGACGCGGTTTTTTCTTCTCTTCGGCCATTGTGCCGCCATTCATCATGGTATCGGAGTCCATTCATTCCTCCTCGTCCCCCGGGGGACGAACAGCGTTATTTGGACAGCGCATATATTGCGCATTGAGCGCATCATAAAGGATTTTGCAAAATGTTGCAAATGCGCGCGCTACGCGCGGTACGCCTACGCGCGCGTCGGGGCGGTATTTCCGGAGAATCGCCGCCGGTGCATTGCCCCGGTCTTGACCCCGGGGGTATACTAAGCCCCGTGAAAAAGCCCGTGATCATCGTCGAATCGCCTACCAAGGCGCGCACGATTAAAAAGTTTCTTCCGGCGCGTTACGTCGTCAAGGCCTCCGTGGGGCACGTACGCGACTTGCCGAAGAGTACGCTCGGCGTCGACGTCGATCATGACTTTACCCCGAAATACCTCACGATCAAGGGTAAAGGCGACATCATCAAAGAGCTCAAGGCGGCCGTAAAAGGCGCCAGCGAAGTCTATCTCGCCACCGACCCCGATCGGGAAGGCGAGGCCATCGCCTGGCATTTAGCCGAATTGCTCAAGCTCGAAAATCCGCAGCGAATCGAGCTGCACGAAATAACCAAAGAGGCGGTGCTCGCCGCGCTCAAGGACCCCCACCGAATCGATCAAGACCGCGTCAACGCGCAGCAAGCGCGGCGAATTTTGGACCGTTTGGTCGGCTATAAAATTTCGCCGTTGCTCTGGGCGAAGGTGCGCGGCGGGCTCTCTGCCGGGCGCGTCCAGTCCGTTGCGGTACGAGTTATCGTCGACCGCGAGCGCGAGATCGCCGCGTTCGTGGCGCGCGAATACTGGTCGCTGACGGCGCAACTTGCAACCGAGCGCGAGCCGCAGATCGTTTTCCCCGCCGAGTTGGTAGCTCGCGACGGCCAGAAATACGAGATCGTTCATAAAGAAGAAGCGGATATCGCCCTGGCCGCGCTCGAAAGCGCCACCTTCGTGGTGGATACGATCAAACGGCGCGAAGTGCGGCGCAACGCCCCGGCTCCGTTTACCACCTCAACCCTGCAGCAAGAAGCTTCGCGAAAACTCCGCGTGCGCGTTCGCCGAGCGATGCAGATCGCGCAAGGCCTCTACGAAGGTGTGGACCTGGGAGGTTCCGAGGGAACCGTCGGTCTGATCACCTACATGCGTACCGACTCGACGCGCATCAGCGACCAGGCGCGCGACGCGGCTCGCGAATTCATCACCGAGACCTACGGCGAGGCGTTTCACGGCGGCCGGCTGCACAAGATCCGCGAAGGCGCGCAGGACGCTCACGAGGCGATCCGCCCGACGTCCGTCTCGCGGACCCCGGAGAAGGTCGCGCACGTGCTCAAACGGGACGAATTGCGGCTCTACACGCTCATCTGGGAACGCTTCGTCGCATCGCAGATGGCCGCGGCGGTTCTGGATCAAACGACGGTGGAAATCGCCGCCGCGAACTACACGTTCCGGGCCACCGGGAGCATCATGAAATTCCCGGGATTCACGAAGCTGTACGAAGAGGGCAAGGACGATCCCACGGCGGCGGAGGCCGTTTCCAAGGGTAAGGAGCGGATCCGGCTTCCCGAATTGCTCGAGCGCGATGCGCTGGATCGCCGCGGGCTCGAACCCAAGCAGCACTTCACCGAACCGCCGCCGCGTTATACCGAAGCCACGCTCGTCAAGGCGCTGGAAGAGAACGGTATCGGCCGCCCCTCGACCTATTCGACCATCGTCGATACCATCCAAGCGCGTGGTTACGTGACGCAGGAAGAGCGACGTTTTCACCCCACCGACATCGGGTTCGCGGTGAACGATCTCCTGGCCGAGCATTTCAAAGACGTCGTCGACCTGAAGTTCACCGCCGGCATGGAGGGCGACCTCGATCGCGTTGCGGACGGCAACGAAAACTGGGTCGAGGTTTTGCGCAAGTTCTACGGACCGTTCGCAGCCGAGCTTGAGGAGGCCGAGAAGAAGCTCCCAAAGGTGGAGATCAGAGACGAGCCCACCGACGAAATCTGCCCGAATTGCGGACGCCCGATGGTCATCAAAACCGGACGCTTCGGCAAATTCATTTCTTGCACCGGATATCCGGAATGTAAGACGACCAAACCGATCGTTAAAGATACCGGGGCGAAATGCCCGAAAGACGGCGGCGCGATCGTCGAGCGGCGCTCCAAAAAAGGCCGCACGTTCTTTGGATGCGCGAACTACCCGCTCTGCGATTTCGTTTCGTGGGATCGCGTGATTCCGGAACCATGCCCGGCTTGCGGCGCCCACGTGGTCGCGAAAAATCGGCGCGGCGGTACGCAACTGCTGCAGTGTTCGGCGGATAAGGAACACGATCTCTCCGTCCTGCAGGCCGCGCGCGGCGGCGCGGACGATGCGGCCGAAGAGCCCGAACCCATCGGTGCGTAGGCGCCTG
>Ga0207416_1005031_pt1 | contig 10845 bp, 6 predicted proteins | sample PaiPotPPM11metaG_FD_184107 | JGI IMG/M metagenome (GOLD analysis project Ga0207416, IMG submission 184107) | Iron sulfur acid spring bacterial and archeal communities from Banff, Canada, to study Microbial Dark Matter (Phase II) - Paint Pots PPM... ...
ATACCGCCCGGTCGGAAACGTGACGGTCTGCGATGCGATCGCCACTCCCAGGCTGTCGAGTACCGGGTGATACAGCGCAAGCTTGTATGCCCCGGGCGAAACGCTATCGATGCGAAACCGACCCGACGAGTCGGTCACACCTCGTCGCCCGGAGCCTGACACTTCGACGACAGCGTCCGCCAGCGGCCCGCCGTGCACGCTGTCCACGGCGACCCCGATCACACCGGAAAGCTTGTGTGTCGTGTCGGCAGTAGCCGCTGCCGGTGGCGCGGGTGCCTGCACCGTGGGCTTGGCTCCAGGCAATTTCGACTTGGAAGAGGGCGAGGCGGCGCTGGACGGCGCGTTGACTTGTTGCGCAGCCGAGGAGTGGCTCAGCACCGCGGAGAGCAGCACACACCCAAATAGCTTTTTGAGCACGCTCGTGGTACCCCCGGGCGTCGCCATCGTGCTGGCGGCCGCCAGTGCTTCGGCGAACTCCGGCGCCGTCGAGTAGCGGTCAGCTGGGGCCCGCTCGAGCCCTTTGCGGATCACGCGCTCAACGGCAGTCGAAAAACCCAGCTCGGGCCGAAGCTTGCGAATCGGCGTCGGCTCGTCACGGAGCCGCGCCATCATTATTTCCTGCTGTCCCGATCCGGCGAACGGGAGTTTGCCTGTCAGCATCTCCACCGTCATTAGCGCGAGGGCGTAAACGTCGGTGCGGCCGTCCAGAGGCTTGCCCCGCAGCTGCTCGGGACTCATGAACTCGGGCGTGCCAAGCACAATGCCGGTCGCGGTGAGCTTGGCGAGCTCCGCGCTCGCGCGACGCTCCTTGGCCAATCCAAAATCCATCACCACGGCGTGGTCGCGGCCGTCCGCGTCGCGCGTGATCATGATGTTCTCGGGCTTCAGATCGCGGTGCACGATCGCGAGCTCATGGGCGACCTGTAGTCCGGCGGCGATCTCGCGCACGAATCCCACGACCTCGTCGAGCTGGAGCTGCCTTAGGCGATGAGTCCGGTCGGCGAGGATCTCGCCCTCCAGATACGGCATCACCACGTACACCAGCCCAGTGGCTGTCTCGCCCAGCCGCTTGATGTTGCACACGTTGGGATGCGCCAGACGAATGCCGAATTCGGCTTCACGTCGCAGGCGCTGCATGGCCGTCTTGTCACGCGACAACGCCGGCGAGAGAACCTTGATCGCGTCGCGCTGGCCGGTTTGGGCGTCGCGCGCGAGATACACGAACGACATGCCACCCTCTCCGATCTTTTTTTCGATCGCGTAACGCCCGTCGAGCACATGACCGGTCAGATGGGCATGCGAATCGCTAAGGTCGAGCGCCGTTGCAAGCGATTTGCCTGACTTGCCTTTGGGCGGCCGCACCGCTTTCTCGCCGCCGGGTTTCGCCAATGGCGTCCCGTCACGCCTACAAAATCGGGCGGCGTCGCTATATGTAGCGCCGCAGCGGGGACAGTTAAGGCTCATTCGAGATGACGCGCGCGCATGTCAGTCCGGGCAGCAGACGGACAATCTAACGCAGCCCCGCGTTCTCAGCGGCGACGCGTCCTAGCACCGACATGTCCTTGTTCTCATATCCCCGCGCGAGAGCGCTTACGAATGCGTCTCGGACGGTGCTCGCGAACGGCATTGGTACGCGCAGCGCTTCAGCTGCCGTGAGAGCGAGTCGGACATCCTTGAGCGCCAGCGGCGCGCCAAAACCCACGACATCGTCCTTGCCCGACTCTACCAGCCCGGAGTATGTGTGCACGACTGGGGCATTGAACAGTGAAGAGATGAGCATTTCGCGGAATGCGTGTACGTCCACTCCAGCCTTCCGCACCAATGCGAAGGCTTCGGCAAGACCTTCCAGAACGACCTGGATCAGGAAATTCCCCGACAGCTTGACGAGATTAGCCGCAGTTGGATCGTCTCCCATTGCATAGGTCCGCTGGCCCATCGCGCTGAACAGCGGCTCGACCGAACGCGCCGCCTCGGCATCGCCCGATACTATGACATACAGCTTTCCCTCATGCGCGGCCTGCGGCCGCCCGAATACCGGAGCTGCCACATAACGCTGCCGCGCGGCCGCGTGTGCCTCGGCCAGCCGCCGTGAGAGCGCGACGCTGATTGTGCTCATGGACACGTGCACTGCTCCCTGAGGTAACGCGGCGAGCACCCCGCGCTCACCGAACACCGTCTCTTCCACCGCGGCATCGTCCGCCAACATGGTGACGACGGCCTCCGCGCCCGCGGCGGCCCCGGCCGGCGTATCAGCTACGGTGGCCCCTCTGCCCTTGAGATTTGCCGCCTTTGTGGCGGTGCGGTTGTACACGGTGACGGAATGTCCCGCCGCAAGCAGCCGCTCAGCCATTCCTTCACCCATTCTGCCCAGCCCAATGAAGCCTACGCGCATACGGCAGTCTCCTCGGCAAGACGGTAAATTTCAGGTCTTATGACGGCCCCAAACATCAGAGAGCGAATCGTCCCTCGGCTCATCGACGACGAGATCAAAGAATCGTTCATCAACTATTCGATGAGCGTTATCGTGTCACGCGCGCTGCCCGATGTGCGTGACGGATTAAAGCCAGTGCACCGGCGGGTGCTCTACGCCATGAACGAGCTGGGCCTCGTCCCCGGGCGCCCCTACAAGAAGTCGGCCACCGTGGTCGGTGACGTGCTCGGCAAATATCACCCGCATGGGGACGTCTCCGTCTATGACGCAATCGTGCGTATGGTGCAGGACTTCTCACTGCGCTACCCGCTGGTGGACGGCCAGGGCAACTGGGGGAGCGCGGATGGCGATCCCGCGGCCGCGTATCGATACACCGAGGCGCGACTCACCGCGATGGCGCTGGAGCTGTTGGCGGACTACGAAAAGAATACGGTCGATTTCGCAGCCAATTTCGACGACCGGCTGCAAGAGCCCAAGGTCTTGCCATCGGGCTTTCCCAATTTGCTCGTGAACGGATCGTCGGGCATCGCCGTCGGAATGGCGACGAACATTCCACCACACAACCTGAAGGAGATAATAAGCGCCACCGTCGCGCTGATTGATGATCCCGAGCTGACGTTGGGCGAGCTGCGCAAGGTGGTGAAGGGTCCTGACTTTCCGACCGGCGCATACATCTACGGCCGACAGGGAATCAGGGACTACCAGGAGACGGGGCGCGGGCGTGTCGTGTTGCGGGCCCGCGCGGTCATCGAAGAAAAGGAATCCACCGGCAAGTCTCAAATCGTCGTGACTGAGCTGCCGTACCAAACGAGTGGGGCCAAGCTGGTGGAGTCGATCGCCGACCTGGTGCGCGACAAGAAGCTCGAAGGTATAACCGCCCTCCGCGACGAGACCGGTCGTGAGGGACGTCGCATCGTGATCGAGCTAAAGCGTGAGGCGATTCCTCGCGTCGTGCTGAATCAGCTGTACAAGCACACACAGATGCAAACCACCTTTGGGGTGATCATGCTCGCCCTGGTCCCCGATGCTGGGACTGGCCAGCTCGTCCCCAAGGTGATGGGCCTGAAGGACGCGCTGCTGCACTACATCGCGCACCGGCACTCAGTGGTCGTCCGGCGTGCGCAGTTCGAGCTCGACAAGGCGCTCGAGCGCGAGCACATCCTCGAAGGCCTCAAGATCGCCGTCGACAACATCGACGAGGTGATCAAGATCATACGGAAGGCTGAAGACAGCGAGCGCGCCAGCACGCGGCTCGAAACGCGGTTCAAGCTCTCGCACAAGCAAGCCGAGGCGATCCTCAACATGCGCCTCGCGCGCCTGACCGGGCTCGAAATCGAGAAGCTCGAGGCCGAGCTCAAGGATGTCCGGGCGACGATTGGTGAGCTGCGCGGCCTGTTGGGATCGCGTCCCAAGCGGCTGAAACTAATGAAAGATGAGCTGAGCGCGATCGCGGAGAAGTACGGCGACGCGCGCCGCTCCGAAATCACGAGTGACGAAGGCGAGTTCACGGTGGAGGACCTCATTGCCGAAGAGGAAATGGTCATCACCGTCTCGCACTCGGGCTATATCAAGCGAACACCGGCGTCCACCTACCGGCGCCAGCGACGGGGTGGTCGAGGCTTGTCTGGTCAGGACTTAAAGGACCAGGACTTCATCGAGCACTTGTTCATTGGCTCTACCCACGACCATATCCTTTTCTTCACCGAAGACGGACGCTGCTTCAAGCTGCGAGTTCACGAGATCCCGCAGGCAGGGCGCGCAACGAAGGGACGACCAATCGTAAACCTGATCAACGTGGCGCCGGACACGGCGATCAAGGCCATGGTGCTCGTGAAGGAGTTTTCCGACAATCAGTTCCTGCTTTTCTCCACGAAGCGCGGCACCGTAAAAAAGACTGCGCTCTCGGAGTACGCGAGCCCACGCGTTACGGGCATCAAGGCGATCAAGGTCGACGCTGGCGACGAGCTGATCGACGTACAGATCACGAGCGGGACCAACGACATCGTGCTGGCCACGCGACACGGACTCTCCGTCCGGTTCCACGAGCAGGACGTTCGCCAGATGGGCCGCGACACGACGGGAGTGAAGGGAATCGAGCTGCACGCCGGCGACGAGGTCGTCGGAATGGTTGTGATCCGACGCGAGGCGACGATTCTCGTGGTCACCGAGTTTGGAATGGGTAAGTGCTCCAACCTCGACGAGTACCGCGTCCAGCGGCGCGGTGGCAAGGGAATCATCACCGTCAATCGAACCGAGAGAACGGGCTACGTGGTCGGCGTGATGGAAGTACTTCCAGAGGACGAGATCATGCTGATCACCAAGCAGGGCGTGATCATCCGCTCCTCGGTCGCGCAGGTCCGCGTGACTGGACGCATCGCGCAAGGGGTGAAGCTCGTCCAACTGGATTCGGGCGACCGCGTGACCGCCGTCGCGCGAGTGGTGCCCGAGGACTCGGCCGTGGGCGCGGACGGAACCGACGCCGGCGATGTCGGAGAGGCGGGCGAGGCCGGAGAGGCCGGAGAGGCCGGAGAGGCTGAAGCTCTGGGTGACGAGGTGCAGTAGCCAACAGCCTTCGCGGCGCCTACGTTACTCTCGAGCCCGCTGTTGTGTGACCTATGTCACCACTCGATCGTCGGTGAGGTGAGTTCTCACGTGATTCGGGGCAATGTTTACTCCCGTGACGCCACCCGTTTCCAAATGCTAGCGAATTCGCGCATCCTGGTCGCCGACGACGATCCATCAGCGTTGCAAACCATGGCCTGGCTGCTCAAGGAACAGGGCTATGACGTCAGCGCCGCCCGGGACGGACGCGCCCTGCTGGAAACGTTGGAGCGCGACATGCCAGACCTGCTGCTGCTCGATGCAGCGCTGCCGGGGACGGATAGTTACCAGACATTGGAGCGCATCAAGGCGGACGACAGGTGGCGCGACCTGCCGATCTTGATGGTTTCGGCGTTGCCGCCCGAAGAGGCCGCCGTCAAGACGCTCGGCCTAGGTGCAGCGGACTTCGTGCGAAAGCCGGTTCGCATTCGAGAGCTGTTGGCGCGTATCCAAGCGCAGCTGCGGGCACGCGCCGCGCTCGAGTCGGCGCGAGAAGCCTTGCGCAGCAAAGAAGAAGAGCTTCAACGCGCGCGCGAGGACGCCGAGAACCGCCGCGAGCTGGTGGACATCTTGCACGAGGTCACGGGCGACATCTCCCCGGACGAGGTATATCACATCCTCGCGCGACGGGTCGCGCGCGCACTCGACATTTCCCACTGCTCAGTGGTCTTGGCGCGTCCGGGCGACGTTGTGGCTATCGTGGCTTCGGCATATGACGATCCCGCGCTGCGGAACCGCGAGATCCAGCTGGATCGCTACCCGGAGATTTGCCTGGCTCTCGAGGGCGGACTTCCCGTGCTCATAGAGGACGTGCGTACAAGCCCCGTGTACGACCGCGTGCGCGAGACATGGGCGCGCGAGGGGATCAACGTCGCGATCAGGTCCGTGATAGCCCTCCCGTTCACGCTTGATGGTGCGCGGAGCGGGGTGTTCCTGCTCCGGCGAACCGGAGACGAGCACCCGCTGACGCACGAGGATGCCGAGTTTGGAGACACGGTGATAAAGGCAGCGGTGGCGACGATCCAGCGCGCGCAGGTCATTGAAACGGCCCGAGCGGACAACATCCGGCTGGAAGCACTTGCGCACACCGATCCGCTGACGCAGGCGCTCAACCGTCGCGCACTGACGCAGCGCCTCACGTCCGAGCTTGACCGCGCGCGGCGATACAACTCGGTAGTGACGCTGCTCATGATAGACTTGGATCATTTCAAGCGCGTGAACGACACGTACGGCCACCTGACAGGCGACGATGTGCTGCGGGAGGTCGTAGCGTTGTTGCAGCACGCTGTGCGCAGCGTGGACGTGGTAGCGCGTTATGGCGGCGAGGAGTTTGTGGTCGTGCTGCCAGAGACCACCGAGATCGGCGCCGTAGCGTTCGCTGAGCGCATTCGCGAGCGCATTGAGCAGCAGCTTTTCGCGGTTATCGGCTCTGACGTGGCCGGCTCTTCCCTTCGCCTAACGGCGAGCCTCGGCGTGTCCGCGTTCCCATCGGCCAGAGTCGATTCCGCGGAGGATCTTTTCGCCCAGGCGGACGCTGCCCTCTACCGCGCCAAGGCGGAAGGGCGGAACCGCGTGCGCACTTGACCCACCGTTAGGGCGCTGGCAGCTCCCCGGCCGCTTGGGGAGTCGGGCGACGTGCGTGCGGCCTAAGTTCGGGTCCCGCGCTCCGCATCGAAGATGGCACTTCGGCGGCAGCGGGGACAGATGAGCCAGTGACGCCGTCGCGCGTATCCTAGCCCGAACGACCCGCCACCGATAGGCCGCGCGCGCATCGGCACGTCGCAATCCGGGCAGCGGGCTGCCCCGTTCGCGGCGAATGCCTGCCGGATCTCGGTGAGCTCCCGCGGAGGGTAGGGCGTGCTCGTCGGCGAACCGCTTTCGGAGCTCATCGGCGAAGATTCAACTTGACGAAGTCCGGGATCGGCACCGTCTGCTGTTTGTCGTAGTCGAACATGACTTGCACCGTCCTTCCCTCGGCGACCAAGCGCTCGTCACGCGTGTCCACGATGCGATAGGACCATACCCACGCCTTGGTCCGGACTTCGGTCGTCGTGATATCTATGGCAAGTGGATCGCCAAACTTGGCCTGTGACCAGTAGCGGATGTACGCCTCGAGGACGATGAAGGGAAAGTCCGCCGTCAGTCCCGTGAGCACGCGCCACGCTCTGTGGCGGGCGATCTCGAAGTAGGTGAAGAACACCGCGTTGTTGACGTGGCCACGCGAGTCGTAGTCGTTGTAGCGAGGAGCGATGCGGATCCGCAAGTCACGGATCCTCGATGACGCGGATGACCACTTTACCGAAGTGATCATCCGAGGCCAGTCGCTGCAATGCAGCCCGACCCTCGGCGATCGGGAACGTGGAGTCGATCGGAACGCGCAGCCGGCCTAAGCCCAGCTCTTGCACGATGGCGTCAAACTCGTGGTCGTTCCCCATCGTGGAGCCCATCACGGTCCACTGATTCCAGAATAGCCTGCGGGCGTCGATCTCCAGCGCTGGCCCCGACGTGGCTCCGCACGTTACGAGGCGGCCACCCCGGCCGAGCGCTCCGAGTGAGCGCGCCCACGTAGCCTGCCCCACGCTGTCGACCACCACGTTCATCCCTCGCTTCGTGGTGCGCGACCGGATCTCCGCCGGGACGTCCGCGGTGCGATGATTGAGGCACACGTCCGCGCCCAACGCCGCGGCGCGTTCCAGCTTCGCGTCGCTGCCGGATGTCACCCATACGCGGGCGCCCAGCGATTTCGCGATTCGGAGCGCCGCGAGCGCAACGCCTCCGCCAATCCCCCAGATCAGGACGTCCTCGTCCGGCATGACGCGCGCGCGTGAGACCAACATGCGCCACGCAGTCAGTCCGACTAGCCCGCATGCCGCGGCTTCGTCGAACGACACGTCGGCGCGCAACCGCCGAACGTTTGCGGAGGGAAGGACTACAAGCTCGGCGATGGTGCCGCTCACGTGCTCACCCATTAGGCGGAAACGCGGACACAGCGAGTGCTCCCCGGCCCGACAGTACTCGCACGTGCGATCGCTCAAGCCGGGATTGATGACTACGCGATCGCCTACGGCGATGTCGCGCACTTCTGCGCCGACGGCGTCGACCACGCCCGCTCCATCCGCTCCCAGCACCCACGGCGGCCTGATCGTCACGCCTGGGAGACCTTCGACCACGAACAGGTCGAGATGATTCAATGCAGCCGAGTGAATGCGCACGCGCACGCTGGTCGAATCGACCAGCGTCGGCTCCGGCAAGTCTGCGCGGTAACCCACCTGCTCCAATCCGCCGTGCGCGTCAATCGAGAGTGCTCGCAGCGTGTTCGCTCACTGTTATATTGGAGACTGCTCAAAGATATCACGTGACCTGAATGATCCCGATCAAAGTCCCACCCCTCGGTGAGTCGATCGTCGAGGCGACGGTCTCGCGGTGGGCCAAGAACCCTGGCGACGCTATCGCCGCGGGAGAGACCGTCGTCGAGTTGGAGACGGACAAGGTCAACGTTGAGGTCCCGGCGTTGAAGGCCGGAGTGCTTTCGTCGCAGAGCAAGCGCGAAGGCGACACGGTAAAGGTCGACGACCTTCTAGGCGAGATCGACGATGACGTTGCCGTGCCGGCCACTACCTCGGCAGTGAGCGTGGCGCCGGCCAGCGCCCCTACGGAGCCGCCCCCCGTGCGCGCGTCCCCCGCGGCGCAGCGCATCGCATCCGAGCAACGCGTCAACCTGTCCGAGGTTCGCGGCACCGGGCGAGGCGGCGTCGTCAGCAAGTCCGACGTACTCGATCATGTGAAGCAGGCAGCCACGGCTCCGCCTTCACCGGGCACATCGCCGGCGCGACAGACGCCCGCAAGTCAGCCGCCGCCACGCGCCGAGGGAAACGGAGCTTCCCACCCGCCAGAACGCGAAACACGCGAACGCATGACGACGCGACGGCGTCGCATTGCGGACAATCTGCTGCAGGCACAGCAACAGACGGCGCATCTCACGACGTTCAATGAAGTAGACATGTCGGCAGTGTCCGCTCTAAGGGATCGGCTGCGCGATCGCGTCGAGAAAGAGCACGGGCTGCGGCTGTCTTATATGCCCTTTTTTGTGCGCGCGGCGTGCCAAGCCTTGGCCGAGTATCCGGTTCTCAACGCGCAGATAGACGGAGACAGCGTCGTATACAGGCACTACGTGAACATGGGCATCGCCGTCGCTTCCGAGCAGGGACTCGTCGTGCCCGTAGTGCGGGACGCGGACCGCAAGGACATGCTCGACATCGCGCGCGAGATCGGCACGCTTGCCACGCGCGCGCGGGACGGCCGCCTGACGATCGAGGAGCTCACCGGCGGCACTTTCACGATCACCAACGGGGGCGTATTCGGATCACTCGTCTCGACGCCGATTCTGAACTACCCGCAGGTCGGGATCCTGGGACTGCACAAGATTCAGGACCGTCCAGTGGCTGTCGCTGGCGAAGTCGTGATTCGCCCGATGATGTACCTCGCGCTGTCCTATGACCACCGGCTGGTGGACGGGCAGCACGCCGTGATGTTTCTTGTTCGGATCAAAGAGCTCATCGAAGATCCGGCCGCGATGCTGATCGCGTAGCGTTGGCCACGTCGCCTTCGCCCGCCGACGTCGTCGTGATCGGCGGGGGCCCGGGCGGGTACGTTGCCGCGATTCGCGCGGCCCAATTGGGCCTCGGGACCGTGTGCGTGGAGATGGACCAAACGCTGGGCGGCACGTGCGTAAACGTGGGCTGTATTCCATCGAAGGCGCTGCTCACGAGCTCCGAGCATTTCGAGTTTACCAAGCTTCACGCGGCCGAACACGGCGTCCAAGTGGCTGGCACATCGTTGGACCTGGCGCGCATGATGCGCCGCAAGGACGACGTGGTCGGCCAGAACACCCGCGGCATCGAGTTTCTCTTTCGCAAGAACAAGGTCACATGGGCACGGGGGCGCGCCACTCTCCGTCCTGGCAACATCGTTGATGTCGCGAATGCCGATGGCGGCGAGTCGAGCTATCGGGCGACAGACGTCATCATAGCGACCGGATCAGTGCCCGTCGCGCTGCCTTTCCTGCCGTTCGATGAGGAGCGCGTGTTGTCCAACGTCGGCGCGCTCAAGATCCCGGAAGTGCCCGACCATCTGGTCGTGATTGGGGGCGGTGTCATCGGGCTCGAGCTCGGGTCCGTGTGGCGACGACTCGGCGCCCGCGTGACGGTTCTTGAGCTACTCCCGACGATTCTTCCCGGCTTCGACACGGATGTTGTGAAGGACGCGGACAGGGTCTTTCGCAAACAGGGTCTCGACATGCGGACCGGTGTGCGAGTGAGCGCTGCGCGGCGCGACGAAACCGGTCGCCGAATCACGATCGAATACACGCGTGACGGCAAGGCTGGCGCCGAAGCGATCGATGCCGATTACGTGCTGGTTTCTGTTGGAAGGAAGCCAAATCTCAGCGGCGTCGATGCCGCCGCCCTGGGAGTTTCTCTGGGCCCCCGCGCGGAAATCCTGGTCGATGACCAGATGCGCACGTCGGTGTCTCACGTATATGCGATTGGCGATGCAGTCGGTGGTAAGTTGTTGGCGCACAAAGCGCAGGAAGAGGGAGTCGTCGCCGCGGAAGTGATTGCGGGTCAAATGTCGCGGATGCGCTATGTCTCGATGCCGTCCGTAGTGTACACCTGGCCCGAGATCGCATCGGTCGGGCTCACGGAGACGGAGGTGCAGTCGTCCGGTCGCGCTTATCGGGCGGCCAGGTTCCCGTACTCCGCGAACGGCCGGGCGCGCACTCTGGGGGACATCGGCGGATTCGTGAAGTTCGTGGC
>Ga0207416_1005032_pt1 | contig 10843 bp, 12 predicted proteins | sample PaiPotPPM11metaG_FD_184107 | JGI IMG/M metagenome (GOLD analysis project Ga0207416, IMG submission 184107) | Iron sulfur acid spring bacterial and archeal communities from Banff, Canada, to study Microbial Dark Matter (Phase II) - Paint Pots PPM... ...
GATGGGCTTAACTGCTTAGCGGATAATTCATATCGAAAGCGCCCACAAAACCACTCGCCTTGGCAATGCAGATGTGACGGTGCCAGGCCGATCCACCCGCCTCTACCGCTAGAAAGGCCGCCACTGTCTCAGGCGTGGGCGGCTACCAACTTTGCCGCCTTGCACAAGTGACTGGGCGTTCGCCGATTTTTAGCGACCGATATAGATGTTGGTTTGATTGGACGATGAGGATGCGGCCCCCGCAGCAACAGCGGCGGCCGTCTCCACAATGTGACTCGCCCTCGCAGGCGGCCTGAGGCTTGGCGGCCAAACACGCTTTGTACACCGCCACGGCGCACTCATAGTTGCTTTGAACCCCACCGCCGGGATCGATGCGCTCCGATAGGTCACGGAAGAATTGCCCTAGGGGGACCAATAGAGGAGGCCTATGCTGTGGGCAGGCTTGGATCGCTGACAGACCCCAAAACACACCAACAGCCGCTAATTGGACTATGCCACGGCGCACAGCTGCGATCCCCACCATTGCGGATATCCGCTGTCTTCCCGAAAAATTAGGACGTTCACCAGCCTCAGTCACCATTCTTGCGCACTTGTGCGGACAGGGATGGTTGCCCACCGTCCCTATTTCACCGCTCTTGTGGGGGCCCTTCCTTCACGGGGCCACTCTTACGCCGTCAAAAGGGCGGCCGATACGCTGCACGGTGCTTGGATTAACGCCAAATCGAGCGGCAATCTTGCGCACGCCTTCGGTACGTCCAGACGCGTTTAGAGCGGCAAGGATTCGCTTTTCGAGGTCCCCCGCTATCCGGGGGACCGTCCAAGCTGTTGCCCTCATCCTTGGCCCTCCTAAGCCCGGCGCGGACGACGTTCCTGAATCATCGCTCGCTCGAACTCGGCAAACACGCCCATCATCTGAAACATCGCCTTGCCGGTCGGGGTCGTGGTGTCGAGGCCCTGCTGGTGCGGGAAGAGGTCGATGCGAAGAGCGTGCAGTTCGGAAAGAAAGCCGACGAGGTCTTGCAGGCTGCGACCGAGCCTATCGACCGACCATGCCATCACCACGTCAAACTTGCGCTGAGCGGCAAGAGCGCATCGAAGGCTGGGCGCTTGTCGCGGCCCTTGGCGCCGCTGATCCCGTGATCCTTGTTTTAAAGCAAATAGACAAAACGCCCCGCCAAACCAACAGCATGTCTCCTGTCTTCCGCCAAAAAGCGAAGAACCAGAATAGCGGCGACGAGGAAGCCTCAAATCCCCCAAAATAAAGCCGAATAGCAAGGCAGATAAGCCGGCTGCCAATCACTGCTGCTATTCGTCAGCGTACCGTGTACCGCGCTGCAACGTTGCTAAAATTTAACCTCGACGTCCTGGAACAATGTTCCTTGTCGGGGCCTTTGTCCACACCAATCGAAAGATTGGGGGCGGCCTCGAAGTAAAAACTTGAGGGAGTGCCCAATGCTGCACAACACATCGGTCAAAATCTCGACCGCTTTCCGCACCATAGGCTTTTCGCTTGCCGCGGTTGCTCTATCTCTGAGCGGGCAATCGGCAGCGGCGACTTCTAACAAATACCAGCGCGCGACGCCGATTGTGCATCGCACGCATCAGCTCTACGCAACCGATCGTCGGCCTTACTTTGTGCATCCTCAAGCACTTCCGTATGGTCCAGAATACGGTTTCCTGCGATACGTCCCTGCCAACGCAATTCGGATGCCGGGCTATACGTTCGTCCCAGGCGTAGGGATACTCGGCGAGTCCTGCGATATGCCGACGAGCGCTTGCACAAACGAGTACCGTGACGTCCAATGAGCGGCTGATGCCTTCGGTGACGGCCCACGTGATGCGCCGAGACAGGCCCGGCAGCTTGGCGATGTTCACCTGCTTTCTGAAATGAAGTGGGGGTTTCGATGAGGAGACAATTTGTTGCAGTAGTGGCGGCAAGCGTGATCAGCGCAGGAATGACGATGAACGCAATGGCTTCTGAACACACCGTATTGCACCACGGTCTAGGGTATGGTCGTTCTGGATTTGCACACGGGGCTCTACGCAACTGGCACGACGGGGATGGATCGGCCCACAGGGTATACGGAGGTCATTATGGCGCTCTCAGCCGCTGGGGCTTCGGCCTCGGTCTTGGCGTTTTTGGGTACGACGACAGATACTGCTCGCCATCATATCACGCCTGCTAACTTTACGGGCGGTGCTTGACCGTCGCCACGTTCTTCCACCCGGCTAACGGCCACGTGGGTACGCGCGAGGCCTCCTAAGACTCACCCTCACGTTAAGCCAACCCCACCGTTTCGTTGTGAAGTCGATGACCGGTCACACCGTTTGGCCGGGCACTAGCTGGAGCACAAACTTCATAACGGCCGCGACCACGAGGTAACTTCCTGAACCACGAGAAGCTGCCCCGAGTCTGGCCAGCTGAGAAACTTCGCCACCCCCGCAGAGTTGAGGCAGGAGCAGTCGCTTTGACTTTCGTCCGGTCCAAAGCCAACTACCAACCACTCCGGTTTTGATGTAGCAGCGACTAGCGATCGTCCGTGGCGGCACTATCTGGGTTACAGTCGCAGCCACCGCGGCATTTTTCGTAGGCTTAACAAACCAGAGAAAGTGTGATGAAACTAATCGACGACTGCTGTGTCGCTGAAGAAGCGAATCAAGGAGGCGCGGTAATGCTTATCAGCGTTCGCGGGGCGTATAAATATGCGCGCGAGCACATTGAGGTAGATCGGCTGGCTCCGTTGTCGCGCTTCGGCGTCGAGGATTTTGGCGAACATCGCGAGAAAACGCGTGTGTTCTATTGCCGCAGCGCGCGAACGAGCTTCAACACTTCGCTTCTGCTGTCGAAGGGCTTTCTCGACGCCTATGACTTGAGTGGTGGTTTAGTTGCCCGAAAGGCGGCCGAGCTAGCAACTCGATCCGAGCGCGACGCGTCGGGCAAAGGCGGCGGCAAGCTCTTCGGCTGGCTGTAATCGTTCGATCACGAAAGCCGCCGCCGTGGCTCTCTCCTGGCTACAGGATGCGCTGGCAGTGCTTTCCGGCGGGGCGGTAGGGTTCTCCCTTGGATTGATCGGCGGAGGTGGTTCGATTCTGGCAGTACCGCTCCTGCTCTATGTTGTCGGCATCGGCGAAGCACATGTCGCCATCGGCACCAGCGCCCTTGCCGTTGCCGCCAATGCATTTGCCAACCTGCTCAGCCACTGGCGCGCCGGCAATGTCAAATGGTCTTGCGCCGCGACCTTCGCTGCTGCCGGCGTACTCGGCGCTGCGATTGGCTCGACGCTTGGAAAGTTGGTCGACGGTCAACAGTTGTTGTTCCTGTTCGCACTCGCCATGATTGCGGTCGGTGCGGCGATGCTGCGTCCACGCGCCGCCAAGGGCAATCCGGACATTCGCATGACGCCATGGATCGCCGTCCGCCTGAGCGCGATCGGGCTGGTAGTCGGCGCAATATCGGGCTTTTTCGGCATCGGCGGTGGCTTTCTGATCGTGCCGGGGCTCATGCTCGGCAGTGGCATGCCGATCCTCAACGCCATTGGCTCATCGCTGTTTTCGGTCGGCAGCTTTGGCCTGACCACGGCCGTCAACTACGCGCTCTCGGGTTTGATTGATTGGACGATCGCGCTGCTCTTCATTGTCGGCGGTGTCGGTGGTGGCATTCTCGGCATGCAATCCGCGATCCGCCTAGCATCAAATCGGCGCATGCTCACTTACATCTTTGCGAGCGTCATCTTCGCCGTCGCCATGTACATGCTGGCGCGCACTGGCCTTCCATCCTGGCTGTCAATTCGATGAGAACGGCCGATGGGTTCCTCCATCAGCATTCCGTGCCCAGATTGCTCCCGGCTGCTTGGCAGACGGTAGATGGAATGGGCGTCACCCCGGCGGAAGGCCGAAGGGCGTGGTCGGGGCCCTGTTCAAATCGCCTCCGGCCAGCACGGCATCCTGGCTAAAGACGGTGGCCGGCAGGTCGAGCGCTCGCTCGCGACCGTCGCGTCTTGGCGCGATGACGGGATGCGCCTTTAAATATTCTTTCAGCGCTTCATGGATGGACAATGGTAGAATTTGCGGGTCGTGAGCGCCACGATGCCGACAGATCACGTCGATAGGCTCGCCTTCGCGTTCGCATCCGGCGATTGTGTAACGCTCATCGTCTTCAGCCTCGCGGCCCTTGATCCTTATTGACACCACCCTTTGTCCGTATCCAGTCAGCGCATCGAAAACGATCGTCATCCCCGAAGCTCGCGGCCCCCAACCGCCATTGAGCTTAAACGGCGTTTTTGAGTACACCATTTCCAACTCGCGTTCCAAATAGTCCCTGAGTTCTTTGCCGGTGATCCAGCCGCGCTTCATTCGCGCGTCCATCGGTAGCAGATTCCATAGGTCCGCTTCGGTGATGGCCTCGGGCGGAACAGGTACGCCGAAGCGAAAGCCGTTGGTGAAGCCTATGTCGGTCTTCGCCATTTCGCGTACTGCGTTGGCGATGAAATCATCGGCCGTAGTTTCCAGTAGGTCATAGCGCATCAGAACGGTTTCGGTTTTTCCCGCCTGCCGGGCCATGCGTGCTCGATGGGGCGCCAAAGATTTGTCCACCAGCGCCTTGACGTCGGCGTCCTCGTCATAACGGCTCGCGAAGATCGGGATGAGCCGGAACTCATGGCGCGCTATACCTCCTCCGGGCTTGATGGCGAGATCCAACCGGCCCAGGAATGACCCGAAGCAGCCCGGCTCGATCACGATGCAATCGCCTTCAAGGATGGGCCAGGCTGTCCGCTCATGGGTATGGCCGGAGAGAACCACGTCGAACTCCGGCGTCTCGCGGGCGATCTCGCGGGCAATCGACAGGCCGGTATGGGTGAGCGCTACTACGAGATCCGGTTGCTCGCGGCTGCGCAACGCCTTGACGAATTCGCGCAAGCCCTCGATGCGGGTCGTATCCATTCCTCGGAATTCCGCCGGCGGTTGACGTTCGCTCGCCCCGATATCGGTAAGGCCTACCACGGCTATCTTCACGCCTTGCCGCTCCAGCGCGATCGAAGCGGGGAACAAACGGCTTCCAGTCGTTGTGTCGTGGAAATTGTAGCAAACGACCGGACAGTCGAGCCGCGCCATGGTCTGTTTGAACCGCTCGGGGCCGTAGGTGGGCTCCCAATTGCCGGGGGTGAAAACATCGATACCGAGGGCCTTGAGGGGTTCGAGAATCACTTCTCCTTCGGACCATGCAGCCGGTCCCGAACCCTGGAACTCATCGCCTCCATCCAACAGAAAGCAGGGCCCATCGCAGTGCGCCCGTTCACGCTCGATTGCAGTTTTGAGCCGAGCGTAACCGCCCATCATCTGGATCTCCGGCATCGCTCCGGGCAGATATTCGGGGTGAGTTTCGAGCTGGGCATGGGTATCAGTAAAATGCAAAAGCGTCAGCCGTTTACCGGCTTTAGAGTGCTCTGCCGAGTTGCTCGCAGAGGTGGGATCCGGAAGTGAGACGCCCGAGGCAGTCGCACCGATTGAGGCGATAACTTCTCTGCGAGTCCAAGTCTGGGTCATCCGCCCTGTTTCACCGTCTGCTGGCGACAATCCACTAAATTGGCTCTGCTTATTAAAGAATAAAGAACGACTTGAGCATTGTCCCTGTCTGGAATTGTCTCGCTGGCAGGATACCTACGCCACAAGCCTTACTTACTGAGACATCTGTTTGGCTTGCCGCCATTTGGCCAATCGCTGACCCATGGAGCAAAGTCAGGGATTGGTGAAATACTCCGCCACGTCTATCGCTTCCTGATCTGAAAGGCCGCTTAGCCCAACGGCCTATTGTTCTTGACAAAGCCGGCGGCGATATAGGTTCTGGCCATACCTGCACCGATATTGAAAGACTGATCTCCCCAAAGTGGGCGGAAGACACTTTCGCCCACTGCCGCTCTCTCATGCTCGCCGACTCGGATCAACCCCCGGCGCAGTAGGTGCAGCCGTGCTCCTGGGCTCGGTTGAGGCCCCACGTTCCCGATGGGATCACTGTGATCCCAGGAATGATGTTCGCAGCCCATTCCTTGGCGGCTTCCTCGGCGCTCACACCGGCGTTCTGTGCCAGTTTACCACTCAACACCTTGAGTGCGATACCGCACGCGCCGATCACCGCGCCGTCCGCCAACACACGGTCAATCGCCATCTCGTCCACGGTTAGAATTCCTGGCTTCGGCTGCAGAAATGGGTTTTTCACTGCCGGAGCCTTAGTCTCAGGATCAAGAATGCTGAGCGACTGCCCGATCTTGTATTTCTGCCACATCGTGTGGTCGAGCGCGAGCGGGAAGGCCGTGTGGCGCAGGATCACCACCGCGGTCGCCGGGACGACGCCCCCGCTCGCTGGTCCGTTTGTCGCCACGAACGTAAAGGCAAACGCGAGCGGAAACCCATCGTTCGGCGCGTAGGCATCCACCACCTGACGGTGCCGCCCCTTGAGCGTGCCAGGCCAGTCCGGCCCGTCCTCAGCGCCGGCCGCCGCACGCGCTGGCGCAGACCCGAGCCCAGCGAGCCCAATCGCCATCGCAGCCGCTTCTTCACCTCTGACCACGCGGGTGCTGTCGGTTTCCGGAAGTTCTTCAAGGGGCCGTTCGATATCCCGCATCAAGTCGCCGACACAGGTCACCGAAGAATCTTTGTTCATAGAAGCCTCGGTCCGCGCGAGCCTACTGGACAATTCAAGTACACTCGATACGGCGCCGCGCAATCAAGTGCACCGCCCAGACCCCGCATGTCTGCCAACGTCCGCTCCCCAATCCCAAACGAAAACGGCCGCGCAGAACTCAGAACTGCTTGCGCTGAAAAACCCGCAGTTCGATTCGCGCTTCCTCGAACATTGTTTGAGCAACGTCGAACGTGCGCTCCGATTTCTGGTCCGCATCCGGTCGGGGGAAGGTATTCACCTGCACGATCCCGCCTTGAATTATTCCCCGCGCGCAATCGGCGCAGGGAAACAGACTTACGTACAAGCGGCATCCGTCCGTGCTGGTGCCCGCCCGTGCGGCGTTGTAAATAGCGTTCCGTTCGGCATGTTCGAACCAATAATACTTTTCATTCTCCTCCGAGCTATATCGGAAGTCCTCTTTGCCGCTCACGCCCCGCGGCATGCCGTTGTAGCCGATTGCCCTGACTTCATTTGCCGGTCCGACGATCACCGCCCCGACCTTGGTGCGCCGGTCCTCACTCCATGTGGCGGTTAAATGACAAAGCTGGAAAAACCTCTCGTCCCACTTGCTCGGTTCGCTTTCTACGCGCATCATGTTTCGCCTTCAGCCAGGGCTACTTCATATGATCGTCGGTAATGACATTCTTACCCGAGGGCTTGTCGTCGGCGGCACGCCCCAGAATCTCAAGAACAGCACCTACGATCTGACTGTCGGCGAAATCATCCCGATCGGCAAGGATGCGATGCGGGCGCGAATACGCGCCCGTGCCCGCGGCGAACACCCTCCCGGGACGCACTATTTAGAACCGAGAGAAATGGTGTGGGTGCTTTCCGCGGAAGAATTCCGCATGCCGAACAACGTAACCGGACTCGCGACCCTTAGGACGACGTTCACCAAGCAGGGAATCCTAGCCCTGAACGTGGGAATCATCGACCCCTTTTTTCAAGGGCCGATCAGTACGGCATTGATAAACTTCTCCGACAAGGCACGTGCTATCCGAGTTGGCGATAAATTCTTCCGTGTCGCGTTTTTCGAGCACGGCGACGTAACCGCGTTTCATCATGCCAACGAAAATCTGGTGCGCGATGCCTATCGGAGAGACCTGGAGAATGTGTCGTATTCGGATTTCGCGCCGAGCTTTCTGAACATCCCGGCCTATGACGACGAATTTTACGAGAAAAAGCTTTGGGGCATTCTATATGGAGGCATCGTAAAGAATAAATGGGTTTCGTTTCCGCTGATCGCCATCGCCATCCTCGTGTTCGTATTCCTCTTCCATCTTGGCTTCTGGACTTTCATTCTGGACTATTTTGTGTGGTTTGGCGAACTGATCAAGAAGCTAAAGTTCTGGTCCTGAACGAGCATTGCCGGACCGACGGCAGGACGCGAAGAATTTCCGCAGCACCCGCTGCAGCTTTGCGCTGTCGCGGACCTCACACTCGGGAAGCCGCCTGCGCGGAGAGCCGCAATCTTGCTTGCGTCACGCAGCCGGTTCCGTTCGAGTTTTTCCGTCCAATAGCCGCGGTTCGATTTGGGGTCGGACGCAAGCCGGCACCCATCGTGCGAGTGCCAGAAGCACCCATGCACAAAGATCGCCCACCTGCGGTGCTTGTTCGCAAGATCGGGATTGCCGGGAAGACTGGTGACATGCTTCCGGAAGCGGAAACCGAGAGCGTGAACGGCGGCTCTTGTAAGAATCTCGGGTTTCGTATCGCGCGATCTGATCCGCGCCATCACCTCGGAGCGCGTCAGCGGCGCGCGCTTCCGGCGGGGCAGAATGCCCGATGCCGCGGATTTTGTAGCCCCGGCAGACTCGGCACCGTGAACACCACCGTCGAGAAGTCCGCGCCAAGCCGGCCATCGGGCCTAACCCTTCCGCCGGCGAGCCGGCAATCGGTCCCCTTATCCGGCCCCGCTAGTTCGCCATGAACAGACTTGCGCAGGACGACGGCTTGCTCGCGGTTGAGACTTGGCGTCGCCGCCCGCGCTGCGATGTAAGCGGTGTAAAGATCGCCGTCCGGCCCCGCCTCGACGCGTTCAAGCGCTCCTTCCAGCGCGGCGGCAGCGAATCCCTCCAGACGGCCATCGGCGAGCCGGAGCCAGAACACAGGACAGATGATCTGAAAAGGACAGCCCGAGCAGGCTGAGACGGCGGGCGCCGCCAGCTCCTCGGGCGCCGCGCCGGCCAGCTTACCGGATAGCCCTTCGCCGCCGAAGGCCCCGCACCGGGCCAAGGAAGGCCGCTGGCGCGTCTCCGGCATGCACCCGCTAGGTAGGGTTACCCCAACGGTTACCCCGCCACCGCTCGCGCCCCGCTGGTCCGGCGTTATTTCCTCGCTAAGGCATTGATGAGGCGAGGCTATCGCAGAAGGCCGCTGACGGCCTTTCCCGTCCGTCTCCGGGACAGGGTCAAATTTTGCGGGGTGGCCGAGGAATGCTCATCCGCCGGGCTTGATCGCTTGGCGGTCGCGGACGGCCGAGGGCAGTTCTTCGGCTATTGTCGGGACGTCGTCCTCGACGAGTTCAGCCGCAGCCGCGGCCGCCTCACGCCCACCGATGTTTGTGAGCGCCGTGCGCAGCCGCCCTCCCGCTTGGTCGAGCAGCCTCGTGCCTTCCTCGGCGTTACAGCCGTGGAGCAGCAGCATGGCAAGCTTAACGCTTCCGTTGGCTCGGCGCAGCGCGTCGGCGGCTTCCTCGCTGCTGCGGCCGGACAACCGGCGCAGAATCGTCTCGCTCCGCCGCACGAGCTTGGCGTTGATCGCCTGCACATCGACCATGAGCCCTTCATGCACGCGGCCGAGGCGGATCATGACCAGCGACGACAAGAGATTGAGCGTTACCCGCTGCGCGGTCCCGGCCTTCATGCGCGTCGATCCGGCAATCGGTTCGGCGCCGGTGTCGAGCCGGATCGGACAGTCCGCTTCCTCGAGAATCGGCGTGCCGCGATTGTTGGCGATACCGATCGTCAGCGCGCCACGCTGCCGGGCTTCACGCAGGCAGGCGAGCGTGAACGGTGTCGTGCCGCTGGCCGCGACGGCGATCACCACGTCGGCGGCGGCGACGCGGTGCTGGCGCATGAGATTCAGCGCCTGATCGGTCTCGTCTTCGGCGCCCTCGGCCGATCGCAAGAGGGCGTCCTTGCCCCCGGCCATGAGCAACAACAGCTTATCCGCGGGCCAGTTAAAGGTCGGGATAAGCTCGGCGCCGTCCTGGACGGCAAGCCGGCCCGAGGTTCCCGCTCCGACATAGATAAGGCGCCCGCCGCCGCGCAGGCGCGCTTCCATCGCCCGGGCGGCTTGCTCGATCGCGCCGCGTTCGGCGCGAACCGCCGCCACCGCGGCCATCTGCCCCTCGATCATGGCATCGAGGATGTCGGCGGGCTCCCAAAGGTCGATATCCGAATAGCGCGGACTGGCGTGCTCGGTGTCCATGGCCTGGCCCTCGCGGCGATTCGAAGCAGCAAAAACGGCGGCACTGCCTCAAAGGAAAACTATTTCGACCCTAATTAGTTCTTATATGTGCCGGGACCAATACTGGACAAAGACGGAACCTGCGCGTGGACTCGAATGTGCTCCTCCTCGGCGTGGACGGCGGCGGCACGAGCTGCCGGGCGCGCCTGTGCACGTTCGCGGGCGAAATCCTCGGCGAAGGGATAACCGGGCCGGCGAATCTGCGGCTGGGCCTTGGACGCAGCTTTGCTGCCGTCAATGAAGTCGCCATTCAATGCCTCGGCCAGGCCGGACTTGCGCCCGGACAATTGGCGCGGACCGTCGCCTGCCTCGCCCTCGCCGGCGCCAGCGAACCGACGCAGCTTGCCGCGGTGCGGGCCCATAAGCACCCGTTCGGCAAAGCGCTCTTTACCACCGACGCGCACGCCGCCTGCATCGGCGCCCATGGCGAACGCGATGGCGCGGTTATCGTCGTGGGCACCGGCTCGATCGGCTGGGCGGTATTGAACGGAAAATCCTACCGCTTCGGTGGCTGGGGCCTCCCGCTCTCCGACGAAGGGAGCGGTGCCTGGCTTGGCTGCGAGGCGTTGCGCCGCGTCCTCTGGGCGTATGACGGGCGCATCGGCTGGACGCCATTGTTGCGCGCGCTGTTTGCCGATTTCGCCGACAATCCGCACGCCATCGTGCGCTGGACGCAGACCGCCACGCCGCGCG
>Ga0207416_1005036_pt1 | contig 10838 bp, 12 predicted proteins | sample PaiPotPPM11metaG_FD_184107 | JGI IMG/M metagenome (GOLD analysis project Ga0207416, IMG submission 184107) | Iron sulfur acid spring bacterial and archeal communities from Banff, Canada, to study Microbial Dark Matter (Phase II) - Paint Pots PPM... ...
TCGACGGATGGCAGACGATAACAACCAAGTTCATCGATCAGCCAATTGACCTCGTTGCCTGATCCGATAACCTCACCCCGCCGGAGATTGCATCACAGCAAATTCCAACCAACTTCACGACGCCACCGTCAAAAGTCTGACGGATTGGTAGGCTGATCCGTCATTTTGAAGGCTGCTTGTTGCGGCGCCGCGATTCAAGACGTTTTATTGAACGCTTTGGACACGCCCGCCTTGATTGGCACTGCAGCCCTGGTCGCCACCTCGTGAGCGAGTGCCGAAAGCTCCTTGTTGTGAGCGGAAAACATGGCGAACTGCTTGCGCATCTGCGCCGTTGAGCGCTCGATAAACTCGGACGGGGATTTCACGCCCAACAGCCCCTGGGCGTAGTCAAAGGCGCTGCGACTGTTGACACGGACAATCTCGAAAAGCTTGAGATTGTAGTCGTTGGCGCCTTTGGCAAGGGTCGCATAGGTGTTTTGAAGTAGGTCGGCCACTTCCTCGGTGGCCATCTTCGCCTTTGCGTAGGTGTCCTTGGCATGCGCGACGCCCATCTCAGTCATCTCATGAAATGCCTGCGGCATTTCCATATTTGGCAGGTCGAATTTCCGGATTGGGTGGCCCGCCAGGTCAAACGAGGAGGCGGCGGGCTTCGTAGTGGCGGCCGTGGTGATTTCGGTCATGGCACCTAATCCTTTTGTGGGCGGATTTGGTTAGACGTCCTGACGCCGCCCTCAACGCCGGATGTGGTGAAGACGAAGCGGTTCAGTTTGCCCCTCTCTGCAACCTAACCGATATCGTCCCATTCGCCGGCTGAGTGATCCCCTTGACGCATTCGTCGCGGCTGGAAAAAGGTCCGGAAGAGAGATTCCATTGCGTACCGGCCGTGTTTGATACCGCGCATGTCAGATTTGTTTTATTGATGTAATAGGGAGCGGTCATTGGGGCGCTCGAACTTCCATAACCTTCGCCCTTCGATGAGCGGCAAGCGGCCGCGGCCCTGCTCGGATGCGCGGGCGCTGGCGGCAACGCTCGCAACACAATTCTAGTTGGACCGTTATTTTGCTGACCGACGGCACCAGGGCTGCCAATACGGGGACCGGGGACTTCGGAACGTCGCCGATTTTGTGCAGCTCTCGGGCAAGCCTCTGCTTGCTAGTAATGGCTATTTGGGGTGTCGGAACGTAAAGCCCAATGGGGGATCAAAAAATTATGAAATGATCCCGTCGAGGTCGGTGGCGGGGAGCAGGTTAAATTCTCTCTGCCACAAGCGCCTCAAATTCGAAGCATCAATGATAAAGCGTACAATAGACTATCACGCTCACTACCTGTCGGATGGCACTATCCCTGCACCGACTGGATTCGAACATTCTGTGCTCACGCTGGATGTACGGCGCGAGTTTCCTGGGAATGCAACGTGGTCAACAACAACAAACCAACAAACACTATGGCGCCGCCAATATCGCCGGAACCTCCCGTGACGAAAGCGGCCTTTCCACCGAGCTCCATTGCACGACCTCAATCCCAACTATTGTCCGCGCGTTCACAGCGTCTATCGAGTCAGCTAGGCCCAGACCCAGCCGAGGTCTGCCTGTGAGCTCAGCGGGAGTGCAAAATCGTAACATCTCAAGGAGGCGCAGGGCGGTATGGGTTTCGAAGGTTACCCTGATGAGTGATCTCGATACGAAATGATCGTCCTTCACGGAGCCACGCGACCCGTTCATCGCGTAGCGCCGAGCGCCGCACCTTTCCCGCGTCGTCACGCAAATAGTCGTCCGTAAACTCGTAGCTTTCCGGAACCTTGTACCTGGCTATCCGATCCATAAGAAACTCCTGCAGATCTGCGACGTTCAACCGCCCGCTCGCGTGTGCTTTGGGCTGAACAATTGCATGAACCCGCTGTCCCATCTCAGTGTCCGGTAGGCCGATGGCCACGGACGACCCGACGTCTGGGTGCGCATCGAGCGCCGCTTCTACTTCGGCCGGATATATGTTCGCGCCGCCGCGAAGGATCAAATCCGTTCGGCGGTCCGCGAGATAGACATAACCTTCCTCATCAATCCAACCCATGTCACCGATCGATTCCCAGCCGCCTTCGCGTTCCTTCGCTTTTGCGCCGAGATAGTAATAGGTCGAGCCTTGTCCTCCCGCCGACTTGAAGAAGATATCACCCACTTCACCTGGGTTACATTCTTCGCCCTGTTCGTTGAAAATCTTGAGCTGATCCTCGCCCTGGATACGGCCCACCGAGCCGCGGTGCCTCAGCCACTCGACGCCGCTTATGATGGTAGCGCCTTGGCGTTCGGTGCCACCGTAGAGTTCCCATATCCTCTCCGGCCCGAGCCAATTGATCCACGCCTGTTTGAGCCAGGGCGGCATTGGCGACGCCATATGGAAGACAATCCGGAGGCTCGATACGTCAAACGCTACGCGTTTCCCCGTGGGCAAGCTCCAAATGCGGTGCATCATGGTCGGAACCAAATTGACCCAGCTCACTTTGTACGCCTCGATCAAGCGAAGGGCTTCAAGAGGATCGAAGCGATGCATACCGACAACATGTGCTCCGAAGATGAGCGACAAATGCGTCACTGAGAAAGGAGCATTGTGATAGAGTGGCCCCGGGTTCAAGACCACTTCATCCGCTTGTTGCTGAAGGACGAAGGCTTCCGTGTCCCACGCTGCCGGGGAGCGGTCGACGATCACCTTGGGACGACCGGTCGATCCACCGCTCGTCATTGCTTTCCAAGACGGAGATAAGGGCTCATCGGTTGGCTCGCTGGAGAGGCTAGACGCATCCGCATTCGCGGGAAGCCGGTTGAGTCCGAAGACCGCCTGCTCATCACCGCCGACGACCAAAGAGGGTTTCACCAGATCGACAATAGCGGAGAACTCGGCGCGCGGCAGCTTGGAAGGCACAGGATTGGGCGTCGCCCCAAGCTTCCAAACCGCGAATGTGGTCTCATAGAATTCATTGCCATTCGGCATCGCGATGGTAACAAAATCACCGGCCTTTACTCCAACTGAGGCAAATAGCCGTGCGCGCCGATTAGCGCGCACTTCGAGTTCCCCCCAACTTACCGTCCGCCCGTCGTGCGTGAGCATGGGCGCGCCTGCACCCTTACGTGCTGCGTGGATCCGCGGAATCGCTGAGGCCTGCACTAGCGCCATCGCTCTCTCCGTCGCGGCACTTGCGCGATAGCTTCCGGGGGGTACTCGATCAAACAGAACACAGTCCGGCTGTCCCAAGTCCCGCTTTGATGGCGCCCAACTAGACCTCCAGCCATTGTTGGCGCACTAAGTCCTTGGCTAAGAAATCAACCGGCGTGCCCTGGAACACGATCCGCCCGTGGCCCATGACGTAGAGCCGCTGAGAGATATTGAGCGCAATGGTGAGTTTTTGCTCGACCAGGAGAAGGGCGACGCCACGCCGGGCGATTTCCGCGAGTAGCGACCCGACCTGCTCGACGAGCTTAGGAGCCAGCCCCTCCGTTGGCTCATCGATAATGATGAGATCGGGATCGCCCATGAGCGTGCGGCAGATGGTGAGCATCTGCTGTTCGCCGCCGGACAACACGCCGGCGACGTTGTGTTGGCGCTCGCGCAGGTTGGGGAAACGTTCGAACATGTCCTCGTAAGTCCATCGTCCGAACTTCCCGGTTCGTTTGAGGCCGAGTTCGAGATTTTGCCGAACGGTCAGCGTCGGAAAGATTTGCCGGTCCTCCGGCACGTAGCCAAGGCCGAGGTGTGCGATCTGATCGGCCCGCAAACCCACAATGTCGCGGCCACGATAGTTGATCGAACCCTGCGCGGGGACCAGTCCCATGACGGCCTTGCAGGTGGTCGATCGACCGACCCCGTTGCGCCCCAACAGGGCTACGATCTCGCCGGCTCCAACACTGAGATCAACCCCCTGAAGGATGTGGCTCTTGCCGTAATAGGCGTGCAGGTCAGTAATATCGAGCATCACGCTGCCTTGCTGCCAAGATAGGCTTCGCGAACCCTTGGATTGGTACGCACGCGTTCCGGAACGTCGCTTGCGATAATCTGCCCGTACACCAGGACGCTGACGGCGTCGGCGAGGTTAAACACGACGCTCATGTCGTGCTCGACGATGATCAACGTCTTGCCTTCGGTAAGCTGGCGAATCAGTGCAACGGCGTGGTCGGCCTCGTTGCGATTCATGCCGGCGGTCGGCTCGTCAAGAAGGACAACGTCGGCGCCGCCGGCCACAGTAATGCCGATCTCGAGGGCGCGCTGTTCAGCGTAGGACAACAGGCCTGCACGAACCTCGCGCCTGTCCCAGAGACCGAGCCGTTCCAGCAAAACCGCGGTTGCGGTATTTAAATCGCGCTGCTTGTTGAGGAGGTGCGCGATCGAATAGCCGTAGCCGCGTGACCACAGCAACGCGCATCGAACGTTTTCGAATACTGAGAGCCGATGAAAGAGCGAAGTGATCTGAAAGCTCCTAGAGAGGCCCATCCGGTTGATTTCGTGCGGTGCCCGATTATGGATGGGCTGGCCATTGAGCTCAATTTGGCCACGCGACACCGATAAGCGACCTGAGATCATGTTGAACAGAGTGGTTTTTCCAGCGCCGTTCGGGCCGATGATTCCGTGACGTTGACCGCGCTGGATCTCGAGAGTAACGCCACGAATGATCTCGGTCGCGCCGAAGCTCTTGTGGATGTCGCGCAGGGCAATCGCAGGAATGGCATTCATCGGCCGGGTTCCTTGGCTCTGGTCTCATCGCTTACCGCAGCCCAGGCAGCCACAAACGCCGGCCGCTGACTTGCAGCAACCGCCGCGCCGCAAACAAGCAGCATCGCCGGAGCGACCCATAGGAGAAAGGAGCCCGTGTCAATCGCGTGGTTGAACAGGGCTAGCACCTTCCCTTGGCCCCTACCGATCGACGCCGAGTACGTTAGTTCAACTAACCCAACGAAGCCGACGATGCCGACAAGCACCGGTGGCACGATACGCAGATAAGGCACTGTGAGCGCGGCCACCCGGCCGGCGCGCCAGATCGGCAGATGCGCCATGATCAATCCGGCAATGCCGCCCGGAGCATAGATGACCATCACAACGAACAAGAAGGCGACATAGATCAGCCAGGCATTCGAGATCAGGCTCATCCAGCTTTGCAGCAGCGTGATCAGCACCGCACCAACGACCGGACCCCAGAACACGCCAACGCCGCCAATGAATGTCATTAAGAGAACGTTTGCCGACAACACAGCGCCTACGGCATCGTAGGTCACGATCTCGTAATCAATGGCGTAGAGCGCGCCAGCGATGCCGGCGAAGAACCCTGAAATCGCGCACTGGTAGAACCGAACCATTCGCGGATCGTAACCAACAAATTGTGCGCGTTCGGAGTTGTCGCGGCACGCATTCGCCATACGACCAAGTGGAACCTGGGTGAGCAGTAGCATCAGCACCGCGGAGATCACCGTCCAAACAAGGATCAGGTAATAGACCTCAATGGCGGGCCCATAGGTCAGGCCTAGCAGGCTCGCCTTCACCATGCGATTGGCGGTGACCCCGCCCTCACCGCCGAAAAAGCCGTTGAACATCACCGCGGCCGCGCTGACGAGCTCGCCGAAGCCAAGCGTAATCATCGCGTAGGCAGTTCCGGTTTGTTTTGTCGCCATGTAACCAAAGAACGTTGCGAAGGTCAGACCCGAAATTCCGCCGACCAGCGGCATGATCTCCATAGGCAGCCAGAACGAGCCGTCCCCAACAGCATTGAGAGCGTGAATGGTCACGTAACCGCCAAGACCGAGAAATACCGCATGCCCAAACGATAGAAGCCCGGCCTGGCCCATCTGCATGTTGAACGACAAAGCAAAGATGGTCATCAAGCCCATTTGGCTGATGAGTGAAACGACGAACCCCGAATGCCGGCCCTTGCTCCAGTCGTAGAAGAGCCAGGGCAGCATGATCGCGAACGCAATGACGGCAATCGCGGGCCAGTAGCGCCGAAGTGCAGCACGAACGCTATAACTGGCCGTGTTGCCGTTGCCCTGGGCGACGATGTCCGTCATGTATCGCGCGTCCCCATCAATCCGCGCGGCTTGAAGATCAGGATCAGCACCAGGAGCAGATACGGTAGCAGTGCCGAGATCCTGGGCAGCGGCACCGTCAGCACCTCAGCCAAGGGAGTGGTCGAGGTTACCGCGATCCCGAAATGTGCCAGCAGGTCGGCCGGCGAAATCTCGAACACCACAGCGAACTACTGCACCAGGCCCATGAGGATCGATGCAATCAAACAGCCCACGAGCGAACCGAGCCCGCCGAACACGACAACAACAAACACGATCGGGCCCATTGTGAATGCCATTGCCGGCTCGGTCACCAAATAATTTCCACCGATGACACCCGCGAGCCCTGCGAGCGCCGATCCGCCGGCGAACACTGTCGTGTAAACCCTCGGGACATTGTGACCCAGCGCGCTAACCATGTCAGGATGGGTCAGCGAAGCTTGGATGACGAGCCCTATGCGCGTTCGCGTTAACAGCAGCCAAATGGCCAAAAACATCAACAAAGAAATCAGAAGCATGAAGCCCCGATAGGCAGGAAAATTTGTCCCGTACATTGAGAACAGTGTGAAGTCGAGTGCGGCTGGCACTCGGTACGGCACGGGCGCCAATCCCCAGATCATCTGTACGGCCTTCTCAACGAGAAGGGCGATCCCAACGGTGAACGGCAACTCGGCGATGTGGCCGTTGTGATGCGCCTTGCGCAGCCCATACATCTCGATCGCGGCACCTATGGCGCCGCATAGCACCGGCGCGACAACCAGCGCCAGCCAGAAGCCCATTGTGCGACTGAGTTGATAGGCGAGATAGGCGCCGATCATATAGACACTGGCATGCGCGAAATTGAGCACGCCCATCATACTGAAGATCAGGGTCAGGCCGCTCGCCAACATGAACAACAGCTTCCCGTAAACGAGACCGTTGAGCAGCGTGACAAGAAGTAGTTCCATCGGACAACTGACCCGGTGCGGTACAGACAGCAGCTATCTTGGACGGCAGTTTCTCGTAGATCGACTCCTAAGGCCTTGGAGTGACTAAAAATCAGCTCTTCACGAGAGGGCTGCTGAGCGCCTCTATGTGCGCCCTTTTTGAACCCGTCTGCCCAAGCTCGGCTAATCGCTCTTAGCTCGACGGACGCTTCATCTGGCAGGTTGTCGGCTGCGCAAGGTCCTTGCCTTCGACAGTAGTCAAAGTTTTCCAGCCAAGTCCCGTTTTCTCAGAATCGTACTTCACCCCCTTCGAGAAAACTGCGGCAAAGTACTCGGGCAGCAGCTGGTGGTCGTCTTTGCGCATGGTGATCTCGCGCCCCGTCATGTCGGTCAGCGTCAGACCCTCCAGCGCTAGGGCGAATTTTGACGGATCGGTTGTGCCGGCCTTGTTGAACCCGGCCTGAATAAACTCGAACATAGTGCGGAAGCCGGCAGCATAGAAATCGAAATCGTGCGTCTCGCGAAATTTCTGGGTCCAGTTTTCGAGGGCGGTATTCCCGGTCTCTACGGCGATGTTTTCATTAAAGGCCTGTATCACAACGACCTTGCCGTCGCCCGCTGGACCGATGGCGGTTGGTCCCCCGCCGAGGTGTGCGTAGAGTGTGCAGTACTTGACGTCGAGGCCGGCTTCCATGCCTGCCTTAATCAGCAGCGACATGTCCGGACCCCAGTTGCCGGTTATCAGTGCCTGGGCGCCGGATGCCTTGATCTTGGTGACGTACGAGGAGAAATCCTTGACCTTGCCTAACGGGATCAGCTCATCGCCGACGACCTGAACGTCAGGACGCAGTTTTGACAGGAAGGTCTTGACATCACGCTGAACGGACTGGCCAAAAAGGTAGTCCTGATTGAGCAGGTAAATCTTCTTTTCTTCGGGCGCCAGCGCTTGCACCAGCATTTGAGATTTCATAGCGACGTGGGCATCGAACCGGAAATGCCAGAAGCTGCATTTTTCGTTGGTGAGCTCCGTCGCCACTGCACCGCAGTTGACATAGACAATGCGGTTGTCCGGATTGCGACTGTTGTGCTTCTCGATGGCGTCAATCAAAGCCGCGGCGATATTGGACCCGCTGCACTGCATGACGATCGGAATGTTCTGATCCGTGATGGTCTTGAGTGCGATTAGTGCTTCGGAAGGTTGGGACTTGTTGTCAAAGCTTACAAGCTCGAATTTGCGGCCAAGCGCGCCACCAGAATTAATATAGTCAATAATGTACTGCATCTGCGCAAGGTTCTGATCTCCGACCTGCGCGAACGGTCCGGATAGCGGATCGGTGTAGGCGATCTTGATAGTCTCGGCGGCTTGCGCGGACACTGCGCACAGCACAGTGAGCGCGGCAATGAGCAAGCTCAGCAGCTTCCTTGCCATTTCTCTCCCCTGGTCGGCTCAGGGCCCGACCTGGAAACGCCGGCCGAGCGCTGATCGGTTTCGTCGGACGCACTTATTTGCTTTGGTTGGCCGCACGGGGCCACTAACGGACGACCTTCGTGGTCCGCTTGCGTCTGTTGTCGGCATGCTAATACAATCCAGGAGGGTGCGCTACCAAAAAAGGCGGACAGAAGCATAGGACATTCAGGGGCCGCCTGGCGGGACTCGTTGAATAATCATCTGTTCGCAGCGGTGCGCATTAGCAATGATTTGCCGATCGGCTTCGTTTGCGCGCGGAGAAACCGGCAACTGTAGCACGGTCCTTGCTGGCCTTCGCACAGTCGGGCGAGGAGAATGATCCTTCCGTTGGGAAATTCCAGTGCGTCGTGGCGTACTAACGCCTGTTCCTGAGGCCCGCCGGTGTTCATGTCACCTCTCCTCGATTGCACGTTCAGCCGCAGTTCTACATGAGCCGCTCATCGAGCCCGATGACGTGAAGTGGCGTCTCGCCGGTCAAGGCGCGGCGACAGTTCTCAACTGCGCGACGCAGGGCAATGTCGTGTGCGTCGCCGCCCTGTCCCGAGTTGTGCGGCGAGGCGATGACGTTCGGCAGGTCGAGAAACGGTTGATCGATGCGGAACTCGCCGTGGCGTATCGGTTCGATCCACCAGGCATCAATGCAGGCGGTAAAGCGCGGGTGCCTGACCAAGTGATCATATAACGGCTTTTCCTGCACGATCTCCCCACGGGCCAGGTTGACAAGAATGGCATTGTTCTTCATGCGGCCGAGCTCGGCGGCGCCGATCAGGCCGTAAGTCGCACGGGTGAGCGGCGCACTGATCAACAGAACGTCCGCCACCTCCAGGAGGTCATTCAACCGCTCCGGCGTTCCAATCCAGTCCACCCGTTCATCTGTCCGGCCATGCCGGTTGATGGCGTGCACCCGCATGCCAATGCCGTACATCAGCCGGGCGGTCGCGGCTCCGATGCCGCCAAAGCCGAAGATACCGCAGACCCCGCCCGCGAGCATGCGATTCTGCATGAACTGATTGAACTGGCCGAGTTTAAGATTTTCGTGTTCCAAGATAAGGCGCTTGGCGGCGGCAAGTGCCATGGCGAGCGCGTGCTCAGCCATCGACTCGGCATAGCCGCCGCCGTTGGTTGCCACTGGCACACCCTCCGGGAGCTCGCCCAGGGGAATGAAGTCCACGCCAGCGATCATGAACTGGATCAGCCGCGCGCCATCCAACAGCTCTGCCTCGCCGGACCGCAGCTCTTTAGAGGTGTTAAATGTCAAGAGCGCGCCAGCATTGCGCAGCGCTTCGGCGCGGGCTGCCTCATCGAGCTCGGTGAGATATACGACAGCGCTTGCACCGGCGAGAGCGTCGGCAACGATCGCCTTACGCTTTTCGCTCAGTTCGAAGGCGACGACGAGCGGTGGTCGGCTCAGCACCATGCGCCCCCAAGATTAGCGCGAAACGGCTCACGAAGCCGCGCCGAATATGTTTAAGTTGGGATCCCAGGGATAGTCGGAGTGGCGCGATGGCGACTGGGAGGCAGCTCAAGGCCGCCATCCTCGTCAGGCGGGCGGCGAAGGGACCGCGCAAAAAACGCATGCGGCCGGAGCCTCGGCAGTACACCGTCGCCGACCTGGATCGCGCACGAGACCGGGTAGCGCCGGCGCAGCGCCGAATCGACAACGACCGCACAAGCAATCCCAACAGGGGACGCGCGGGGTTGGAGCGGGCGCAGCTCGAACTGACCGAGTCGCAATTACGCTTGCGCGGCCTCCTTGAGTGATGGCTCGCTTGAGCTCTCCCGACATCCCGGTCAGCGCGTCGAGAACTTTCCCGACCTGGCTGTGCTGGTCGAACCGCTGCTGGTCGTCCGGCGGGTACTTCGCGAGCAGTTCGTCATCCTCCATCGTCGTTTGCTGGCCATCGTGCGTGACGATGAGGTGTGCCGGCGCCTGATAACGACCCCTGGTGTTGGCCCTGTGGTGGCCCTGACCTATCGCGCCACCGTCGACGTCCCGGCTCGGTTCCGCAAATCCAAGGCAGTCGGTGCGGCGTTTGGACTGACGTGCTCCAAGTATCAATCCGGCGAGATCGATCGGAGCGGCAGAATATCACGCTGCGGAGATGAGATGATGCGGGTCATGCTCTACGAAGCAGCTCAGAGCATGCTGCGTTCGAAGAAATGGTGCTGGCTCAAGGCCTGGGCAATGCAGATCGCCAGGCGCCGCGGGATTAAAAAGGCGATCGTGGCCCTGGCACGCCGGTTGGCCGTGATCATGCACCGCATTTGGGTTGACGGCACCGAGTTCCGCTGGACCCGGGACGATCTCGCTGCGAAGCATCACAAAATCAATGGGCTTGGTCAGAAGCGCCTCAGCACCGCCCTCCAGCGCCTTGCGCTTCGTCTCCACATCGCCGTAGGCAGTGA
>Ga0207416_1005038_pt1 | contig 10836 bp, 5 predicted proteins | sample PaiPotPPM11metaG_FD_184107 | JGI IMG/M metagenome (GOLD analysis project Ga0207416, IMG submission 184107) | Iron sulfur acid spring bacterial and archeal communities from Banff, Canada, to study Microbial Dark Matter (Phase II) - Paint Pots PPM... ...
GGTCTCCCCCATACCTGGCGGCTGCGGAAACTGTGTGGTCGTAATGGCGGCCCGTTGCGCATTACCGCCGCCGCGCCGCACCACCCCGTGAATCCCCTCCGAACTGCCAAAGCTCGGCACGCCGAGGCGAGGCACTCCGGTCCGCGTGCCGAGGCAATCAATCTTCTCTTCCAGCGTCATTTGCGAAAGCAGGCTGTCGATGCGCTTTTCCATCGGCAGAGCAGGATCTCGGAAGGGTTGGGCAGATTGCTGAGCCAACGCGGGAGCCAGAGCCAACAGCCAAAGAGTGAATATAGTCGAGAGTCGTTTAACCATCCTGAGCATCCACCGCCTAAACCCTTCTGTCATCTTTTCCCGCAGAATAAAGGCAAACGAGGTGCGCTGGCGACTGAACGCCGCGATCGAGTCGGCAGATACCGCCTGACGGCGCGATGGGCCACGGACTCGCCTTCAAAAGTCGTTCGGAGAACATGCTTGATTTAGCCTTCCTCCATTCAGTGCCAGGAGACTGTAACTCACAAGTAAGTTCTTAAGTATGTTCTTTCAGGATGTCGGGATTCAGTGTAGATCAAAGCTGAATGCCATGCCGGCGATTGCAGCCCGAGGGTATTCGCCTCATAGGCGATTCTCCTTGACCAACTCAAAGATCAATCGTTAGCCCAAACCGCCACGAAACCAACTCGACGACCATGCCCTTGACGGGCAACCTATCAGGCCGAGGGTACACTGGCTGCGCCCCTTCTCCATTCTGACATGACGCTCATCCGTCATGTCCGTGGGAGGTGTATTTCTTGCCGCTGAGGCGGAGCACTACTATTGTTTGTCGATCCGGTACGATATGACCTCGGATTCGAGAGGCGTTCCATTGAAGCGTGAAATTCGCAATAGAACCTGGAAATAAGGGAAAGCCTTCTGATGCAGTAGGACCTGTAGCTTTTCGAGGTTCTCCTCGCTGGTCAGGAAATCTCCTCCGGCTTCAGTCGCCTGCGAATCGGTTCCAGCCACGATAAGCGTGTTTCCCGTGTGGGTCGGGTTCGGAAGGAAAACGATCACACAGTAGGCAGTTCTTGTACCAGGATCAGACGAGATCGTGTATTGAGCTTGCTCGTTGCCGGTCGGGCCATCGACCGCGACGTAGGATGGCGTCGAATCTTGTGATTGTTTGAAGTGATACACCATCCTGTCCTCAAAGAGTTCAACCCAGGGATTCGACCTGCTGCTACCGACGAAGATTGTGTTGCTCCAACGTACTCGATGGCTGGCGTATTCTCGAGCGAAGGAAAGGCGAGTTCCATATTCCCCTGTCTCAAGCTCCGTGATTCTGCGCGCGACGCGAAAGTCTCCGATGCTTCCAGAACTGCGGTTGAAGATAACGGCAAGATCCTTTTGCTCTTGTTGGCGCGCATCGCTCGACGACGGTTCAGGTGACTGGGTCACACGATAGCTGTAGTCAAGATACTCCGCCAAAGAAAGTTGTTTATGAAGAATATCTTGAGCGATTCCGAACGACTGGTCTGCGAGAACGATCTCAGGGGCAAGCCTTTGCCCAAAGAAATTGCCCCAAAAGGCACGCAGAGCCGGCCCACTCTGCCATTTGTGAAGGTTCAACTGCATTTGCTGATTGCGCCGCACTTCAATGGTTAGCCACGTCGTGAGACAGACGATGACGGCGAAGAGAAAGATTTGAATAGGGTTGCGTAGTGCCAGTCTCATAAACGAGGGCCTTGCCGCGACTGGCAATGGAGGTTCCTGGCTTGACGGGGGCGCCGATCCAGAGGTCTCCTCGAAGGACGGTGCTTCCTCAAGAACGCGATCTACAGGATTCTGTCGCCGTAGGCGGAAGACAGGACTATAGCTACCGCGTGGGATCTCAAAAATGAGCGGCTCGTTCTCCCCTTCATTTGCGAAGTAGAGATCAATTCTCTTGCGTAACTCCATTGCATTGACACGCACGATGTTGTCCTGCGAGGTGTCATACGATGGTGAGCGTCCAAAAACGGCCGTACCGATCTGCTGTTCGTGAAGATCCTCTGCTCCATTCAGGATAACTTCGTTCCCGACATAGACAAGGAACTCGCGTAGCCGAGATGAACGCCGAAACGGCGTGCTCTCCATTACCCGATTCAGCAGCCTCTCCCACTCCGATCTGGATGGATGAAAGGATGTCTCGGGCGGATTCGTTTCAGTAGTTTGCATCCGGCTCCAACAGGGAAAGCATAACATTCTCCGGTGAGGCCACGAAACTCCCCTTTCACCGTGAAAGCCGAAGTTCTCACGGTCCTAAAATGGCCGTTTTTCTTACCAGGCTATGTCGGAGATGTCACATTCTAAGACCTGGGTCTGGCTTTCTCCCTAGAAACCCACAACTGCAAGAGAATTAGTCTGCGAGGGATCAGATTCGACGGCCGATCCGTCTGGATTGTCTTCCAAGCAGAGTCGACAACTGCGGCAATTCAGCAATATCGACGTCAGAGCTTCGTCCCCTCACTGTAAATTCACTTGCAACCTCTGACTGGCAGAATGGAACATTCGTGGGCTGAAAAAACACGCCTAGGGCCGGCGCCGAGTTGTAACGGATTCCCACGTTCCCGTCAGCGCAAACATTCTTGGAGGCAACATGAAAACTAAACTGAACCATTCGCTCGTTAATATCGGACGAATCCTTTCGAAGACGGGGATCACGCTAATTTGTTCACTCGCGCTTTTTCCAGCGCACGTCTCGTTCGCGCAGGCCGTTGCCTCGGCAAAGATGCACGGCATTGTTACCGACCCCTCGGGTGCTGTGGTGCCTAATGCAACGGTGATCGCAACGCAGGTGGAATCCGGAACGTCCGTCAGTGCGGTCACTACTGAATCCGGAAGCTTTACTCTTACCAACCTGCCAGTAGGCGCATATTCCCTAAAGGTTAGCGCCCCGGGATTTCAGTCGTATAGCCGAACCGGGATTGTCCTGCAAGTGTCAAATGATACTGAAGTTGACGCCCCTCTAGTTGTCGGTTCCTCCGATACGACCGTGTCGGTCAATGCCAGCGTCGCTCAGGTTCAAACCGACGATACTGCAATCTCGACAGTAGTGGACCAAATGAGGACGGTTGACCTTCCGCTTAACGGTCGGAATGCGGCGAACCTCGTGCTGTTATCCGGGGCTTCAGCGCCGACGACCAACGGCAATATGACCAGCACCAAGAGCTATGGTAGTACCGGCACGAGTGCCATCGGTGGATCGCTGAACATTGCAGTGGCCGGCGGCCAGGGTAATCAAATCAACTTCTTGCTGGATGGCGGCGACCACAATGACTCATTCTCAAATGTCAATATGCCTTTTCCTTTTCCCGACGTTCTGCAAGAATTTAGCGTACAGACAACCGGGCTTGCGGCTCAGTACGGTGTCCACCCAAGTGCAACTGTTAACATCGTCACCAAGTCGGGGAGCAATCAGTGGCATGGTGGCGTCTTTGAGTTTCTTCGCAATAGCTATCCTAACGCGAATAACCGAATCAACGGTTATACCGATCTAAAGAGAAATCAATTCGGCGGGTACTTCGGCGGACCGATTCTTCATAACAAACTCTTTTTCTTAGGTGGGTACCAGCATACCGCGCTCCGGATAGCTCCTGCGACCACCTCTTCCTTCATCCCGACAGCTGCGATGCTCGCGGGAGACTTTACGGCATACCGAGCGGCGACCGGAGCGACCCTCAAAGCGTCGGCTGGGTTCGTATTCAATCCCGCAACCGGAACAACCACCATCGGCACCGCACTATTCAGCCCGGCCGCAGTTGCGCTGATGAAGTATTTGCCTACGGCGAACACGTCGAATGCTGCTGGCCTGGTCTCCTATTCAGTTCCTGCGCCCCAGGATGAAAATCAATGGATTGGGCGTCTCGACCAAACGATCAGCGGTCGGCAAAGTGTGTTCGCGCGCTATTTCATGACAAATTACTATCAAAAGGCGCTTTTTAACGGAAATCTCCTCAATGCAGTAAATTCTGGGCTCAAAGACCGTGGCAAATACCTGACGCTTGGTGACAACTTCCTCATTACACCCAACATCACCAACGCACTCCGTCTCACGGTGACACGTCTTGCGATTGCCCGTGGCGCGCCAGGAGATCTTATCTCTCCGAACTCTATAGGCTCGAACGTCTATTCCTCGGTCCCGAACTACATCTACATGAACGTGAGCGGTGGCTTCACCGCCTCCTGCGGATCATGCGCACCTACCCACTTCGTCACGAACCACTATCAGACTGCAGATGATGTATCGATTCTGAGGGGCAAGCATTTCCTTCAAGCCGGCTTTGACTACCTTCACGAAGAATTGAATCTTGCCGGCCTCAATACCGAAAACGGCCAATTCACGTTCAACGGATCCTACGCCGGGACTGGTCTGGCTGATTTGCTGCTGGGAGCGCCGAATACCTTCTCGCAGGGCTTCGGCCCCGGAGCCGCAGCCCACCTTCGCTACAACTACTTTGGCTATTATGCCCAGGATACATGGCATGCAACGCGAGGCCTGACAATCAATGCAGGTCTGCGTTGGGAGCCTTGGTTCCCGGAATACGAAAAGAACAACATCGGCGGAGAATTCAACCAGGCAAACTTCAATGCCAATATCACTTCGAGTGTGTACGTCAATGCTCCTGCCGGTATCGTCTATTTCGGAGACAAAGGTGTGAAGAGGGGTTTTGTCAATACCCGTCTCACAAACTTCTCTCCGCGTATCGGGTTTGCTTTTGATCCCACCGGCCACGGCACGCAAAGCATTCGCGGTTCCTATACTTTGACCTTCGAGGCTCCTGAGCTGTACTACGATTCAGGCTTCCCTGGAAATTCTCCCAATGCGAGTGCTCAATCATTTACGGTCGATAACTCTACGAATGCCACTGATGCAACAAAGTCGTTCGACAACCCCTGGAAGAAAATTGTCGGAGGTAATCCATATCCAACGCCCTACCCAGCGGCCAGCAACGTGGCGTTTCCGGCAGCCAACATCTCGACTGGACTATACCCAAGCAACCTGCGCCGCACATACATGCACCAGTACAACGCAAGCTATCAAATCCAGGCATCTGCCAATTGGCTGCTCTCCGCAAATTACATCGGGACAAGCACAATGCACCTCTGGGGTTTTCAGCCGGTCAACTATGCGACTCCATTGCCAACGCCAACCGGAGCCGCAGCCTCTACCAACAACACGTCGCAGCGTTACATCCTGTACCGCGCGGCCATCGCGAATGGAACCACTGCTGGAACTCGGTTCGGGGCTTTCAGTTCTACGGCCGACTATGGTGTGGCCAATTTCAACGGCCTAGTTCTCAGTGCGAATCACCGAGTTGCGAACAACTTCGCAGTTCTACTGAACTATACATGGTCTCATTGCTTATCCAATGAGAACTATACGGGGGACAACACTCCTCCTGCGCAAGACCCAAACAACCACCTTGGAGACTACGGGAGTTGTAACTTTGACACGACTCACAACGTCAGTATCTCGGGAGTCGTGACGTCGCCGAAACTGAAGCAGCGCGCTCTGGACTACGCCGCAGGCGGATGGCAAGTCAGCCCGATTGTTACTTACCGCACTGGCATGCCATATACGGTGACTGATGGTGTTGATAACTCACTCTCAGGTATCGGCCAGGATCGTCCGAATCTAGTATCCGGAACGAGTTTGTATTCGAAAAACCTCAACCCAGGGGTTGGGATCAAGCCGCTGTGGATCAATGCCTCGGCCTACACGCTATCGACGTTAGGGACTTTTGGTAATGAGCGGCCACTGCAAGCTCGTGGGCCAGGATTCGCCAATGTTGATCTCGCTATTAGTAAACACTTTCCAATCTATGACCGTGCGCAATTTGAACTGCGGGGAGAAGCCTTCAACGCACTCAACCATCCTAATTATTCCAATCCGGTCACCGCATTGAACTCTACTTCCACGTTCGGCAGAATCACGAGCACCGCGAACGATGCACGCATTCTGCAGATTGCTGCGAAGGTTACCTTTTAAACTCCTTCTCCAATAAACCCAGCGCGTGCACGGCCACGCGCTGGGCATATTTCCATCCATCCTTGCTGCGCTTGAGTCATGAGGTGGTCTGTTGCAATTTCGGTTTGCTCTTATCTCGACACTGTTTCTTGGGGGAGTTGCTTCTTCGCTTGCACAGGCTTCAGACGGAGGTTCCGTCCAACTTGCCGTTCACCCCCCTATGGGGTGGAATAGCTGGGATGCATATGGTCTCACGATTTCCGAACCCCAGTTTCGCGACAATGTTAATGTTCTTGCGAAGACGTTGAAGCCGTTCGGCTGGCAGTATGCGGTCATCGATGAAGGATGGTTTCTTAAGAATCCTCGCGACGTCAAAACCCCCGACAGGCTCGTTTATGAGATCGATGCCAACGGTCGATACAACCCAGTGCCAGAGCGCTTTGCCTCCGCCCTCGTCGATGGCAAGAATGAGGGCTTTCGCGCGCTCTCTGATTATGTCCATGGTCTGGGGCTGAAGTTCGGCATACACATCGTCCGAGGAATCCCGCGTAAATCTGTGAAGGAGAACCTTCCTATAGCTGATAGCCGTTTTCACGCAGAGGACGCAGCCGACACAACCGACGCGTGCCCATGGGATCCCACTAATTGGGGGGTTCGGGATACACCGGCCGGTCAGGCTTGGTACGATTCCCTTCTCGGTCAGTATGCTGGCTGGGGTGTCGACTTTATCAAGGTCGACTGCATTTCGGATCACCCCTACAAGCCGGCCGAGATCCGAATGATCCATAAAGCCATCGCCAAGACGGGCCGCCCCATCGTTCTAAGTTTGTCCCCTGGCCCCACTTCACCGGGTATCGTGCAGCAACTCCTTCCCTATGCGCAGATGTGGCGCATCTCGGATGATCTCTGGGATTTCTGGAAGAACAACAGGCACGCGCCGCGCAGTGTGCACGACCAGTTCGAGCTAGCCGCGGCATGGGCGCCTTACGCTCATGCGGGTGCATGGCCCGATGCTGATATGCTCCCCCTCGGTTACCTCGGACCGGAGCCCGGTGATGGCGAGGCCCGTCAGACACGTTTGACGCAGGGCGAACAGAGAACGATGGTAACGCTCTGGTCCATCATGGGTTCGCCTCTCATCGTAGGTGCCAACCTCACCAAGCTCGACGACTGGACCGCAAGTCTCCTCACCAATCGGGATATTCTCGATATCGATCAGCATGCTCACGACCAGCGCCAGGTGGCACGGGAAGGGGATACCGTTGCCTGGACGGCCGCCGGCGAGAATGGCATTCGTTATCTTGCGCTCTTCAACCTGAACGATCGGGACAAGACGATCGCTCGCACGTATGCGTTTTACAACCTGCTCTCCGGGAGCTATAGAAGCAGAGAACTGTGGTCGAATGAAGATCGCGGACGTTCGGATTCGATTAGTTTGACGCTGCCTCCGCACAGCTGCATTCTTCTCGAGCTAACCCCGTAGCGTCACTAAATGGATTATCAGGAGACCTATGGCCACACGTCGATCTTTTGTCTTCAGCTCCCTCGCCATCGCCGGACTCAATTGGATGCCGTCGTTCGCGCAATCGACGTTGACGCACGAGATCGACGTCACGTCCCTTGGGGCTCAGGGTGACGGAACATCACTGGATACATCACCGATTCAGCAGGCCATTGACCAGGTATCGGGTGCTGGTGGGGGGCGTGTGTTGGTCCCAGGCGGAAGGCGCTTCTTGATCGGTCAGTTGATGCTGAAGAGCAACATCGACTTCCATCTTGCGGATGACGCGGTCTTGCTTGCAAGCCCCGACGCTGCGCATTACACGCTCAAGAGAAATATGGGGGTCATAAACGCTGACGGCGCCAGCAATCTACGCATTACCGGAACTGGCCACATAGACGGGCAGGGCATGAAGTTCATGGGTGACTACTCTCCCGTGCATGAACGCTGGGAACCGCTTTCCTTCAGGCCGCGAATGTTCCACCTTATCGGTTGCACTGGTCTCGAGATCTCTGGCATATCCTTTGGACACTCTCCGCAGTGGGGATTGCATACGCTTGGGTGTGAACATGTGGTCGTCGATGGCATTCGAATTCGCAACTATCTCGACGTGCCAAACTGCGATGGGATGGACCCTGACCGTTGCCGCAATATGGAGATCAAGAACTGCGACCTGGTCTGTGCGGACGACGGCATTGTTATCAAGACGAGCGAGCGGACAGGGGAAGACTTCGGTGTTGCACAGAACATCTCTGTGCGTGACTGCTCCATCATCTGCCGGGACAGTGGAATAAAGATCGGTACGGAAACATTCGGGGACATCTCGAAGATTCTGTTTGAACGCTGCAGAATCGTCTCCGGAGGTCGCGGACCAACAATTACTCATCGGCAACCGGGCAACATCGAGGACGTTGAGTTTCGCGATATTGATTTTCTCGCGCAACATCACGCTGCCCGCTGGTGGGGTTGGGGCGAGGCCGCATCGGTCACGGTGTGGCCTCGGACGCTGAATAGTAAGACAGGTTCGCTAAGCAACATCCGGTTCAAGAACGTGCGGGGGGTCGCGGAAAATAGCTTCAGAATCGATGCTCATCCGGAGATGCCCGTCAAGAACGTCCTGCTGGAAGACTGCTCGGTCGAGATCGATCGGTGGACACAATATCCCGGTGGAATGTTCGACAACCGGCCTACCCGTGCGGACGATCCGATGCATGAGCCCGATGGATTGGAGAAGCACGATACTCCGGCGTTTTTTTTGCGGAACGTTCAAGGCGCGGTGCTACGAAACTGTAGCGCTAGATGGGGACTTCACCACAGCGACTCGTTCAGTTACGCGCTTGAAGCGCAGCATGTGACTGGCCTCAAGCTGGAGAATTTCAAAGGAAAGTCGGCGCGGTCTGGTCTACCTGCCACGTTCATTCATTAAGGAAGAAACCTATGCATTCAGGTCTGTACACAGTTCTTGTTTTCCTCGCCATCGCTCCGCCGCTTGCTCCGGCGCAGGGCGGCCCCGCAGTACCCCTCGCAGCGACACCACCGATGGGCTGGAATTCATGGAACTGGTTTGCAGAAAACGTCACTGACAAAGATGTTCGTCAGGCGGCGGACCTCCTGGTATCGTCCGGAATGAGAGACGCCGGCTACGTCTACGTGAACATCGATGACACATGGGATGGTACCCGAGACGCAAATGGAACCCTCCATAGCAACGACAAGTTCCCCGATATGAAAGCGCTCTCAAACTACGTCCACAGCAAAGGGCTCAAGCTGGGTATTTACAGTTCACCTGGACCTAAGACCTGTGCTCGCTTCGAAGGGAGCATGGGCCACGAAGATCAGGATGCTCAGCTCTATGCTTCCTGGGGTATCGACTACCTCAAGTATGACCTCTGTAGTTTCCACAACGGAGTGATGCGCGAGGCTCACCCTGGAGATAGCCCTGACGCTATGACGTCGCAATATAAGATGATGCGGCTTGCCTACGAGAAAATGCATCAGGCGCTGCTCAAGACTGGTCGCCCAATTGTCTATAGCCTATGCCAGTACGGGTTTGATTCCGTGTGGCAATGGGGTCCGGATGTGGGCGCCAATCTTTGGCGTACCACGGGCGACATTACTGCCAACTTCGATCGCATCTCGTTGATTGGTCGTGAGCAGGCAGGTCTGACTCGATATGCCGGACCTGGGCACTGGAACGATCCAGATATGCTCGAGGTCGGCAACGGCAAGCTAACACTTGATGAGAATCGTACCCATATGGGGATGTGGGCGATGCTCGCGGCGCCACTACTTGCGGGCAATAATCTCTCGCAACTCTCTCCCGACATCAACGCGGTCCTCACGAATCGCGAAATCATCGCCATCGATCAAGACCCGTTGGGTAAGGAGGCCGATCGTATCTACGCCGAAGGACCAATCGAGATCTGGGCTCGCCCACTCGCGGACGGGAGTCGGGCTCTTGCGATCTTCAATTTTGGTGAGCAGCGGTCCTATCTGCGTGGTGTCTCGCTCCATCTGGAGGAAGCCGGAGTGGCAAATGGCTGGCACGCTCGCGATGTTTGGATGGCGAAAGAGCTTGGCCCCATCACCGATTCCACGCAGTTCACAATTCCACGACATGGCTCTATCATTCTGCGCCTGTCTAAGTAGCCCGATCATTGCTACGAACGATTCCAGTTATCCCATCGTTTGTTTCTCTGAGGCATGGCTGATGATAGTCCGTATCTTTCTAGCCCTACTTGCGTTTGTTCCTGTCTCCAGGCTTTTCGCGCAGACTAGACGCGATGGGTGTAGGCGCCGAGATAACGCAGCACATGTTCTGGGCCGCCGAAGGGCCGTTTGGAGTAGACAACCCAGTCGTGGCGGAACAGCACCCGCAGCCAGGCCGCGAAGGCGCGCGGCTGGGCCAGAGGCAGCAAGCTGCCGTGGAACCGGAGTTCCCCTCGCTGGAAGGTTGCGCGCAGTCCGGCGACGAACTTGCCGCGGAAGACACGGCTGAGCACGCCGATGGGCAGGAAGAAGGAACGCCGGGCGGAGATCCAGCTGGAGTGATCCGGAGCGAGGCCGCCAGCCGCAATGACGCAGTGGATATGCGGATGAAACTGCAAGCGCTGAGTCCAGCTGTGGAGCACGCTGAAGAAACCGATCTCGGCACCGAGGTGTCGCGGATCGCGGGCGATCTCGAGCAAGGTCTCAGCGCTCGAGTGAAAGAGCAGGTGGTAGATGAGCCGTTTGTTCTGCAACGCGAGTGGGGCCACTTCCTGCGGCAGAGTGAACACGGCATGGACATAGCGAGTGGGCAGCAGTTCCCGCTCGCGCGCCTGGAGCCAGCGTCGGCGCGCGAGCG
>Ga0207416_1005040_pt1 | contig 10828 bp, 8 predicted proteins | sample PaiPotPPM11metaG_FD_184107 | JGI IMG/M metagenome (GOLD analysis project Ga0207416, IMG submission 184107) | Iron sulfur acid spring bacterial and archeal communities from Banff, Canada, to study Microbial Dark Matter (Phase II) - Paint Pots PPM... ...
GGAATAGACGAACAACACGGAGAGCATCGCGCCGACAAAAGCGAGTACAGGCGTGATTGGCAAAAACGCCCCATAGACGGCGTTGAGCGGGAGAACAAAGGCGACCGTGGCTCCCAGCGCGGCCCCGGACGACGTGCCGATCAGGAACGGATCAGCCAGGGGATTGCGCAACATGCCCTGGAATAGCACGCCCGCGACAGAGAGCGCCGCCCCCACCAGCGCGGCAGCAACCACGATAGGCATCCGTATCTGCCAGATGATCAGCGCCGTCGTCGTATCCCAATGGCGCGCGAAGTGAAAGACGCCCGTACCGTCGAGGATAATTTGCGCGATTGTGCCAATGGAGATCGGCGTCGAGCCGAAGCTGACAGCGACCAGCATGACCACGAGCAGCAGTAAACCCATTAATGGTAGGGCAGCATAGCCCCACCTGCGATGCCATACGCGAGCGGCCGATTGTTCCTGTTCACGCTCAACGATCACGTTCTTTGCCATTGGTTCTCCACCTATACAAGCTGATGTGGTAGCGCAATTGATTGCGCCTGCATCGGTATGGGCGCGCTTTGATCTTGCTTGATCTAGACCCCGTCTAGCTCGCCAGCAAGCTCGTTACCTCTCTCCCAGAGAGGCTGCTGGCCCCTACGGGCGCAATCAATTGCGCCGCTACACCGCTTATTCTATTTCGCTCAATCGTTCGCGCCGCAATAAGACGGCAGCGGCGTGGTGAATTTGTCCGGGTGCAGCGTCTGGGCCAGGCATTGCAGCCATTGCACCACGCGCGGCCCCGGATGCGCAATCAGGCTGGGGCCGATCTGGTAGACGTGATGCGTCTGCACTGCCGTGATGACGTTCCAGTTAGCCCGTTTGTAGACCGAGGCCACGGTTACGCCATATGCTATCTCCTCGGTCAAAATGATTACCTGCGGATTCGCGTGGATGATGGCCTCGTCCGTCACCTGGGGAAAGCCGCCGCCGCTGGTATCGTTATGGAAGACATTGACGCCATTGGCATCCGCGAGCAGTTGATCGACGTAAGAACCGCCGCCGTCAACATATGGGCTGGCCGGATTGCTGTCGTCCAGTTCAAGCAGCACGGTGGGAGCCGTCGTTCCAGCAACCGCCGCTTTGATCTGATTCACCTGCTGTTGCAACTGAGCGACAACCTGCGTTGCAGTATTCTCAGTCTGAGTCAGGCGGCCAATCACCAGCATCTCCTGCAAAATGCCGCTCAGGTTAGTCGAGGGCAGATCGACGACGCGCAGGCCCAGTTGGACGAGTTGGGAATCGTACTGTTTCGTATCCTGCCCATAACTCAAGACGAGATCAGGCTTGAGCGCGACGATCTGCTCGACGTTATACTTCCCAAAGGTTGAGACTTTGGGCAGCGCGGCCAGATCGGCGGGATAGATCGTGTACGAGTCAACGCCGACGACGCGGCTGTCCAGGTGCAGCGCGGCCAGCATATCGCTGATGGTGGGAACCAGCGAGATGATACGCCGCGGCGCGGCTGACGGGAATGTGATAGGCGTGCCATACGCATCCAGCGCCGGAGTTGGCGTAGGCGTCGCGGTCGAGGACGCGCCGCTCGTCGCTGGCGCGGATTGCCCGCAGGCCGCCAGCAGCGCCAGCAGCAATAGCAGGAACAATGGGACAAGACGAGTAGAGATGACATGGGAGCGCATTTCGTAAAACCTCCATAGTCGGCAAACGCTCGCTGTCACCTCGCGTAGAGAGGTTGGGGACCAGGGGAAGACACGCGCGAAATGCAGTCGTGAAAGAAACCCGGTCGCTCGCTCCTTTGACGCGAAGGAACAGTAGCCTGACGATAGCGCAATACAGCGCATCGTTCTCTTGCACCGGGCAGGTCTCCTGACTTCTGGCTGCAAACGTTGTTCGTCTTGCCTTCCCGCCAACTCTCTGAAACGCCGTTTCAAAGGTTCGAGCAGTGGCATTGTCTCTGGCATCCGTAATACCAGGGAGACGAACTCCTCGCCAGTTACAGTAGCGCGACTGTGCCGGACTCTCACCAGCTTCCCTATTCTGCCGTGTTCGACACGCTTGCACGAGCATGTGGAACAGCAGCCACCCGGCGCTCTGTAATAGTAATAACAATCATCGAGAGGTCAATTATCCTCTTCGGTATGGAAACTATATCATAGAGCAGGGATGAAGCGCAAGGTGGATAGAACCTGAACTTCCGTACAGTTGACAAGAAGCGCGGTTAGGATGATACTAAAAATACAGCAACATGCAAAGCTGAGTCAATTTAAAGGACTTTATCTTCCATGACAATAGAAAAAGCGTTTTTCAAAGAAGTCGCCGGCCAGTTTGCTACTGGCGTGACTGTCGTTACCACCAGCAGCCAGGGGAAAGTTGCAGGCATTACGGTCAATACGTTCTGTTCGGTCTCCCTCACTCCTCCACTGATCCTGGTTTGCGTTGATTTGATCAGTCAGACCCTCTCATTGATTCGTGAAAGCGGCATCTTCGCGGTAAACATTTTGAGCAGCGAGCAAGACGAATTGTCACGCTGCTTCGCCGGAAGCAGCCGGGAACGCTACGAATACTTCTGTAACGCCACATACCACGAAGCGGCCACCGGCGCGCCTATCCTTGATGGGACGCTGGCTTATATCGATGCGCGCGTGGTGGCGGAATATCCTGGCGGCGATCATGTGATCTTTCTGGGACAGGTTGAAGCGCTGGGAACAGGCAGTGAAGCGGCTTTTGCCGCTGAAAGCGCGTTTCAACGGGCAACGGTAGAGGCGCAAGGAACCAATAGCGAGAATGAGAAATTGCCCCTCGCGTATTATCGCGGGAAATACCGTCTCCTCAACCCGTATTATGCCGAGCCAAGCATGGCAAAAACAAACCATGCGATCAACCACGAGTGAACACCAGGATGATGATCCATGATCAGCAGCGAGCGCGAGATAGCCATTGCTGAACTTCAGCAGCGCATCAAAAGCTGTCGGCTATGCCAGGAATATGGCTACATCCCTGTGGCACAGCCGATTGTGCTTGGCCGTGCCAGCGATCGCATTTTGATAATCGGGCAAGCGCCTGGACACGTCTCCATCTCCCACGACCTGCCCTTTAGCGGGCCTGGAGGACGCATTTTGCAAAAGTGGCTTGAGGAGGCCGGATTCCCGCCCGGCTATCTGCACAAGCATACCTATCTCAGCTCACTCACGCGCTGCGATCCGGGACGGAATCCCAAAGGAGGCGGTGACCGCCGTCCATCGCCGCCCGAAATCGCACTCTGCCGCCCGTATCTCGATGCAGAAATACGTCTCTTGCAGCCAAAAGTTGTGCTGCTGGTAGGCACAATGGCAATAGAAACGTTTCTTGGCAAAGCGCGTCTGGAGGAGATTATCGGCACATATGAAGAGCGCGCTGGAATGCTCTTACTTCCCCTGCCGCATCCATCAGGCGTGAGTCGCTGGCTCAATGATCCGGCCCACCAGGAACTGCTGCACAAAGCCTTGCGATTCTTGTCGCAATGGCGGGAGCTGTATAGTCTGTGAAAGACGTAGCGGCGCAATTGATTGCGCCAGTAGGGGCCAGCAGCCTCTCTGGGAGAGAGGTAACGAGCTTGCTGGAAGCAAGATCAAAGCGCGCCCAAGCCAATTCGGGCGCAATCAATTGCGCCACCACAGGATTATCTGGCTAGCCCTCGGAAGCTTTGTGCATTCGATACTCGTGGACGCCCTTTTTAAGCGTGCCAAGCGCAACCGTCGCGCACGATGGGCGCGTCATGACCAGTTCGCGGCCAAGCTGTTCGATCAGATCCTCAAAGCTCAGGTGTTCGATCTCTTCGGCGCTCATGCCCTGCACGATTTCCGAGACATAGGAAGCGGCGGCCCGGCTGATCGTGCATCCATCGCCTTCCCAATGCATGGCTTCGAGGTTGCCGTTATCATTAAAACGCGCGTGGACGGTGATCATATCAGAGCAGCCAGGGTTGCCGCCGGTTGCGTTGACATCAGCAGGCTCCAACGGGCCAAAATTGCGCGGATTCTCGTAGTGATCCATTAAAAAATCGATGGCTTCTTGACGATCCATAATACTCGCTTCCTCTTAGCATTGTTTCGAGAGAGCAACCATGCAGGTTGCCCTTGCGCCTCATAGTGATATGTAGATTATACAACAAGGAGTGAGGCTCACCTATTCCACGGCAAAAAGCATAATAAAGGCCCACGTATTCACGTTTGATACGTGGGCCTCTAAGCAGTTTCTCGATATTATGGCTTCTCGATGGGAGCGCGCACGAGGTTACCCCATTCTGTCCACGAACCGTCGTAGTTGCGAACGCGCGGATAGCCCAGCAGGTAGGTCAGGACAAACCAGGTGTGGGCGGAACGCTCACCAATACGGCAGTACGAAATGACATCCTTGTCGGGGGTAATGTCCTTCGACACGTAGATCTGGCGCAGTTCTTCGGGGGTCTTGAATGTGCCATCGGCATTCGCGGCCATCGACCAGGGGATGCTCTTCGCGCCGGGGATATGACCGCCGCGCTGCGCACCCTCCTGCGGGTAATTGACCATGTGCAGCAGTTCGCCAGTGTATTCCTGCGGCGAACGCACATCAACCAGCCCGCGATTGGGATTCTTGAGGCCGCTGGCGACATCATCGCGATAGGCGCGGATCGACTCGTCCATCGGCTGGGCGTGATAGGTAGTCGCTGTAAAGTGCGGTACATCCTTTGTGGTCGCGCGCTGCTCGGCTTCCCACTTCGTGCGACCGCCATTCATCACCTTCAGGCTCTTGTGACCATACATCGTGAACAGCCAGAACGAATAGCAGGCATACCAGTTGTTTCTATCGCCATACAACACGACAGTAGTGTCATTGCTGATGCCCCAACGACTCATCAATTGCTCAAAAGCCTTCTGATTGACGAAATCGCGGCCCACCGGGTCTTGAACATCGACGTGCCAATCGAGTTTGACCGCGCCCGGAATGTGACCGACTTCATACAACAAGACATCTTCGTCGGCTTCAATAAGCCGCACATTGGGATCGTTCAGGTGGTCGGCTACCCAACTCGTCTCAACCAGAACATCAGGATGAACATATCCGGAAGTCGGTTGGATCCCCGGTGTGACAGTGTCTGTTTCAGACATACTAAATGGTCCTCCTTAAATACTTTTTTACTGACAGGGTCTATCAACGAGATACACCCTGGTAATGGTAACAAAGTTGATACATTTTATATTCTACTTGCCAACTAGGAATTAAGCAAGAGAATTTTGGCCCAATTTCTCGCTATTACCGCCCGTAGCGGGGCAATTCATTGCGCCTGTAGGAGCCGTTTTATTGCGCCCAGAGACACGCGCAATGAATTGCCCCGCTACGGGCGGATCAGCCAACACCTGGCTTCTATGAACGAACGGGTACAATCTTGAGACGTTCGGCCAGCGCGGTGTTGCGGTGCGCGACGCGATCATTGCGCACCGCGATCTCCAATGCGCGCGCCTGGCCGACGAGGACGCACACACGTTTGGCGCGCGTGATCGCTGTATAGAGCAGATTGCGCTGGAGCAGGATCGAGTGTTCTCTCGTGAGCGGCACAACGACGGCGGGATACTCGCTGCCCTGGCTCTTGTGGACGGTGATGGCATAGGCCAGCGTTAGCTCGTCGAGTTCGTGAAAGTCATAGCTGACCAGCATGGGGCCAGCTTCTTCCAAAAATTCGACGTTGAGGGTCGCGTTTTCTTTGTTGATGTTTTTTACCCAACCGACGTCACCATTGAAGACGCCTTTATCGTAGTTATTGCGCAACTGCATCACCTTGTCACCCACGCGAATGACATGCCCGCTCCACTCGATCTCCGCCGCCGCTTTAGGATTGAGCTGCGCCTGGAGTTCTTCATTGAGGCTGTTGACGCCCGCCGGTCCCTTGTACATGGGCGAAAGCACCTGGATATCGGTACGCGGATTGAGGTGAAAGCGTGCTGGTAGACGACGCTGGACAAGATCGAGGACCAGGCGCTGCACGCGCACCGGGTCTTCTTCGGCAAAGAAAAAGAAATCGCTTGTCGGCTCAACTTTGAGATTCGGCATCTGCCCGGCATTGATGCGGTGAGCGTTGACGATGATCTGGCTTTGCTGCGCCTGGCGGAACAATTCGGTCAAACGCACTATGGGGATGGCATCGCTTTTGATCAGGTCGCGCAGCACGTTGCCGGGACCAACCGAGGGCAACTGATCGGCATCGCCTACCAGGAGCAAGTGAGCATCACGCGGCAGAGCTTTGAGCAGGTGATAGAAGAGCAGGATGTCCACCATCGAGAACTCGTCAACGATGATGAACTGGTAGGGCAAAGGATTCTCTTCATTGCGCTGGTACGAGTTGTCATGCGGGACAAATTCTAGCAGGCGGTGCAGCGTTTTGGCCTGCGCGCCCGTCGCTTCGGAGAGGCGCTTGGCGGCACGCCCGGTTGGCGCGGCCAGGGCCACGCTGATTTTGCGACTGCGCAGCAGCATAAGGAGAGAGCGAATCGAAGTCGATTTGCCCGTTCCCGGCCCGCCCGTCAGAATGCTCACCTTGCGCTGATAGGCCGTCTGCATCGCGTCGCGCTGCCTGTCGGTCAGGTGCATATTGCGTTTTTCCTTGAGCCGCTCGAAGACGAGATCCCATAACTGCTGGCTCACGGGAGGCAGGGCGCTGGGCGCGTTGGCGAGGTTGCGCAACAGGCGCGCCGATCCCTGCTCGGCATGCCAGAATGGACCGAAATAGATACGCTGCTGCGGCTCAAGGACGGCGTTTTCTCCATCGTCAGATGACTCGCTCGCGCTCTCGCTGCTTCCGTCGAGGAGCGGGAGCGCGGGCGACTCGATGAAGACGTCGCGTTCGCCGCGCAGTTGCTCCATCGCCGGAGCCAGAGCGGCAGCAGGAACGTTGAGAATGTCCGCGGCGATGCGCAGCAATTCATTTTCCGGCAGAAAGCAATGCCCGTTCTCGTTTGCCGCCTGCGCCAGCACGTACTTGAGGCCCGTTGCCAGGCGCGGAATGCCGTCCGGCGGCAAGCCGAGCTTGACGGCGATGGCGTCAGCCGTGCGAAAACCGATGCCATGCACATCCTGCGCCAACTGATACGGGTTTTCGCGAATCACTGTGACCGAGTCCTTGCCATACTCTTTGTAAATGCGCGTAGCGATATTGATCGAGACCTCGTGGGATTGCAAAAAGAGGTGCAGTTCCTTGATCTCGCTCTGTTCAGCCCAGGCTCTGATGATCTGATCGCGGTCTTTCTCACTGATGCCTTTGACTTCGCTCAAACGCTCCGGCTGCTGTTCGATGATCGCCAGCGTCTGCTCGCCGAAGTGATTGACGATGCGCTCGGCTTTTTTGGGGCCGATGCCTTTGATCAGGCCAGAACTGAGATAGCGCGTAATGCCTTCTTTGGAAGCCGGCAAACGCTGCGTAAAGCTGCTGACATGGAGCTGGCGACCATAACGCGGATCTTTCTCCCATTCCCCTTCGACGCTCAGCAGTTCGCCGACATGCACGCCGGGGAGCGCGCCAACGATAGTCGTCAGATCGTCGCGAAACATCCGCCCGCTATCGTTGAGGCGGAAGCGCGCAACCGTGTAGTGATTATCTTCGTTCCGAAAAACGATGCTTTCAATCGAGCCTTCGAGCGTTGGCATGATGAAACAGCCCACCCAACTTTCTGTTATAATACCTAGCATATGGTAACATATCTGTCACTATCCCGTCGCAGTGCTTTGAAAGTCGTGCCTACAGCGCTTCATAGGAGTTCAGGTGGTTTTTCGCGGGCTTTGCCCGCGAAAAACCACCTGAACTCCACAAAAGCAACCCGCTTGCGGGCTTGTGTTGGAGAAAAAAGACATTTAAATTGCCCTGTTACGAGGATAAATACCCTGTATAACATCAGCCGATGTGACGATGAACTTAAAGAATACCCTTCATTCAAAGGTAGAACGACAATGACCGATGCAGCACAACAAAAAAACAACGTCCAGGACTACTTTTCTCGTACCGCGGAGAGTTACGTCGCCAGCTTCTCGCATAAAGCGGGCAGCGATCTGGAGCGACTGATCGAGGTCGGCGAGTGGAGTCCGCAGCTTTACGCGCTCGACATTGCTACCGGCGGCGGGCATACCGCGCTGACGGTCGCGCCGCACGTTGAAAAGGTGATGGTCACGGATCTGACGCCGCGGATGCTGGAGAAAGCGCGCGATTATTTGCTGGCGCAGGGAGTCACGAACGCCCAATTCCAGGTGGCCGACGCCGAGCAACTACCCTTCGCTTCAGAGACGTTTGATCGGGTGACATGCCGCATCGCGCCACACCATTTTCCGAACATGGCGCAGGCGGTGAAAGAAGTCGCGCGCGTCCTCAAGCCGGGCGGCCTCTATTTGCTCATCGACTGCATGGCTCCCAGTGACCCTGACCTCGACCGCTTCGATAATGCGGTTGAGAAATGGCGCGATTCTTCGCATGGTCGATCATGCACCGTCGAGGAATGGCAAGGCTTTTTCGCCGACGCCGCGTTGAGCATCGAATTCAACGAAGTTTTCCGTAAAGCGCACCAGTACGATGATTGGACAGCGCGATCACAACTGCCGTTGGACGAAAAAGCCAGGCTGGAACAGTTTATTCTTTCGAGTAGCCCGCGTATTCAGAGCTACTTTGAGGTTGTCCGTAAGGCAGATGGACACCTTGAGAGCTTTACCAACGATTTTATCCTGTTGAAAGGACGTAAGAGCCAGATTTAGCGCGCCCAAACGTCTTGACAAACAGGATTCGTTCATGTAGAATATATGTAACATTTGTTACGTTATAGTAATGGGCCACATCGTTTCCTGAAGAAGTTGATATGAGCGAACCTGATCACACCGTAAGAAGCGCGCCGTATTTCGGCAGGCACATAGATATACTCCAATTTGCCCCGGCTGGTCGCACCATCTCCCCGGTGGAGCGACTACTACGCTCGGCGCGAGTACGCTTCTTTTCTCATCGCTCTACCACGCCATCCGAATTGATCCGCGGCCTGGATGAAGCGACGACGCCTGCCCAACTGACGAAAACGCTCAACCGCTTGCAAGATGCACTGTGGAACCTCTCAACTGAAGAGCAGGCAAGGTTTAGAAAGATCACAATCAACACGCTCAAGCGCCACGTTCTTCAGCAAAACGCTGAACCGTTACAACATGAAGCGGCAAACTGGCTCCGCGCCTTCGTCCAGTCCGGGCAGGTCACCAATCCTACCGAGATCTTCGTAACATTAGTTACGGCTGCTATGCAAGCAGCATGGCGTGGTCAATCTTCGAATAATGACGCTCACAATCCCTATCTCAAAATGATCTTCGATTGCTTCTGGCCGTTTCGCCATCCGTACCAGGCATATACCTGGGAAGCGTTTCCGTCCAACGAGGTGTTTTACCCACTGGCCGCGCTGTTTGCTCAAGCAAACGAAGCAACCATAGATATGTTGCTCGGTATTTTTGCCGAGCTTCCTTCGCTTGATGATCAAGCTATCCTCGAGCCTCTCTTGCCGGTGGCGCTCCGCTGGGCGCACAGCCAGAATGCCGAACAACGCCGCCGTATTGCTCCCGTATTGGGCCGCGTCCACAATGCCGCTGCTCAGGAATGCCTTGCCGAACTACTCCATGATAGGAGTAAGCAAGTGCAAGAAAGCGCACGGGAAGCCGCCCATTTGGGGAATGCAGCAATGTAGAGCTACAAGACATTACTTCCATACGTCATCATCCCGTGGACGCAATGAATTGCCCATTTACCTGTTGCCCATATAGGCTACGCATTGCCGTAAACCACATTCATAGGTTATAATAAGAATGTCTTCTGTAAGATTTATAGAGGCGATGCTTCACCGGTATGTTGACATACAGTATTTCGAGACCCTTCCACGAGGGGAAGCAGGCAGGTAGTCGGCGAAATTTATGAATGGGAAAGTAACCTATCGCCAACAGTATACCCGTTGCGGGAAAGAACGCTGCCACAAGTGCAAGGAAGGTAATGGACACGGTCCCTACTGGTACGCATATTGGAGCGAAAACGGACGTACTGTCAGTAAGTACATTGGTATCCATCTTCCATCTTCTATTGCCGCCGAATTAACGCAGCGCGCGATTCTTGACCGGGAGATAAAGCTACGCGGTGCAAGTGCGGATCTCGTCATCCCTCCTAAAGGCCCAGAAACTTCACCCACAGCGCAGAGCGAGGCGGAACTGGCGCAAGGCGTTCCGCTTCAATTGGAAAGCCAGGGATTACGAATTTACACCCTCGGCCAGCTACGCATTGAGCGATTGCAAGACCAGGAATGGAGCCCCATTGAAAATCGGGTCTGGCAACGCCGCCGCGCGCGCGTGCTATTGGGATGCCTCCTCAGCAATCCAGGCCGCCGCCTGGGGCGAGAGCAGTTGATGGAGGCGCTGTGGCCTGATCTAGATATTGATACAGCCGCCAACCGTCTCAATGGGGCAGTTCACGAACTGCGCCAAATCCTCGAGCCGGGCATTGGCCGTCCCGCGTTGTCACGAATGCTGCGCCTGGAGCGCGATATCCTTGTCCTGGCCGACCGCGCGGATATTTGGGTCGATGCCGAAGCGTTTGAGCGACTGATCAACGCGGCCAACCAGGTCGGGACTCAGAATCTGCGCAGCGCCGATATCACTCACATTGAGCGCCTGCTGAGTGAGGCAGATGCGCTCTATGGCGGCGATTACCTGCTTGAAGAACTCTACGCCGAATGGGCCGCGCCGCGCAGAGAAGCCCTGAAGCGCAACTGGATCGGCTTGCAGTTGAAGCTTTCCGAGTTATGGGAAGCCCAGG
>Ga0207416_1005042_pt1 | contig 10825 bp, 10 predicted proteins | sample PaiPotPPM11metaG_FD_184107 | JGI IMG/M metagenome (GOLD analysis project Ga0207416, IMG submission 184107) | Iron sulfur acid spring bacterial and archeal communities from Banff, Canada, to study Microbial Dark Matter (Phase II) - Paint Pots PPM... ...
CTCCAGCACCAGACACAATATGTCTTCTTTTTCTGCTTGTTTGTCCTAACCTTCTCCTCTTTATGGTCGCATTTGAAACCGAACTCTCTTGTCAGCGCGTGCCTAATCAGAACTGTTTCAACCTCTTTCACTGAAATATCGTATTTCCTTGCTAAATCGGTCATCGCGTAATAAAGTCCTGGAGGATAATAGGAAAATGGATGTCCAGCCATGCTAGGGAACACCCTTGTATTCCGTAGTACCAGATGCTATCTTCTTACGTATGGGACAATCTTTTTCGTGTAATGTTGGCACTATGATCACTTTACCTGGTTCTGGGCTACCAAAGCGACAATCACAAACGTAACCAGGTCGGGTCAATTAGGCGAACCCCTCGGAGTGGCATTCGCTGCAGATGCGGTCATCGCTAGACGTGGAAAATTGCATCTCACAAACGTGGCACGGATAAATCTTGACGTCCAACTTTGCGGCACATGTTGGGCAGAACCAGTAGTTCCGTCTAGTCGAATTTGGTTTGTGACATTTTTGGCAGGGGTCTGTGAACTTAGCCTCGATCGCTTCGGCGTCGGATGTGATAATATTCAACTATGCTCCCCCACGTGTGTATCTAGCGCGATATTCGGATACTTAGTTAGACCTTCTAACCAGAGGTTACGTATCTCAATCTGGTAGTTATAAATAGCCCCCGACGGATTTGGTGCCGATATGACAATCTCGGCATCGACGTTGTGTCCTGTCGACTGATTCGAATCCGCAAGTCTTTTAAGTCTGACTAACTTATTTACCATTGAAATCCACTCCCTGTGAAATTAAGTCGTGATAAAGTTTGTCGCACTGAATTATCGGAGGGTGGAATCGGTCTGGCTTGATTTGGTCAGGGGTTGCTCTTTGACGAATTAGGCCACCTCGTTCACTTTTTTTTACGCTCGTATCGGCACTAGACAGGAGACGAGATATTACATCGTTAAAAGACTCGCCAGCAAATCCTAGGGTCTTTAGAAAAACATAGTTCCTTTCACTGACTGCGATTTGTTTCAATTTATTTGAAGTCATATCAGACTGATAATATTACCATCTATGGTAATACTAATATGAGACTATTACCTAATTGCCACGTATTAAGACGAAATGGACACAAAATATTACCGACCCAGTGCTTCACTTGTCGAGTATTTGCATGAAGAGTTACAGTCGTTACGACATGACACAGGAACCTCAATCGGGGGGAAAAACGAATTCCAAGAGATATACACAAGAGACAAAAAACAGAAAAAAACAAGGGCCGCTCTAGCGAAGGCAAAATTTGACGCTGTGGAACGTGTATTCCAAGCCTTTGCAGATATAATATATTTTTTAGAGTTTATTCAAGATCACCACGAATTACATAACCTGTATGAAGGGGATTTGAAAGACCTGTTCGGAATTCATATCGACGAGACACCTAGATCGAGTCATTTTCAATATAGAGGTGGACTCTTTAGACGATTTTTAGATGCAGGTTTGTTTCAGCATGCAGAGACATATGCCAAATTAGACCTAGATTTTAATAGACTCATCCTATATGATGTTGTGCAATTTGCAATGCGTGTCATGAAACGGAGTCTAGAACCCGATGAGGAGAGGGCTTTATCAGTTCATATGGAAAATGTTTTGTTATGGGCAAAAAATTTGGCGCATAGAGTCAACACTACAAATAATAAGAAATCACGACGAATGTTAGGATTTAATCCGTATATGCCATCATCTGGGATCTAACTTGCTACATGTCACCTGTTTGTTGACATATTTCTTTGTGTTTCGTTAGTCGCACGTTTTGGTGAAATGTGGTAGACCGTTTTTGCTATAACTAACAAACGCTTTATGGCATTTCGACTAAGAAGGAGAAGAGGATTTTATCACCGTGACTTCCAATTTCTCCCCTATTGTATTCATCATTTTTTCCATCTGGACCATTTTTGACTTTAATTCTTGTATTTCTAAATCTTTCTCGGATAGGTCTATTTCTACAGATTTCATGTTAGATAAGTCTGTTTGAAGTTCTTTTACCTCCACCTGCAACCTCTCCTCATCCGAGATGGTTAATTCTTTTACTGCCTTTTGGTACTCTGGCTGCAATAGTTTAATCCTATCAGACCTATTGTAGTTTTCTTCCAACGAATGTATCGTTCTCAATGCATGGCCCAGTAGCCATTCCTTTTTGATAAAATCGATTGCTGTTCTTCCATCTCTTGTCTTGATGCTTGATAATGTTGTAGAAAAAAACTTTCTAAACCCGTGTGCAATTTTTATATTATATCTACCCTTGTAGTTTTCTGAAACCTCTCTAACACCTGCCTTGTACGCAACTGTTCTTATAATCCCGGCGACGGTTGATAGTGCGATTGGTCCTAAATTGTCTATTCTTGCAGTTTTATCATCGGGGCTTATATCAAATCTCCTTAAAAGTATTGGACTGTTCTTGGTTATTTGTTCACCAAACTTTATGCGAAGGTTACGATACTCATCGTATACACGGAAGGCCTCTGGAGAAACGAACGTATCATATTCCTCATCTGTCCCTTTGTAAATTGTCACATGAGCAGCAATCAACTTATTACTCTTATCATCATAAATGGGATTTATCGTACCATCGGTAAGACTGATAAATCCTCCTAATCTCATCCCGCCTGATGACATGAAAAGGATAGCGATTTTAGCCCTAAGATCAGAATATTGTAACATTTTCTTTATCTGTTCTCTAGTGTACGCGTCGTCAGATGCATTCCGGTCAGTGCGCGGCAGTAGTCTGTTTATTTTTCTCCAATTAAGTATGATGTCATTCATTTCACATAGCAATTTTATAGGTGGTATCATAGTTTGACCAGTGGTGGCAGTGATTTCTCCATTGCTTATCTTGGTCTGTAATAGTAAGACATAATCTTCAACCATCTGCTGAAGTTTCATTACTTCTTTTCCATTGATGCCTCCATAATTTGAAACAATTTCCTCAGTGGACATTCCTATAAGATTACAGAAATGCCACAAATTCTGTCTATACGTCTGAAGGCTTTTTTCTGAGCGTACAGCGCTTTTAAAGAGTAAATAAGGTCTTCCGACCAAGTATTTGTCATAATGCAAAGGCATTCTTTGATTTCTTATGGGAAGTTTAGAGACTCGGGTTGTGCTACTTGATGGAACACTGTGAATGGAATGATGTTGCCGACGCTTAGTTGTATGTAGACTCGTAGAATACCTTATCCACGCTCTTATATAACATTTATTTCGGCTTATTCAGTTACGAATGGCTCCTTATAAGATTTGATCAACTTCGAGATTTCTGGTCTCATCAAGTGCTCTGCAGGAATTTCACCACAACTAACCATTTTTCTCATCTTGGTACCGCTTAACTCTTCTCTGAATTCTGATCCGTGCGGACAATTTCTTTCATTTGCGAAGCTCAAGCATTTATTGCAGTAGTAAAACGAAGGAAAAAATAGTGGTTCAATTTCGAGATCCGGATAATCACCGAAGATGTCATGCGCTGCAAAAGGATCATAATAATCTCTAACTCCTGCATGATCTCTTCCAATGATAAAGTGAGAACATCCAAAATTCTTTCTCATAATGGCATGATGAATTGCCTCCTTAGGCCCAGCGTACCTCATCTCGGTATGAAGAGTCCCAAACATTGTCCTACTCTTGGGATAATAGTTTTCTATAAGTGTTTCATAAGTACTTACAATCACTTCATCCTTGAAATCACCAGACTTTTTTTTGCCAATCAATGGATTTACAAACAATCCATCATAAATATTCATGGCAGTCTTTTGCAACATTTCATGAGCAACATGTGGAACGTTTCTTGTTTGAAAACCAACCACAGTTTTCCATCCTCTCTTCTGAATTTCTGATCTAGTTTCAAAGGGATTCATTCTAAACCTTCTTAATGGTGACTGAGGAATTCTCATTAAGACTTGAATGTTGCCTCCGATAAGTCGATCTTTCAATCCTATCACTTTCATAACGCCTGGATGCCTTAGATCATTTGTTTGGTAGATTGCTCTTGCAACAGAGGTTTTATCATAAGAATAAATTTCTTCGACATCTATAACTCCAAAATGTTCATTACCAGTTCTTAACACAACTTCACCAGCATCCTTCATCTGCCTTGCAATTTCGTCATCAACATCTAATATTATAGGGATAGTCCAAGCCAACCCATTCGTTAAGCGACCAGATTTTACAATGTCTTGGAAGTCATCTTGTCCAACAAACCCCTCCAAAGGGCTAAAAATACCATCCGCAATATTCTCAATGTCATTTCTAAGATCGTTATTGACTTCAATTGAAAACGCTCCATCAATATTCTTCTTGGTAGAAGCAAATCTGTTTATTAGTTTACCACCATGTGGGCGAGGGATACTACTAACATTAGTCAAAATATTCCCTATTTTTTTGATTGTTTATTATCGTCCCAATGTAGTCCACATTCTTTATGTGTACCAGTTTCCCACCACCATCTTCCAGACCTGGGATCCTCATTAGGAGGGACTGCTCTTGTACATGGCTCGCAGCCGATACTCATATAGCCAATATCGTGCAACTTATTGTAAGGAACGTTATTTTTATGAATATAATCCCAGACCATTTCATTAGTCCAATCTGCCACTGGATTGACTTTAACGATGTTGTCATGGGAAGAATCAATTTCTACCTTCTGAATGTGGGTTCTTGTAATTGCTTGCTCTCTTCTTAAACCTGTAATCCAACCGTCGAGTTTGCTTAACGCCCTGTTAATAGAATGTACTTTTCTAATTTCACAGCAAAGTTTTCGGTTTTCGACGCTTTCATACATTAGGTTCATGCCTTTTATTTGAACCATCTGTTCAACCTCTTTCTGCTCCGGAAAAAATACTTCAATCTGAATAGCGTATTTCTTGCGAATTGTATCCATTAAATCATAAGTTTCCTGATTTAGCCGTCCCGTATCCAAGGTGAAAATTCTAGTTTTCTCTTTGTTAATTTTTATCATAATATCAATGAGAACAACATCTTCAGGACCGAAACTTGATGCTAGGCCGATTCTTAAGCCGTAAGTATCCACCGCCCATCGTAAGACTTCTCGCGCAGATTTATTTTCCATCTGCCGTGCAATTTGCTTCAGCTTAGGAATAGTCGGCTTTGATTCCATAGCCTCTTTTCCTATCACATATAATTGTAAGCGTAGTAGGCTTATAATTATTTGTGTTTTAAATTGACTAAACCTGAATTCCTCTACGTCATGAGTGATTTTTTCGAAGAAAGATTTGACATGTAACTCCACTATATTTTATTATCTCAGTCTGATTTTTGAAAATTTATTAAATTATAGTGTGAAGTTTCGTTTATTAATAAGTGTACTTCTATATAATCGTATAATAAAACAGGATTAAGTGATTGTTCGAGTGATCTATGATGAGTGAAAACTTTTGGAGATTAGTGGAAGAATATCAACAACTTGGTTTTGATCCCTTACGCTGGATCCCAACCTCCTCGAATGAAGTAGATAATTATATCCTACAAGATTCGTTAAAAGAGGTTAAAAGAAGTAATATAAAGTTAACACCTAGCTGGTTTGATACTTTTTATTATACAGAGGGAAAGATCCCTGAACTTACTCGAAGAGTATACAATTTCGAAAATCCTGTAATTGAAAAGGAAGTTGAGATTAAACGAGCACTTTCAATCTTTCGCATTCATACTGTTATAGGTTATGATCCAGCATTGCTCTCAGGAGCAGTTCAAAAGTTCTTCAACAGTTTTCATTCAAAGGTGTGCATAAGAAAAAACACCATGGTTCTGACAACCCGTCGTGAAGCCCAATTTGCGCTGCTAGATTATATAGAGTTACACAGAGGCGACAAAGTAGGATATACATCTGCTAATAACTCTGTGACACAAATAACTGACCCGACGCAGAGACCAGAATCTGAAATTCACAGCAACATTGCATTGACGGCCGGAATGGAAAATCTCAATCTCCTCGGGTGTACATTAGGATTCAAATTGTTTCCTGTATATGATGCGCCTACTGAACAGATGCTTGACAAGATTAGAATAAATCTTGATTCATTTACTTCTCGTTATAATATAGCTATGGAAGACTACAGTTCCATTAAGATTGGCAACCTCTTTTTTGGTACAACTGCAATTGCAAACACTGTAAAAGAATTACCTACAAGATACGATCAAGTGGAGGAAGGCATGCAAATTATTCTTTCAAATAAAATGGGAGCGATGCCAGCTTTAAGCCTATACATGTTAACACAAATGGATCATAATAATATAGTCAAATTTGAGCAAAACGGCATTTCGTTAGATGTTCTTTCTGCTGCAAAAGATGAAACTATAAAAAGTCTAAGTGAACCGCACTTTTCATTAGGAAAAGTGATATCAAAATATTGTCCTGATTTTGGTATGGCGTATGACAAGAATACGAATATAACGGCTGTGCATCCTGTTACCACAGAAGGTTTCTTTGCAATAGGAAAACTCGCAGAACTGACAAACTCTCACATTGTAATTAACGAGCTTCCAATGAAGTATGAAGAAATCGGCAAGTTTGCAACAAAGGAATTGCTAATTGAAAATGCAACTGCCTCTTCCAACGGCTGTCATCTTATAGTTGCAACAAAGGACGTAGCAAGTTTGGTTGTAGAAGACCTGCGAAAACACAACTTTGAACCAACAATAATCGGATTCTTCGCAAAGAAGGAAAGGCCTGCCGTGACGACTGAAAAAGATATTACCCAGTATATTGCCTCCAAATCAAAACTTGCTAGACTAAATTCTTTAGCACAAACAGAGGCAAAGCAGTAAGAATAAAAATCCGTATGGTTTTTTAATAATAGAATCTTCTTACGAAGCTATCACTTGGTCAAATCTCTAACGTCTCTCATATAGTCGTCAGCGTCTGCTTATTATAGACGAATTCTATATCGATATGGGAGGTTTCATTTTAAGTGCACAGAATCGATCTAGGTCCTAGGTATATGCACTCAGCCATTCAGATTTGACGCAGCAATAGCATGATCTAATGACCATACAACTTCAAATAATGCTGTATTGGATGTGTAGGACAGAGTACTCAGAGCGTTCGAGTCCGAAGCTGCTAAAATAACCGAAAACATTCTGCAATTAAGACCCTTTCTCACGAAGGTTTGTTAACAACAAATACATAACAGAGTAGCCTAAGCGATGGCACATTACTGTAGTCATTACTTAAACCAAAAATGGATGACTGCCAATGTTGTAACCTTCTGTCCATACGGTATAACCAGAGCACGGACACCATCTAACGTTAGTACCGTATACCATTTACTTTACCACCATTACAGGACAATGTGAATATGTTACAACACCCGATGCAACGCTTCCAAGCAATAATCTTTTAAAACCGGTTCTTCCTCGGGTGCCAATAACAATCAAATCTATACCTTCACGTTCAGCATAGTCTACTATCGTAGCCTCTACTGATGTAGAACCTTCAACAATTTCCGTGCCGAGGTCTATACCCTCTGCATGACCTTCTAATCCAATTCTATCTAACCATTCCTGAGCCGCCCTTTTTTCCTCTTCAAACCCTTCTATTCCATACGTAGGTGCTGTAATGAAAGTCGAAGATACAGATCTAATTCCGTGCATATGAAGAACGAGTATAGCGATTAATTGAGAGTTGTATTTTTTTGCTATTGCAATAGCATAACGTGATGCGTCAATTGACGCCTCTGAGCCATCTATTCCAACTAATATCTTATGAAACCGTCCCTTTGTCTTCTCTTCTGACAATTATTCTTAGTTTGAATCATCTGATTAAAAAACTTACGGCAAAAGGAAGTACGAGGATGATGCTAGTTAACTTGGAAATAGTGAATGGGTTTATTTAGTCATTGCAGACCTATGGATGTAGAACTAGGAGTAGGAGTAGATAAGGACATCGCTTTGATTATACTAAATATACAGTATTCTATGGACTCAAAAGTACAAACATGAGAGTTCATTAGGATAACACGAAACAAAAATAATCATGATAATATTGATGCGGCTAGAGTTAGTAGGATTATCAAAAACACTTCGCATTAGTGACCGTTTTGCTGGTTTACTTTCCATGAAGTCATTTTGTGAATTTCTTTGACTTCACTCAGCAGTTCAGAAATATGCTTGTAAATGTCAATTTCTTGCTTGGTTTTCATTTACTCATAAAATTGTAATTAATGCATTGTGTTACCTTTATCTCTCTGGTTTCAAGGGAGTCCTATCGCGTTGCTTTCCTCGCGAATATCGAGCCCAATTAATTACTCGATTATATTGTTGGTATGGTTTGAATTCTGTTGATTGGGGCTTTCTCATTATGAAAAGATACTTGAAACCACGTAGATAGAAATTAAAACGAAGCGCTCTGTTGTACCATATCCCTGTATTTGAAGTCTGACTTCTACGCGCTACACACATTATATCTACAGTATCAAAGTATTTACACAATCGTTGATGGACATTAAAACCCACAGGAGTAAATCTTTTCTTTACCCACTGATCACCAATAAGCCATCCTAGGACCTTTCCTGATTTCAAGATACGATGCGATTCACCGATTACTTTCTCTAGCTCTTCATAGAATCTTTCTGTTTCTGATGAGATGTTTCCTATATTATCCATGTGATCGTTATAATCTATGTTATCACCATAAGGTGAATCAATGAAAATCATATCAACGCTTTCATTGGAAAGTGGGATTTTCCTTGCATCATTTTGAATAATATCTGGTCTTGTTGAAACAATATCATAGGCAATACACATACGACCTTCTTCCTTGCATACATCAAGAGTAGTGCCGCTGCCAGCCATGGGATCTACTACAAGATCATTAGGGCCTGTGTAACGTTTTACCAAGTTATAAATAATGAAGGCTGGTGTGACGCCCGCGTACTTGTTATTGCCCTTAAGAGTCTTACCATAGCTTTGCCTAGGATAGTCCCATAAAGTTGTGGCTTCCAATCGAGGTTTGTCATTAATTTGTGTTGCTTCAATCTCCGGTACTATCCCTCTCCAAGAAAAACTATTTGGATCCTCTAGATAATCTAAAAGTAATTTCGTCTTATTTTCACCGAGGGCTTTTTTCCAACTAATACCCATCTTAGAAAGGATCTTTTCAGCACTTTTCATAGACTTTATCTCGCCATTTTTTTCCACTTCCACTTGAAATGGATACTTGCCACCCCAGGCTTCAGGACTGATATTTATTCTACCATCGGATTTTGCATTGAAAGCACCATAGAGAACATGGCTGTCTAAGTTAAGCAAAAATAGCAGATCACCTTTTTTAACACCCAAGACCTTGTCTTCATAGAGTTTATTGGTTGAAAAAAGCATACGGTCGAAACACTCTTTTTGAGACTTTTTCGTGCACGCAAAGACGTAACCTCTAAGGCTCGAAGCTTGCTGGATTTCCTCCATTACTGCACTACGAGTGCTTGACCTAATCATTTAACAATATCGGACCACCATACTCAAATTCCCTGACCGGGAATAAGTCGGTATCCTGTAGGCTGCCACGCTAGTTTCCATCAAATAGCAACTGTTCAGGATCCTTAACGTTAATCTTCTGCAAAGTTATTTTCACTTCCAGCAATGAACTTGATATAGTTTGTCTTTGTACACTACTTGTTTACCAGACAGGTGTACCCTCCCGGGAGGGTACTTTAGTACATTTTTACAAAAAGTTTTAAAAACTAATGTTACGTATGAGCGTATAATGAATTGTTTCAGGTCTTAGTGAAGATTGTTCTACAAATTGTGATTTAACCTACTGGAAAGACCAGGGTAGGTAAAAGAGCAAGAAAAAATGCCGTATTAAGCTTAATACGGTTTGATCCAATTATCGGTTTTATCCACTAGTGAGTAATAATGTTGGAATAGATTTTACCGAATTAGGACCGCCTTATGGCCCCAAGCCAGGGTCAGCCGCCCAGAAAGAACAGGGTGTCGCAAATAAGAAAGAAGATGATCTGATCACAATAGGCTTTTCGGGTCAAACTGAAGGGGCAATCATTCAGGAACTATGTTAATAGGATGTCCAACCAATTCGTAGTAGATCCCTATACAAAAGAACAGAAGAATGTTGGATTATCCCTACAGCAAACTTGTGACCAAACTTGTAACTGATACAGATTCAGGTTAAGTCATTCCGGTTCGATAGACTAGCATAGTGTATAGAAATGTAATACATTGTAAGATGATACCTGAAGATCGCCCTTCTCACAGCGAAAAAAAGAGCAAATTATTCGACATAATACGCTTCCAATCGAAACTTGTCGGACCGAATCTCGCTGTGTTGTAATCATAGAACTCAGGTGTTTCAAGCTTCATGATGTCTATTGCAAAACCTACCCTGTAGCTCATGTCAAACCCTTCTCCCTTGAGAGGTAAATCCGTGGCTAATTCTTCTCGATGGATTTCCCTTAGGTGAATCCTTATGTCAAACTCAATAGTCGTTTTGAATCTTCTCCAGAAAAAACATCTCAATACTAACATTCAGTCTAGGACTTGATCTGGGTCATGCTCAAGATTCATGGGGAATACTGCTCTCTCATATATACCAGCAGAGGAATCCGTAGTCTTCATCTTCGCCTAAATCATTGTCCTCGAAATGGAGTACGACTTATCATCCCCAACATCTGTGAATCCTCTTTCGTCTATTACAAAAAGTATGTCCGCTTGCGGGTGAGAGGGGCTCATCTAATTTGGCGCGTCGGCGATCAGGATATCCACCATCGAGATGGATCCTGTATGTACTGGCATAGGACATAAC
>Ga0207416_1005044_pt1 | contig 10824 bp, 10 predicted proteins | sample PaiPotPPM11metaG_FD_184107 | JGI IMG/M metagenome (GOLD analysis project Ga0207416, IMG submission 184107) | Iron sulfur acid spring bacterial and archeal communities from Banff, Canada, to study Microbial Dark Matter (Phase II) - Paint Pots PPM... ...
GCGGATGCCTGGCGACCGCGTCCGGTGGCAAGAAACTCGCCGGCCGCTTAAGCTTCGGCCAGCGAACCACAGGACGGGAAAGGAACGGCGCAGGCAAACGGCACCAGTGAAGTGGGCGAGGAGGGATTTGAACCCTCACGTCCTCTCGGACACACGGACCTGAACCGTGCGCGTCTGCCGTTCCGCCACCCGCCCCGGGCAAGCAGTCAGGTTAGCACGTCCGCAAGCAACCCCACGCCGCCGATACGATCGGGTGCGGGCAGGGACGAGGAGGGAGAGGGGGTACCCGGTGGGAGTTCTGCAGCGCTTCGAGCACAGGCTTGAGGGGATGGTCGAGGGTGCCTTCGCGCGGGCGTTCAAATCCGAGCTGCAGCCGGTCGAGATTGCCAGTGCGGTGCAGCGCGAGATGGATGACCGTGCCGCCATCGTGGCGCAGGGACGGACGCTGGTTCCCAACGATTTCGTGGTGGAACTGGCCGAGACCGATTACGAGCGTCTCGAGGTCTACGCGGACAGCCTCGGCATCGAGCTCGCGACTCTCGCTCGCGAGCACGCCAAGGAGCAGGGTTATTCGTTCGTCGGGCCCGTGCGGATGCGGTTCGAGGGGGTGCCCGACCTGACCACGGGCACGTTCCGGATCCGGTCCGGCGTCATCCGGGGCACCACGGTCGAGGACGGTGAGATCCGCAGGCCCGCCAGCGATCTCCCGCATCCGGCCGGAGGTTTCGCCGGGACGCCGCGGCTGCTCGTCTCCGGGCCGGAGCCCGGCGCGGACGGCAACACGCAGCGGACCTACGAACTCACGGCGCCGCTGACCATCTTGGGCCGGGGCACAGACTGTGACCTGCGCCTGGTCGACCCGGGAGTATCCCGCCACCACGCCGAGCTGCGCGTCGAGGACCAGGACGTGGTCCTCGTCGACCTCGGCTCCACCAACGGTACGTTCGTCAACGGCCAGCCGGTGCGGCGCGTGGCGTTGACCGACGGGACGCGCGTCACGTTGGGCCGTACAACCCTCGTCTTCCGTAGGGACGGTATCTACTGAGATCGCTTAACCGCACGACCCAGCCAGCGCCCGAGTTACCGCAACCGGCCGTCGGCACCGCCCGGCAGGGACGGCTCCGGCGGACACTGACCAGCAGAGGCCACCAGAGGCATGACCCGATGAACGCGCTCACCCTCACAGTCATCAAGATCGCGTTTCTCGCTGTCCTGTGGCTGTTTGTGATCGCCGCGGTCGGCGTCGTGCGGACCGACCTCTTCGGCAGTTCCCCGTCCCGCAAGCAGGGCCGCACGCAGCGACAGCGCGGCCGGGCCCCGCAGCCGCCGCGGCCCGCGAAGCCGCCGCGCGCGCCCCGCGCCGGGCGCGCGACCCCGCAGCAGCTGTTGGTTACGGCCGGCGCGCTGGCCGGCACCAGCCTGGGTCTCGCTGATCAGCAGATCACCATCGGCCGGGCGAATGACGCCACGCTCGTGCTCAACGATGACTACGCTTCCACCCGGCATGCCCGACTCTTCCCTCAGGATGGTCAGTGGATTGTCGAGGACCTAGGCTCAACCAACGGCACCTACCTCGACCGCCAGAAGGTAACCCGGCCGACCCCGGTACCCGTCGGCGTGCCGATCCGAATCGGTAAGACCGTCCTGGAACTTCGCAGATGACAATCGCACTCCGTTACGCGGTCCGCTCAGACGTCGGTCTCCTCCGCGAGGGGAACGAGGACTCGGCGTACGCGGGCCCGCACTTGCTCGCGATCGCCGACGGCATGGGTGGGCATGCCGCCGGAGAGGTCGCCAGCTCGGTGGCCATAACCGCGCTGGCGGACCTGGACACCGGCGATGTTCCCGCCGACCAGATGCTCGACGCGCTCGCCGACGCGGTCGCGGCGGCCAACAGCACGCTGCACGAGATGAGCGTCGAGGACCCCAGCGTGGAGGGCATGGGCACCACGCTGACCGCCCTGCTCTGGTCAGGCAGCACGGTGGCGATCTGCCACATCGGGGACTCCCGCGCCTACCTGCTGCGCGACGGCGACTTCCGCCAGATCACCCGTGACCACACGCTGGTCCAGTCGCTGGTGGATGACGGCCGGCTCAGCCCGGCGCAGGCGGCCACGCACCCGCAGCGCTCCCTGGTGATGCGCGCGCTGCAGAGCGGCACCGAGGCCGAGCCCGACCTCTCGATCATCGAGGCCCTGCCGAAAGATCGATACCTGCTCTGCTCCGACGGCCTGTCGGACGTGGTCAGTGAGGAGACCCTGCAGAAGACGCTGCTGCGGTACACCGACCGGGACGAGGCGGTGACCCAGCTCATCGAGCTCGCGATCCGCGGCGGCGGGCCAGACAACATCACCTGCATCGTCGCGGACGTGATCGATGACACCGCGGAGCCGCCGACCGGGCAGGTATCGATGGTGGTCGGCGCGGCATCGAACGGCGACGGCCGGCCCCGGCTGCGCAGCGACAGCCCGGCGGGGCGGGCCCACCTGCTGACCCAGGTCGGCCCGGCGCCGCGGACCGGGCCGAAGCATTCGGCCTCGCCGGCGCAGGAAGACCCGGACGCCGAGGACGAGGATGACGACGACGGCCAGGGGGAGGCCCGGGCCCGGCGCCGCTGGCCGGTGGTCACCACGATCCTCGTCATCCTGCTGATCGTGATCGTCGGCGGCGGCTACGCCGGGTGGCGTTACACCCAATCCCAGTACTACGTGGGCACCGACGGCAACCAGGTGATCATCTACCGCGGGGTCAACCAGAAGGTGGCCGGGATCAGCCTGTCCAGCGTCTACCAGAGGACCGGGATCCGGTTGTCCACGGTGCCCGCCACCGACAAGTCGGCGGTGCTGAGCACGATCGCCTCGACCAGCGGCCTGGCTGGCGCCCAGCGGACCGTGGCCAACATCCGCCAGACCATCACCTGCGACACCTATAGCACCCAGTACGCGAGCTGGCTGGTGCACAAGCCCAAGCCGGTCACGACGACCAAGCGGGAAAAGGGCAAGACCGTCAAGGTCACGACGACTCCGGCCTACAAGCCCGCGCCGGCGACGCCCAAGGGCTGCACGCCGCAGGGGACGTCGGGGTGACCGCGTTTTCCAGCGCAGTGGCTAACCCGGCGGCTGACGGGGCGGTCGCGATGCCGCGCGGCCGGCGCCGGACCGAGCTGCTGATGCTCATCTTCGCCGTCGGCGTGGTGCTGTTCGCGTACGCCAGCGTGGGCCTGGGGCTGAACGGGAAGATCCCGGCCGGGATCGCCGAGTACGGGCTCGCGTTCGCGGCCATCATCTTCGCCGCGCACCTGGCCGTCCGGCGGCTCGCCCCGTGGGCCGATCCGCTGATGCTGCCGCTGGCCGCGCTGCTGAACGGCCTGGGCGTGGTCATGATCTACCGCCTGCAGCAGTCGGGTCGCAACGGGGACCCGGGCAACCAGATCAGCACCCTGAGCTCGTCGGCCACGACCCAGCAGGTGATGTACAGCGCCGTCGGCGTGGTCGCCTTCGTGCTGGTCCTGGTGTTCATCAGGGAAGCTCGGGTGCTGCAGCGCTACACCTACACGCTGGGCGCGCTCGGGCTGCTCCTCCTGGCGCTCCCGGCGCTGCCCGGCATCGGGAGCGCGGTGGCGGACACCAACGCGAAGATCCAGATTTCCGTGGGCAGCTTCACCCTGCAGCCGGAGGAGTTCGCCAAGCTCGCGCTGGCCGTGTTCTTCGCCGGATACCTGGTCGCCAAGCGGGACGTGCTGTCCCTGGCCGGCCGCCGGTTCCTCGGCATCGACCTGCCCCGGGCCCGGGACCTCGGGCCGGTCCTGATCGCCTGGGCCGCCAGCCTGCTGGTCCTGGTCTTCGAACACGACGTCGGCACCTCGGCGCTGTTCTTCGGCCTGTTCGTCGCGATGCTGTACATCGCCACCCAGCGCACATCCTGGCTGCTGATCGGGGTCGTGCTGTTCCTGTTCGGCGCGTTCGTGGCCAGCAAGCTGTTCAGCCAGGTGGGCGAGCGGTTCACGGTGTGGCTGCACCCGTGGGCCGGCCACAATCCGACCACCATCTCCTACCAGACCGTGCAGGGCCTCGAAGGCATGGGGTTCGGCGGCGTCCTCGGCACCGGCCTCGGTCACGGCCAGCCGTTCTGGACCCCGCTCGTACAGAGTGACTTCATCATGACGGCGTTCGGCGAGGAACTGGGCCTGGCCGGCCTGATGGCAATGCTCCTGCTCTTCGGGCTGATCGTGCAGCGCGGCCTGCGGGCCGCCATCGCGACCCGCGACCCGTTCGCCAAGCTGCTGGCCGGCGGGCTGTCGTTCGCGATCGCGCTCCAGGTGTTCATCATCGTGGGCGGGGTGACCAACCTGATCCCGCTGACCGGCATCACCACCCCGTTCCTGTCGCAAGGAGGCTCCTCGCTGATCGCCACCTGGGCGCTGATCGGGCTGCTGATGCGGGTCAGTGATGCCGCGCGGCGGCCGGCCCCGCAGCCGATCCAGGACGAGGGCATGACCCAGGTGGTGCGGGCCGGATGAACCGCGCGCTGTTCCGCCTGTCCCTGGCCTGCCTGGTCATGTTCGTCCTGCTGCTGCTCAACGTGAACTACGTCCAGGCGTTCCAGTCCACCAGCCTCGCCAACCGGCCGGGCAACATCAGGACCTTCGACCAGCAATTCCAGTACCAGCGCGGTTCGATCATCGCGGCAGGCGGCGGCCAGCAGGTCAAGATCGCCGAGTCGCTCCCGGTCAAGGGCAGCAACATCTTCCACCGCTTCTACCCCGACGGTCCGGTGTACGCCCCGGTGACGGGGTTTGACTCGGTCTACGGCGCGACGGGGATCGAGAGCGCCGAGCAGAAGTACCTGGCCGGCACGGCATCGAACCTGACCGTGCACAACCTGATCAGCCTGCTGACCGGCAAGCCGAAGCAGGGGGCCACGGTCTACACCACGATCAGCGCGAAGGCGCAGCAGGCCGCCTATCAGGCGCTGCGCAGCGACGGGGGCCACGACGCCGGGGTCGTCGCCATCGACCCGAGCACCGGCGCGATCCTGGCCCTGGCGTCGGTCCCCACGTACAACCCGAACCAGCTCACCACGCTCGAGGGCGCTACGTTCGACGCGGCCGACAAGCGACTGCTCGCGGACCCCGCCCAGCCGCTGCTCGACCGGGCCCTCAACGCGACCTACCCGCCGGGCTCCTCGTTCAAGGTGGTGACGGGCTCCGCGGGGTTCTCGACCGGCAAGGTCGCCGGCCCGACCGCCACCGTGAGCGCACCGCAGCCCCTGACCCTGCCCAACGGCCACCTGCTCAACAACGACGGCGACATCACCTGCGGCGATGGCAACCCGCAGGTCATCCAGGCGTTCTGGCTGTCGTGCAACACCGCGTTCGGGAACATCGGCATGAAGCTCGGCGGCGCGACGCTGCACGACTACGCGAGCCGGTTCGGCTGGAACGACTCGAACCTGACGATCCCGCTGCCGGTCTCGCCGAGCGTGGTGCCCGTGGTCTCCGACAAGTCGCTGACCGCCTACACCGCGATCGGCCAGCTTGACGACGAAGTGACCCCGTTCCAGGAGGCCATGGACGCCGCGGCGATCGCCAACCACGGCACGCTGATGAAGCCGTACCTGGTGCAGTCGGTGCAGGCCCCCGACCTGACCACCATTCAGAGTGCCAACCCGACGGTGCTCTCGCAGGCGGTCAGCCCGCAGGTGGCCAGTGAGATGACGCAGATGATGATCCAGGTCACCCAGAACCAGGCCGGCACGGCGTACCAGACCGCCGGGCCGCCCGCGGTGGGCACCGGCCTGGTGATCGCCGGCAAGACCGGGACGGCCGAGAACGGGATCAACAACGCAGGCCTCGATGACGCGGTCTTCACCTGCTTCGCGCCCGCCTCCAACCCGAAGATAGCTGTCGGCGTCATCGTGAAGGGCGGCGGTTTCGGCGCCGACGCCGCGGCGCCGATCGCAGTCAAGATCATCGAGGCTTACCTGGGAGTCCACTAGTGGCCATCCAGACCGAGACCACGCAGGACGGTAACGCAAAGTGCGAGACATGACTCAGCCGCGGCTCCTCGGCGGGCGGTACGAGCTCGACGGAATCGTCGGGCGCGGTGGCATGGCCGAGGTGTTCCGGGCCCGCGATATCCGTCTCGACCGCATCGTGGCGGTGAAGACCCTCCGCGACGACCTGGCCCGCGACCAGACCTTCCAGGCCCGGTTCCGCCGCGAGGCCCAGTCGGCCGCATCGCTCAACCACCCGAGCATCGTCGCCGTCTACGACACCGGCGAGGATATGGTCGGCCCCACCCCCGTTCCCTACATCGTGATGGAGTACGTCGACGGCCGCACGCTGCGCGACCTGCTCCGTGACGACCGGAGGCTGCTACCCGAGCGAGCGCTGGAGATCACCGAAGGCGTGCTGCGGGCGCTGGACTACAGCCACCGCAACGGCATCGTGCACCGGGACATCAAGCCCGGCAACGTGATGCTGACGCGCAACGCCGACGTCAAGGTCATGGACTTCGGCATCGCCCGGGCGGTCAGCGACGCGCAGGCCACGATGACCCAGACCGCGCAAGTCATCGGCACGGCGCAGTACCTGTCGCCCGAGCAGGCGCGGGGCGAGCGGGTGGACGCCCGCAGCGACCTGTACTCCACCGGGTGCCTGCTCTACGAGCTGCTCACCGGGCGGCCGCCGTTCACCGGCGACTCGCCCGTCGCGATCGCCTACCAGCACGTGCGGGAGAACCCGGTCCCGCCGTCCCGGGTCGACCCGGAGATCCCCGCCTGGGCGGATTCCATCGTGCTCAAGGCGATGGCCAAGGACCCGAACGACCGCTACCAGTCGGCGGCGGAGATGGGCCATGACATCCAGCGGGCGTTGCAGGGCATGCCGGTCGCCGCGGCCACCCGCACCGTGGGCTACCAGGGCACCCGGCGGATGGGACAGGCCACCCAGATGGCCGGGGCGACGAGCGCGATCCCGCCGTACGACTACGGGCCCGAGGACGGACCGCCCGAGGACGGAGGCCGCAAGAAGTGGCCGTGGGTGGTGGCGGCCGTGGTGGCCTTGCTCATCATCGCGGGCCTGGTGTGGGCGTTCGAGTTCGTCTCCAGCAGCGGGAGCAGCTACTCGGTCCCGAACGTCGGAGGCCAGCCGCTGGCCACGGCCGAGAAGACGATCGCGAACCAGCACTTGGTCGTCTCCGGGGTGGTCAACCAGGCGTCCAGTACGGTGACCAAGGGTGATGTGATCCGCACCAACCCGCCCGGGGGCACCAGCGTGGCCAAGGGCAGCGGGGTCAAGCTGTACGTCTCCTCCGGAGCCGGCTCGACCAAGATCCCGTTCGTGGCCGGCGACAACCTGAATCAGGCTATGAATATCTTGCAGGGCAAGGGGTTCAATGTCTCGGAGCAGGCCGTGTCGAACTCGCCGAAGCCGGCCAACACGGTGATCCGGACGAGCCCGCCGGGAGGCACGTCCGTGGCCAAGGGAAGCACGGTCACGATCTTCTACTCCGGCGGCGGCACCAAGGTGCCCCCCGTGGTCGGCGACTCCTCGGGCCAGGCGACGTCGCAGCTGGAGAACGACGGCTTCAGCGTGAACACGGTAGTCAGCTCCCCGACCTCGGGCTCATGGGCGCCGGGCACAGTGTGGAAGACGAGCCCGGCGGTCGGCACCGTCCTTCCTCAGGGTTCCACGGTCACCATCGACGTCACGCCGCAGGCCACGACGCCGCCGCCGACGACCACGCCGCCAACCACAACGCCGCCGACGTCGAGCCCGCCGACGTCGAGCCCGCCGCCGTCGAAGGGCCCGTAGACTTCAAGCATCCAGGCAGGAGGCGACAGTGCCCAAGTCGCGAGTAAGAAGCAAGGCGGTCTACACGCCGCCGCCCCGGTCAACCAAGGCGAAGGTCAGCCCGCGATGGCTCGTGCCGGCGATGCTGACCTTCCTGCTGCTGGGCTTGGCGTGGATCGCGCTGTTCTACGTCACCAGCGGCAGCACGCCCCTGCAGGACTCGATTGGTGACTGGAACCTGGTCCTCGGGTTCGGGTTCATCATCATCGGCGTGGGGCTGTCCACCAAGTGGCGGTGAGCGGAATCACAGACTTGTGATTCCACCCACATCGTTATCCACAGGCTGTGGGTGACGGGTCAGCCGACGGCCGCGGCCAACTGGTGGTCGCGGACGATCACGGCCAGCGCCAGGACGACCAGGATCACCACGGTCGCGCCGCCCTGGATCAGGGCCCGGTTGGCCCGCGGCGCGTAGGCGTAAGCGGCGGTAAGCAACCCCCCGGCCAGGATGCCGCCGACGTGGGCCTGCCAGGCGATCCCGTGCACCACGAACCCGAGCACCAGGTTCGCCGCGATGATCGTGACGATCCAGCGGCTGTCCAGGCGTAGCCGCCTGGCCACCACGAACCACGCGCCGAACAGGCCGAAGATCGCGCCGGAGGCGCCGAGCGCGCCCACGTTCGACGGGCCGATCAGGTAGAACATCACCGAGCCGCCAAGCGCGCTGACCAGGTAGACGGCGAGATAGCGCACGGGGCCGAGCAGGCGCTCCAGCGCCGGGCCGACCACGATCAGCGCCCACATGTTGAACACGATGTCGAGCGGGCCGAGCCCGCCGAGGCCGGGCGGCGGCAGGAACGCCGAGGTAATCAGCCGGTAGTACTGGCCTTGGGCTACGCCCTGCAGCGGCCCGGTCACCGTGAACCTGGCCTGGCCGAGCATCTCCCAGTCGTTCGCGAGGTTCGGCCAGGCCAGTTCGACGACGTAGAGCAGGATGTTGAGGCCGACCAGCGTCCAGGTGACGGCCGAGCCGGTCGTCGGCCGCCCCCCGAACACCGCGGCGGCCCGGCGGGTACCGCGGTTGCCCTCACGGATGCACTCGACGCATTGCTGGCCGACCGCCGCGGAACGGAGGCAGTCCGGGCACGCGGGGCGGCCGCACCGGACGCAGGAGACGTAGGTCTCGCGGCCGGGGTGCCGGAAACAGGTCGGGGTGCTCGCGCTCGGGCTGGTGTCCGGGCCTTGGGGGGCGGCCACTGCGACTTCCCCTACCTTGCGGATTCCCCGGCGCCCGCGGGGCGGTCGATCTCGACCGACTCGAGCACGACGTCGTCAACGGGACGGTCGTTCCGGCCGGTCCGCACGTTGCTGATCTGGTCGACGATCTCGCTGCCGTCGATGACCTCGCCGAAGATGGTGTGCCTGCCGTTGAGGTGGGGGGTCGGCACCACGGTGATGAAGAACTGCGAGCCGTTGGTGCCCGGCCCCGCGTTGGCCATGGCCAGCAGGTAGGGACGGTCGAACCGGAGGTCCGGGTGGATCTCGTCGGCGAACTTGTAGCCGGGGCCGCCCGTCCCCGTGCCGAGCGGGTCCCCGCCCTGGATCATGAATTGCGGGATCACGCGGTGGAAGATCGTCCCGTCGTACAGCCGGGCGTACCCGGACTGGCTGGTCGTCGGGTCGGTCCACTCGCGGGTGCCTTCCGCGAGATCAACGAAGTTCCGCACGGTCTTCGGCGCGTGATCGGGGAACAGCCGGACGCGTACCGTACCCCGATTGGTTCGCAGCGTTGCGGTGAGCGAATCAGTCATGCACAGAGTCTTGCACGCCCCGCCGACTGCGACGGCCGTGCCCGCAACCCCGGAAGATGTCCCGGGAACTCGGCCTCACCCCGTGGCGCGGCGAAGCCGGCGCCAACCGCGACGGCCAGCCAGAGGCTGCCCCGAACGGATAGCGCACGGGGCCTGGTGGTCATCCCCCGAGGCACAGCACAGTCGGCCGGCCAGCGGCTGACCCCGAGCGGACGGCGCGCGAGTGTCCCAATATTCTTGGTCGGGGGGGACCGTCGCGTCCGGCCGAAGCGCCCCGCGGGCCCGGCGGCGCCCGCCCGGGCTCGTTCGCCTCACTGGACGCGCTGGCCCCGCCCGTTCTCGCATTTTGATGATCTAGGACCGAAAACCGTCTATTTCATACGTTTGAGTCCTAGATCATTGAAATCGTCTCACTGGTGGGGCAAATGAGGCCACGGTGGGCCGTGTGCAGGGCTCCGCCGGGGCCACGCCGGCCCGCGGGGACCAGAGGTCCTGGGGGTGGCGGGGGGCTGGCCCGAGCGGACGGCGCCGAGGCCAGCACAGACGATTGATGCGCGAAGTCAGGGGAAGTGTGTGGGGCGAGAAGATTCTCGGGAGGTTCAAGTGTCCCTTATGGGCAGTAAAAGTAAGTCTCGTCCCTCCGCCGCGGCCGTGACTCAGCGCGCTCGCGACGCCGCCACGCAGGTGGCGCCGATGGCCAAGAACGCGGTCCCGCTGGCTAAGAACGCCGGCCAGTCGGCCCGGCAGAGCGCCGAGGACGCGATGGCCTGGGCCGCACCCCACGTGCACGACGCCCGGGCCTGGGCCGCGCCGCGCGTGGAGCAGGCGGGCCTGGCGGTGCGGGACAAGATCGCGCCCGCGATCTCGGAGAAGATCGCGCCGACGATTTCGTCCGCGCTGGTCGAGGCCGCGCACCGGCTGGACGACACCGCGGCCAAGCGGCGCCGCTGGCCGCGCGTGGTGGCGGGCATCGCGATGCTCGCGGCCGCGTGCAGCGCGGTCGCCGCGGCGATCATCCGGCGCCGGCCCTCCAACATGGAGTTCGGCATGACCGGCACCGGGGCGACCGACGAGAGCGCGACGCCGGCGTCCCCGTCGGACCAAGCCGACGACGAGATCAACGCAAACGGGCGGACGAGCACGTCCTGACCCCGCCCTGACGCGACGGGCCGACCCCGCGCGCGGGGTCGGCCCGTCGCGTCAGGGCGGGGTCAGGAC
>Ga0207416_1005045_pt1 | contig 10821 bp, 10 predicted proteins | sample PaiPotPPM11metaG_FD_184107 | JGI IMG/M metagenome (GOLD analysis project Ga0207416, IMG submission 184107) | Iron sulfur acid spring bacterial and archeal communities from Banff, Canada, to study Microbial Dark Matter (Phase II) - Paint Pots PPM... ...
GTTACCGAAGCGCGCAATAACGAATATTTAACCGTCGTCAAGGTCTGCAAACGCTTCCTGGCAAAGGCTTTAACCGTCGTAGAGAGCCAGGGCTGGAACGATCAAGTCCATGCCGAATTTGCCGAAGTGCTGGAAAAGGTGCATGTGCTGTTCCGCACGGCTAAACGCCATGATATGCTCGGATCCCTGACAGCCACCAGCCGCGCCGATGCCGCCGAGTCCCTTTCCGCCTGCGAGCAGTTGTTCCGCGTCCTGCTCGACCAGGAATACCTCAAAGCCCGCCGCATCTTAGAACTACACGACGACCTGCTGCCCGGCGATAGAACTGGTGAGAACCCCAATATCAGCCCTTCGCTTGTAGCGCAGTCCGAACTAAAACAAGCCAACAATGCTGGACACGAGCCAGGAATGCCAGAATTGCCGATTTAGATGAAAATGCTTTCTTGAAAGAAAGCTCAGTCACTTATTTCGTTTTGATGCCGGCTGACCCAGCGCTGCATCGCTTCCCCTCTCCTCCGCGCGATCCCGGCAAGCTCATCACACCGTTCCTCAACCTGGGCAATCGAGGTATTCGGCGAAAAGAGAAGCGACCACCCGCCCTCGTCTTCCACTACGAAGACCTGCCTGCTCATATCCTCGCGCGCAAGCGTCCAGACCCCTCCAAAGCTCAAATCAGCCCGCACCACTGCAACAATCACCTCATCAGCCCGCGCATCATTTGAAGCGCGTTCTATAATTGCCGCTTTCTCACGCAGAACCTTTGTTGCCTCAACCGTGCGAAACGGTCGCTCCCTGGCCTCCTTTGAAAAGGTGCGCATATGGAGAAACTCCTCTAGTTAGACTGGACGGATAATCCTTTTTACAGTATACCATCTTGCGACATTGAGAGGAGTTACTAAAATATCGCACTGAAGTCATTTGCAACGTCTCTTATATAGATTTTGCAAACCAACCGTCACGATAGTAGCGGCCTGCAGCACTATTGTATGGTATACCTCCTGAAACGAACCGAAAGTGGATTCCTTTAGCTGCAAGCGTCTGCATGATCGAAGAAAGCTCGTTTCCACCTTCAACCCAGACACCACCGTTTTGTTCGCGGTTATCAATCACCTTGATCCCTTTTGTCTGGAAGAACAGGACGATATTGAGAGAATCATTTTTATTAGCAGCAGGAAGAACATATCGTGGTTTCGGCGTGGGGTCAGGCACTTTATAGATGCTTTTTGCCTGATAGGTACTTTGCTTCACATTGATAGCGGGTATCTTCGCGCCGGCAGCCTCTTTCCACTCTCTACATAGTTCTTCGGCGCGGCGTATTATTCGGTCTTTTAATTCTTTTCCGTCTATGTTTTCGCTGCTCTGGTTTACCATTCCTTCAGGCGGAATATCCAGGTCTTGTAATCTTGCGAATACTATCTTCATCGCACCATCTGGATCACGGAAGAACTGGCTTCCGCGAATACGCACAAAGCGCCATCCCAGGCGTTCGAGAATAGCCTGTCGAGCCATATCTTCTTCAAGTTTTTCCTGTGGGTGCCAGCGGTCTCCATCGCATTCAATCGCCAGGCGTTTTCCAGCACCCTCTACTACCATATCGATGCGATAAGCGCCAACGCTCCACTGTGTCTTTACACGATACCCTGCCCGCACCAATCGATCAAACACCTGTTTTTCAAATACCGATTCAGTATGCTGCTCCTGAGCTTTAATTTCAGCATTTCGTGTGTGTTGATCGCGAGCATGTAGGATGAGACGGCGGCGAAGATCGCCTGGTTTGAGATCGACTTCGGGATCGAGCGAATGAACGACCCACAGCTGATCGCGCGCCCGGCTGGCTGCCACATTAAAGCGTTTCTTAAACATCTGGTCGTGGCCCTCTTCACCTCGCAAAGGAAGAGGGCCATCTCCCACCGATATATCAACCATCGAGAGAAACATCACGTCGCGTTCATCACCTTGAAATTGAGCGGGGTCCCCGCACAGCACACGGCGATTCACATATTCTGCGGGAGCCATTTTTCGACGAAGAAGCTCCTCGATAGATAACGCCTGATCTGCCCCGACCATTGAGATTACCCCAAATGTCGCGTCCTGGTATTCAGGCTGTTCGGATGCCGCAATCAACAATGAGGCGATCGCGTAAGCCTCTGCTTCGTTAGCCTTGCCCTGTTTTGTAGCGCTTTTCACAGCATAAGCAACAGTAGCAGGGCGAATCTTAACATCACTGTCGTCACGTAAAGGCTTGATCTTGCCATTGTAGGAGAGTTCATTGCTGAACTGAATAATGGGCGAGACACAACGAAAATGTTCGAGTAGGCAAACAGGAGTATAACTTGTTCTGGCGAGGCTATAAATCGACAATTTACCATCATAAACATTAGCCAGCGGGATGCCGCGTAAGTGTTCGTCGATAAGTCTTTGTAATTCGTCGAGATTCTGGCCTACACCCAGTGGGCTAACTTGCTCATCGTCGCCAACAACCAGCACTTGTTTGCCAAGATATACGGCGACTAACGCAGTAATATCGGCCTGGCTTGCTTCATCTATAATCACTACATCAAAGCGATTACGTGACATATCGAAATTTCTTGCTACGAGACTTAACGGCATAATCCAGACCGGCACCGCAGACTGGCAGGCTGGCATGAGCTTACGCGCCTCTGCGAGGAGCCTGGGCGCTCTTTTGCCTTTCCCTTTGCCAATCTTTCTCATATATTCTCGCCAGCCTTGCAAGGCGCGTCTTTGTTCAATAGTGGTACGACGAACCTGGGCTGCCCAGGCGCTTTTCTCAACTAACTCGGCAGTGATTTGATACAGTTCTCTGCTTAACCAGTTGATGCGATCTTGCAAGTCTTCCAGTGACATTTTCGAGCGCAGGTCTAGCTCATCATAAAGTTGACGCCATAACCAGGCATCTTCGGGCTTTCCTGGCAGGTTTCTATCGCCATGAATACCAACTCGATCCCTGATCGCATTAGCCCAGGCAGGAGCAGCTTTTTCCAACTTTCCCAATAACATACGGCGCATTCGGGCAATTTCGGCTTTCTCATGCAAATTTTTCAAGTTGTCATAGCAAGTCCGATAAACTTGAACATCTCTTCTTCTGACAGCGTCGCGCAAACGAACCACGATATCGCTTTTCGCTGAGTTCACAACAACCTTATCAAGATTCAGTTCAATTGACTGAAATGTGCTTTCTATTTTGTTGTATGTTCTTCGATATACTTCAGCCATGAAGACCGGAGGCAGCATTTGTGTGACAGCCATTTGTAGGCGAATCACCTCACTATGTTGAACGTGGCTTACTGGTGCCTCCGCTAGAAAACGCTCCCACTGAAAGCCTTGATTCTTCAGTTCGTTCTCTAATGGTTTCCAGGTGATTGGATACCATCGGAGGTAATTTTTAATTGGCTCAACATATTGGTATAATATTGTCTCAGGTGCAAGGCCGATATTTGTTATATCGATTCCACCAAAGGCACTCATTTGCCGTTGCCAGCGTCCCACTAATTGTATCCGCGCTCCGTTTAGCGCAACACAATACCAGATCGCCTGAAAGTCTTCGAGGAATACAGGGTGCCTCCCTTGTACTGTAGTGTTCTCGATCAGCGTTTTCCATTCTCTATTCACGAGGAGTTTAAGACTATTCAGTTTGCCGCCGTGTTGGAGAAATTCAATGATTTCGCGTAAAACACTTTCAATGCGACCGGGCAGGCAATTTTGAGGTACAACAGGGTCAAATTTCAGCACAAATATCTGAGCATCGGCTGCAAGTTTGTATGCACTTTCAGTTTCCTGCGCCAGGTCTATCCAGACTTGTCGGTATGCTCCCCCTTCACGTCCAGCCGAGAGGGCAGCTAAACGCCAGCCGGACAGATTTCGCAATGGTTCTATTTCCTGGACTAGCCTTTGCTGAAGGTGCTTCATTTCCTGATCAGAATATTTGAGTTGTTCGCCTATCCACAATTCCTGTCGGTAATTCAAATCCTTTTGTCGCAATTCGGCTTGTTCTGCTATAAATTGCTCAAACTCAAAAGGAGTAGATAATAGCCCAGAATCCGCAGAGAGGATGCTAATTTCTTGTTCCTCTTGTTGACTGATACTTCTATTAGAGTTATACAAGTCTATCAGTTCACCAATGGATAATGGTAATGACATACCGGCAATTATGGGTCCTGGAATCCAACTATTCATATCTTTATTTTGAGTAACATTACGCGCCGCTTCAGCAGGAGAATACGTATTTCCTGCAACAGTAATAGCTCGATACTCGCTGCTACGCGCTTCGATCAGCTTTTTGCGCGTATCTCGTAGCTGCTGCAAAATATTTGAGCGTTGGCATATCAACTGATTGGCTTCATTTTCCAACTTATTTGCATCGGAAACTGAAAGGCGTTCGCTGATAGCGTCGATGGTCTTCATCATCTCGCTCTTATTATCGTCATCCAATATACTGGCGCAAAGTGGTTGTAGTGGTTCCACCACTTTTTCTTTCAGCACCCTCAGAGCTTTCGGTTTCTCGCTTGTCACCAGGATACTCTTTCCTTGCGCAAGTAAGTGACCGATCAGATTAGCAATTGTATGTGTTTTCCCTGTTCCAGGAGGCCCCTGAACCAATACAGCGGAATCGCGTTCAAGACGACGAGCTATTTCCAATTGTTCAGCATTGGCCGGTTTGCTGAGCAAAACAAATTCATCTTCCCCATTGGGAGCTTCAAACGAGCTTGATATCGGTTTACTCTCTGATGGCGGCGAGGGCGTATCATCAACCTTTATCAAGCTAAGGAGAGCATCTGAAAGATTGTCACTCTGAGGTAGTGTCCGCAGGATTGTTTCTACCGCTGTTCTTATTCCCATATTGCGTGGTCGTAAGAATAATACCGGGTCACGCATAATGGAAAGTTGCGTCTTACTGGTTGAAGACGTATTATCCTCAATCATTTTGCCGTAAGGAGAAAGTTCGGAAACGAAGCGCCTTAGAAAATCGTTCGTGTCTTTTCCACCCAACGGATGGTATTCGCCCTGCGTGTAATCTTCACGACACCGTGCGAGCGCGTTAGCAGATGCCTCTGGAAAATCCTGGAAGAAGGCTGTATATAATTCAGAAGGTTGATCCGTCTCTACGATTGTAAATTCTGGAATGTCCGGGGTGAATTGGAGTTGCACTGATTTTAGCAATATTGGATGATGAACGTATGAGCCATTTTTAGATTGCCAGGTAATCAAGCCATCTCCAATCATCAATTCGACGCGCTCACTCTCGCGCTCGATCTCTGCTAAAAGAGAATGTAGTTTTTCATACAAAGCAAAGGTCCGGTGTGCAGGCATTTCGGAAGTGATCCATCGGTCTCGTAGAGCAGCCCATTTATCCAACATGGCTTTGCGCTGTGGATTATCCTCGAAATGCGTTTCAGTAATCTGGCCGTCTCTCCTGTTTTGTAGGACAGGCTTAATCTCTATGCGACCCTCTATGTCTTGCCAACCATTTTCAAGCCAGGGTAGCAGTTCCACAGGTGGCATCGGCATGTCTGAAACTGTAGGTCTGCGAATCTTGAGGATATAGTCATCGCTACTAGTATCATCCGTACTCACTTCGTCGCCAGGGTCTGAAATTGCGCCTCGGACAATAGCAGGATGAGCAGGTAAATCATGAAACCATAGCACCCATTGGTGATCTTTAATCTCTTGTTGTGGCGGATTACGGAGTTGATCGAGTGCCTGGATATAACGAAAAATTTGAACAAGCTGGGAACGTGTTTTATCAGGTGCTACAGTCTGGCCGACTTGCATGGTATTCATCCTCTTCTAGTATTTGCCCTTCCATAGTCAATGCAGTATAACAAATGTAATAAAATTTGAACAGTTGTTTTTATTTGAGGCGTACCATCATACTATAAGTTTAGTAATGTACTCACGGTTCGCTCATTTTCTCGACAGTTCGTAAGAATTGCCCTCCCATGAGAAGATATTTCGAGCGGAAATTGGAACAATGCTCTCCTTACATCTTTTCCTGCGTGATCAAATGAAATACATTATCCCAATTATTTTTATTGTAACCACGTAGCGTTAAAACAAGCGTTAAAGGAACGTTACTACGCTCACGGTCGGTAGTTCGTAAGAATTGCCCTCCCAAAAATGAGCGAACCGTGAGTATATACTTGTTTCTGACATACATAACGAAGCAATGTCAAAGGAAAAACAGTTTCTGTGATCCGCATCATAGCAATCTACTCAGTTTTCGGGTATCATATGGATATGCAACCAGAGGACGTGTGCCTACGTATTACATAGTGTAGGTACACTAATCATTGGTACTTCCATAGTATCAAAGGGAAAAAAAAGTTATGCAGAATCAAAAATATGTTCGACAATCCAGCGGCGCACAGGCCATTGCCATTGACACCCGCGCGGAACTGGTCAAAATGCGTTTACTTCAACTCATGGCAGTCATTCTCACTGCCGCTCTTGCCGGTGGACTGAGGCTCATCTTTATCCACTAGGCATCAAGCGACAGTTCAATATAAAAAGGGCATCTCTTGCGAGATGCTCTTTTGATTCTAGCATTACCATTCACATTGTCTCTATCTATCCGGCCATATTGCTTGCAATATACTTGCGGTCTGGCGTAAGAATGGTTACAATCGATATAACTTCATAAACAAGATGTGGAAGCGAGAACCTGTTTCTATGAATACACCTGTCTCTGGTTCGAAAACGACGATTGCAGCACAGCCTGCCCGCGATGCCACGCCGCGCCGCCTGATTGTAACGGCGGGAGCGGTGATATTTGCTATTCGAGATTGGTCTTTATGGGGTACTATTGCGCGATAGTCCCTGGGGACCACCTATGCGGCTGGTGCTGGGCACGGAATCGGTAACGGACGCCGTCGATCGCACCGTCGAGGCGGTATTGATGTGGCCGAACGAAGCCGCCTTATTCCAGTTGAAAGCAGGCTGGCAAGAGCAACAGGTGTACGTCTGGGGCAGTTCCGAGCAGGGCGCATCCGTCTCGCTGATCCACAGCGTTTTGCTGCGCGCCAACCGTGACGAATTGCGTCCCAACCTGCATACGCACACCGTACCAAGCCTGCGCGTCGGCTGGAAATCGGTCGAGAAGATCGAAACAGGTCAGCATGAACTGGATGCCGAGGTGCGCTCCGTGCTGGAGACGGCCCTGCATACACTGCGCTCGCATATCCAGCGCAACCCGGAAATCGTGCTGGGCTTCCTGTCCGACATGGGTTCTATGAGCCAGGCCAGCGGCGACGAGTGGTGGAACCTGAATCTCCCCGGCAGAGCGAGCAAAGATACGCGTCCCATCAGCATCGTGCGCGAGCCGCCCGCCGGAGATGGCATACTCACACTGGCCGAGGCCGCCCTGCTGTATCGCGCCTTCTTCCCGCCCGACGAGCAGATCGACCTGTCGAATCTGCGGCGGCGTTTCCTCTCCTCAAAACAGCTGGAACCACTGAACGAGGAACGCCCGGTGCGCGGCAAAGAATTGGACTGGCGGCGCGTCAGTAAGGCCTATCGCTATCACGCGACATAATCGAGAAGAGGGCAATCTATGGCAAAGGTCACAACAGGCACGGGCGATACCGGCTACACCGGACTGCTGGGCGAGCAGCGCGTTCCCAAGTATGACGCGCGCCCCGACACATTCGGCACGGTTGACGAAGCAACCTCCGCTCTAGGGCTGGCGCGCGCCGTGGCAACCGATGCCAGGGTCAAACAAATCATCTACCAGGTACAGCAAGAGTTGTATTTTCTCATGGGCGAGCTGGCAACGCCGCCCGAAAACTACGAAAAAATGGGTCTGCGCATGACCATTGAGCATGTGCAGCGCCTGGAACAGGTCGAAAACGCCCTCAAAGAAGAGGTAGAGATCCCCAACAAATTTATCATCCCCGGCGATACGCTGGTCGGGGCTGCGCTTGACCTCGCCCGCACCATTATACGCCGCGCTGAACGCATGGCGGTCAAACTGCTGCACGACGGCATCATCCAGAATGGCGAAGTCGTGCGCTACCTCAACCGCCTCTCCGACCTCATTTTCATCCTGGCCCGCTACATCGAGGTCAAATCATCCCTGGCGGAACTCCCAGAGTAGGGACGCGATTGATCGCGTCCGTGTTGGGGCGTCGATATCCGATACGCAATAGTCCTGTAAACACAGCCTGTTTCTTGATTTCCTAGAACATCTGAACTATACTGTAGTGAGACGAAAGCAACGGGCTTTTGTCCATAACGTATGACTATGACGAGTTCCACTTACGAAAGGAGGAATACTCGTGTCAGGCCATCCCATTGTGCATATCGAGATTCCCGCCACGAATACCAGTGCGGCAGGGAAGTTCTACAACGAGGTCTTTGGCTGGAATATCCAGGCTGACCAGGAGTACGGCTATATACAGTTCCAGTCCGAGGGCGGCCCCGGCGGCGGCTTTGTCGAGATAGGAAAAGAGAATCCTGTCAATGTCCAGTACAAATCCGACAGCCTGCTGGTCTATCTTGCTAGCGATGATATCGCTGCCACGCTCGCGACAATCGAGGCGCATGGCGGGAAAACCGTCCTTCCCAAAACCGAGATTCCGCATGTCGGCTGGTGGGCTATTTTCACCGACCCGAGTGGAAATCGCCTCGCGCTGTTCACGCCGGCGCCACGTGGATAGCTGAAACTCACAACTGGCTGGCGCTCTCGAGGTTTTCTCTCCATATTCGTTCTACCGGAGAGAACGCCTCAAATTTGTTTTTGGAGAATTTTGTACTGTATCCTTTGGCTATATTAGTGCGTAGTTAGAGCATAGAGCAGAAACGTTGCTGTCGATCCGGCGTTCACGAAAGGAGAAAATATTGTCATTGCTGAGTATACCAATTCTGGTTGGTGTTTATGAGGACGAAACACAGGCAAGGGAGACCCTGGAGAAACTTGAAGAAGCTGGCTTTAATGATCAACAGATAGGAATGGTTATGCGTAAGGGCTTACTTATGCCCTGTCAAATTGCTGATGATCTGGTAAATGCTGGTATCCCGGAAGAAGATGCCAGGCTCTACGAAAGCGAATTTCAGGCAGGTAACATTATTATCCTGGTGAAGCACGGTGGTCGTTTAGAGGCAGCGTTTAAAAGTCTGTATAATATGACGATAAGCTTATCAGCGACTGCACAAAAGCAATCGGAGAGCCTGGACGCGCCTTCACCATCAGAAGCAGATGAATCGCTCTGGCGAATACTTAAAGATGCTGGCCTCGAACATTTGCTTTAATAAAAATGAAGAGGTCCACCCTCTATCATAGCTATGAGACCAGGGATAGTCGTATTCGCCTGAAACAAGGTTACAATGACTTCCAGGCGATAGAAGCCAGGTGAGTTGACTATGCCCTCTACCTCAACGGCTGCATCGTTTGCTGTATTAATACTCCCTCGCGCTTCCCCCATTTTCTCACGTTGACGGGCGCCCAATTGTCTTCCGTAGATGATTGCCTGATAAGTAAGTTCAGCCTCGGGCGCTGTCTCAATCTGCCTGAAATCAAGCGTGACGCGCAGCTTAAATGGATGGTTGGAACGCACAATGCTGGAATGTTCATAGGGATGAGTGGTTATCATTTCCAGGTCACGCAAATAGAGCGTTCCAGAAAGCGTCCTCTTTGCTGTCAACCGTTTAGCCGGAGTTACAACTGAAGCAGACTCTGTAAGTCGATTAATTGTAGTCCAAACCACGTTTGCTTCCTGGGAGGGTGGAAGGTATGGCTGTGGTTCTAAAAGAGTCTCGTGATGAGTTTCAGCAACAATCTCTTCCTCCACTATTGCATCCGCGACAACTATCTCCTCCCCCACTATTGCATCCGCGACAACAGGTTCTTCGTCTTGCCAGGCGACTTCGGCCTGCATCGATGCTGCGTGGAGTTCTGATGCCAGGCGGCGAGCCTGACCAATCCAGTCCTGTTTGATGATCCGCTCGGTTGTCAGACCGGCAATATCGGCAACGGAAGCAGCGATGTCGGCTGGCGAAAGCGCCGCAAGCTGCGCGAAGGTGTAGATACCGATGCTATGGAGACGCCTCTCAATGGCAGGGCCGATTCCATCGATGAGCTGAATCGTATCTATATGAGGTGGCTCTACTGCTCTTGAGGGTTGTATACGTTTCTTAGCCATAGCTTTTCCTCTCATGAAGCACAAACATCAGCCGCCAATGGAGCATGAGGAGTTGCCCGAACCGATCTCCTCTTGTTCCACTGGTAGGCTGATGGATCAAACCGCGAAACGCTATTACGGCGTGTCGAATGGACCCGGATCGATGAACTGCATGAGCGGGCCTTCGTGGAAACCGGCCATTTCCAGGACAACGCCTAAATTACTATAGGTGATGGCCGCCGTCAGCTTGTACAACCCGGCGCCTACGGTACCCGCCGCTATCTTGATCTTCGCGGTATAGTTGCGGTTGTTGCTTGGCGGGACCGCGTTGAGGCTTACCTTTGCCTCGCCTATTTTCTTGGTTGGGTTGAGTCCGTCCAAAGATTCGAGGAACAACCTGACATCCCAATCACCGCCCAGGGCAGGCGCAACCAATCCGGAGATGTTCCAGTTGACATCCACTTCCCAGTTGTCATCGATTTCAATAATGGTGTTCGGCGCTAAAGGCTCAGCAGTCTTGAGGACCAGGAATCCCACGTTCCCGGTTAGCAATGCCGGATTGCCCACAATAAGAGGATCAAAAGTCATAATCTGTTTCTCCTTTACAGGTGAAGAACCTGCTTCGGATGGCTCTCAATGAACCACCTGCACGCTAAAAAAACGTTGCTCATGAGAGGGCGACTAGCGT
>Ga0207416_1005046_pt1 | contig 10821 bp, 7 predicted proteins | sample PaiPotPPM11metaG_FD_184107 | JGI IMG/M metagenome (GOLD analysis project Ga0207416, IMG submission 184107) | Iron sulfur acid spring bacterial and archeal communities from Banff, Canada, to study Microbial Dark Matter (Phase II) - Paint Pots PPM... ...
CAGATCGTCACCGGCATTTTGTTGACGTTTTACTATGCGCCGTCCGCCGCGACCGCCTGGGAATCCACGAAGTTCATTTACGACAAGGTCATTCTCGGAAAGTACCTGATCGGGGTGCATTACTGGGGCGCGTCGGTCATGATCATCCTCGTTACGATGCACTTGCTGCAAGTGCTCGTCTGGGGCGCATACAAGAGGCCGCGCGAGCTGCAGTGGGTGATCGGCGTGATCATGTTCATCTGCACCCTGGTGCTCGGGCTAACCGGTTATCTGCTGCCCTGGGATCTCAACGCCTATTTTGCGTCGCAGGTCTCGATCAACATTGCCGGCAGCGCGCCGGTCGCCGGGCCGTTCGTGCAGCAGTTCTTGCAGGACGGACCGACCATGGGCACGTTGACCATCAATCGGTTCTTTGGGTTGCACGTGTGGCTGACGCCGATCGTCCTCTTGCTGCTCGTCGGCGCGCACCTGTTCATCTTCCGCCACAACGGGCCGGCCGGCCCCACCGAAGAAGCAGCCGCAAAGCGGAGAATCGGACAATTTTTCCCGACGCAGCTGTTCATGGACACCGTCATATCGGTGCTGGCGTTCATCGTCATCGTGATCTTGGCAATCGTCGCGCCGCCGGAGCTGCTGCCGAAAGCGCAGCCGTCGCTGTCACAATTTCAGCCGTTTCCAGCGTGGTACTTCATGCCGCTGTTCGGCATCTTGCGCATGACGCCGCCGGAATTGGACGTCGTGGCGACGATCGTTCTGCCAACGCTCTTCGTGCTCGTGCTGATCTTCTTGCCATGGATCGACCGCAATCCGAGCCGCTCCTGGAGCCGCCGGCCGTGGTTGCTGGGTATTTCGGCGATGGTCGTCATCGTGGTAGTCGCGACCGGCCTCTTCGGCCAGGCCTCGGTTTCGCAAGGTCAGGCGGCGAACGCGCAGCTGGTCAAGCAGATCGAATCGGGTCAGGTTCCCGGCGCCGCGCCGGCCGGTGCGCTCGCACCCAGCGGCGCTGCGCCAGTCTCCGCGGCCGTCGGCAACGGCGCCGCGATTTTTTCCCAGAACTGCGCGAGCTGTCACGGCGCACAGGCACAAGGTTCGCCCGGCGTCTTTCCGCCGCTGGCCGGCAACCCCGTTGTCAGCGGAGATCCGAGCAAAGTTATTGGAATCGTCAAAAACGGGTTGGGCGGAAAGATCGTCGTGAATGGGCGGAACTATAATGGCCAAATGCCCTCGTGGAAGGCGACGCTTTCAGCGGCGCAGATCGCCGCAGTGATCACGTACATCCGCACGTCGTGGGGCAACCACGCGAGCAGCGTCACCGAGGCGCAGGTCAAAGCGGCCAAATAGATCTCGGAACCTAGCCAAGGAGCGCGTCACTCGGTGCCGGCCGCACGACAACATCGCGGATTCAGTTCTGGAGAACTCCGGCAGCTGCGTTCGCTGCGGTCGCCGGCCGGAATTCAAAAATTCTTGGATTCGCTGCCCTATCATCTCGCCATGACGGCTTGGTCGCCGCGCGTCGTGCTGCGGGAGCGGACGGCCCACTGCCTGGAGGGCGCGATCTTCGCGGCCGCAGCGCTGCGCGTGCTCGGCTACCCACCGCTGATTGTAGACCTTGAAGCCGAACACGACACCGATCACGTCATCGCCGTCTTTCAGGTCAATGAGGCGTGGGGCGCAATCGCAACGTCGAATTTTGCGGGTTGCCGCTACCGCGAACCGGTATACAAAACCGTCCGCGAACTCTCGATGAGCTACTTTGAAGATTACTTCAATCTACGCCGCGAACGTACGCTTCGCCGGTATTCAAGGCCGATCAATCTCGGACGTTTCGACGCGCAGCACTGGATGACGTCGGAAAAGAGCATTTGGTTCGTGCCGGAATACTTGGCGACGGTCCGGCACACTCCGCTGATAACCACGGCGATGACCAAGCGGCTCACGCTCGTCGATACGCGGTCGCACGCCGCCGGGTTGGTTGGCCAGAGGCAGAAGCAGCGCTAGCTATCATTGCTTGGCGGGGCGGCAGCCTTGCGCGCTCGGCCCGCCGACTGCCGATAAATTGCTTAAGGGCAATTCGGTCACTCCGGCGTCCATTTGCGGCAAGGGTGGTGTCCCGTTCGAAGCTCGGCTAGCCTTCGTCATGCATCTCGCAACGTGAGCGCCGGCGATCAACCCACGCTGCCACGCGAAGCCCCAAACGTAATCCCTCTCGCCCCAAATTTTGCGACCTGGCAAACGTCGGCGCGAGAGCGTCAGCTCGCCGTTATTGTCGCGTTGATCATGGCTGGGGTCGCTACGGGTTCGATTTTGTTCGGACGGTCGCAGGGGCCCGTGGTTCCTGTAGTCCTGCCGCTTCTTATGGGTTCCGTCATTATCACGGAATTGATGTCCGCCTGCGTTCTTCTTGGGCAGTTCTTGGAGCTTCGCTATCGATCGCTCGCACCTGTGGGAGCAGCATACCTGCTTTCCGGGTTCCTCGTCGTTCCATATCTCATGACCTTTCCAAAGGTGTTCTCGCCGACCGGTTAGGTTCCACGCCAATGAACAAACGGCGTTGACGCTTTGGGCGATCTGGCATTTGGCATTTCCGTTGCTCGTGCTCGGATATGTTCTGGTCGAGCAGCGATTTGGCTGCGCACCGCTTTCGTCGGCGCGTGCGCGTTGGGCAACCGTCAGCGTCGTCGCCGGCTGTCTGATCTTTACGATCGTCGCCACGCTCCTCACGACTGAATTCCGCGAATTCCTACCTGCATTCGTACAACATGGGCGGTTCACGCTCCTGACCCAGGCAGGTCTACTGCCCGTTATCGGCTTGATTGATTTGGCCGCGCTGGGCGCTCTCGTATTGGTCATGCGCGGCCGCACCGTCACACCGCTGTGGCTCTCCCTCGCCGTTCTCGCGTCGCTCTTTGAGTCCGTCATGGGACTTATGTGTCAACGGTTCTCATTCGGGTGGTATACGAGCAAGCTGTTCGCCGTTGCTTCGTCGAGTTTTGTGCTTGGCGCGTTCGTGTACGAGTTTGTAGGCCTGTCGCGAAGGCTGGCCACGGTGAACGGCGAGCTGCAGCGCCTGAATGCGCTCGAACAACAGCAAGCTCGAGAGCGAATCGATTTCCTCGCAAATCATGACCCCGTTACCGGGCTTGCCAACCGCGCCGGACTCAAGCAGCAACTGCGAACGGAAATTTTGGCCGCCCGGCGAAGCGGATCCCAGCTCGCGCTGTTGTTCGTCGACATCGATCGATTTAAGGACATCAACGACGCCTTTGGCCGCGCGACCGGCGATGGCGTGCTTATCGAAGTCGCCAATCGTCTGCGAACGACGCTCCGTCGGATCGAATTGGTCGCCCGCGTTGACAGCGACAAATTCGCTGCGGCTCTTGGCGGACTGGCTGCGCCCTCGGATGCCGAACCGATCGCCAGCCGGCTGAGAACGGTCCTCGCTGAGCCGCTCAGCATCGGCGACCGCATGCACTACGTCACCGCGAGCATCGGCATTGCTGTTTGCCCGGAAGATGGTAAGACCTCGACATCACTGCTCGATCGCGCACAAGCCGCCGTCAGGAGCGTCAAACGTGACGGCGGCAACGGTCAACAATATTTCAACAGCCAGATCGCGGAGCGTATGCGGTTGCGCCGGCTCTGCCACGAAGGGCTGCGCCGAGCTTTGGACTACAACGAATTTGTCCTCCACTATCAGCCCTTGCTGGATCTTCAATCCGGCAACATCGAATCGGCAGAAGCGCTCGTGCGATGGCAAAATCCGGCCAGTGGGCTGGTTCCACCCAACGAATTCATTCCAGTTGCCGAAGAGACGGGTCTGATGCGGCCGCTAGGCAGGTGGGTTTTGGAAACTGCGTTGCGGGAGGCGCGTTGCTGGCGCGATAAGGGCCGGCCGCTCCGTATTGCCGTAAATGTTTCAGCCACACAGTTCCACGACCCGGCGTTCGTTCAGTATCTTCGCGAAGCACTATCAGTGACGAATACCGAACCCAAGATGTTGGAAATCGAGGTTACGGAATCAGTCGCAATGGCGGATATTGCCGGCAACGCCGTGCTGCGGCAATGCAAAGGACTGGGCGTAGGCATATCGCTCGACGACTTCGGAACTCACTTTTCTTCGCTCGCGTACCTCAAGCGCCTACCAATTGACACGATTAAGATCGATCGCTCGTTCGTTAAGGAACTGCCTTTCAACCCTGATGATGCGGCTATCGTCCGGGCGATCGTTGCAATGGGCCAGAGCCTTAACCGCCGAATCGTGGCGGAAGGCGTTGAAAACGCCGATCAGCTGGAATGGCTCAAGCAGGTCGGATGCAACTCGGCGCAAGGCTACTTTATCGCGCGACCGATGCCGAGCGATGCCTGGGACGAATGGGCGGCGAACCGGCATGCGAGGACGCATGCGCCGGTATCGAGGCGCGCCGATGGTGCTTGAACCCGCATAACGAAGGCTTACCTCAACGAATGCCTAACCGCCTCGAGACAATTTCCTAATGCGGCGTCGGGTTCATATTCGGTAGCCCGTTTTCAGCTAGACCGTGTCCGCGTTCCCGAAATGGAGGAACGTTTGTGAGCACACCGGCCGTCCCTTTCAACATCGGCAACACCGCATTTATGCTCATCTGCGCGAGCCTGGTCATGCTCATGACTCCAGGCCTTGCGTTTTTCTACGGCGGCTTAGTGCAGCGCAAAAACGTTTTGACCATCATGATCCAGAGCTTCGTGTCGCTCGGCTGGACAACGGTCCTTTGGTACGCCTTCGGATACTCTGAGTGCTTCGGCCCGGATTGGCACGGCGTCGTGGGCGATCCCACTCATTACGCCTTTCTCAGAGGGATCACGCTGCACACCATGTTCACCGGCAATGACGCCGGCATTCCCCTCGTTGTTCACGTGGCCTACCAGATGATGTTCGCGATCATAACGCCGGCCTTGATCACCGGTGCATTTGCCAACCGCGTTACCTTCAAGGCGTACTTTCTGTTCCTCACCGCTTGGCTCGTTCTCGTTTACTTTCCATTTGTACACATGCTCTGGAGTCCCGACGGAATTCTTGCGAGGTGGGGCGCGCTCGACTTTGCGGGCGGCATCGTGGTGCATGCCTCCGCCGGGTTTGCCGCGCTGGCTTCGGTACTCTACGTCGGGCGTCGCCACGTGGTGGACAACAAGCCACATAACGTTCCGCTGATCGCCCTCGGCACGGGTCTACTTTGGTTCGGTTGGTATGGCTTTAACGCAGGGTCCGAGTTGCGCGTTGACGCGGTGACCGCTGCGGCTTTTCTGAATACGGACATCGCCGCGTCCTTCGCCGCCATCACCTGGCTGCTCGTGGAATGGGTCCGCGGCAGGCAGCCAAAGTTTGTTGGCTTGCTAACCGGAGCGGTGGCGGGCCTCGCTACGATCACGCCCGCGGCGGGCTACGTTTCGCCGACCACGGCCGTAATATTCGGCATCTGCTCCGGCGTGATCTGCTACTATGCCGTTGCGTTGAAAAACCGGCAGCGCTGGGATGATGCGCTGGACGTCTGGGGCGTGCACGGCGTGGGTGGTTTCCTCGGCATCACGCTGCTCGGCGTGTTTGCCTCCAAGGCATGGAATCCGAATGGCGCTGACGGGCTGCTCCTGGGCGGCGCTGCATTTTTTGCCAAGCAGTTCGTGGCTGCGTTGGTGTGCAGCGTCTGGGCGTTTAGCTTCACCTATGGCATGTTGTGGCTGATCAATCGAATCACTCCCGCGAAAGTCGATCGCTTGGCCCAAGAGCGCGGACTGGACGTCGAACTCCATGGAGAGGAAGCTTACCCGCTGGGCGTCTAGGATTGCCCGCCTCTTCGAAGTTCTCCCAAACTGAACGTTAGAACGAAGCGAAGATACGTGCCAAGTGTTTTGCGCCGCGTGCGAAATCACCGAGGCGCACATGCTCGTTTGGCGCATGTTTTCGTGCGCCTGGATAGCTGCAACCGATACTGACGATCGGCATTTTGAGAAGCTCGACAAAAAAGGCCATCGGCCCGGAACCCCCGGCCAAAGGCACGATTGCCGGTTCAATGCCCCAGGCGGCCTTTCCGGCTTGCGCGGCGAGCCGGACGATGGCCGCCCCGGGGTCGGACATCGCGGGTCGCAGTCTGTCCAAAGTAACAACCTTTACGTCGTCAAACCCCAAACGGTCAAGGTGCGCGCGCAGTTTTACGGCTACATCCTCTGGGTCTTGATCGGGAACCAGCCTGAAATCAATTTTGCATCGAGCCTCAGCCGGTATGATTGTCTTCGAACCGTGGTCCGTGTAGCCGGCGCTGACGCCGCTGATGTTACAGGTTGGGGAGAATACTGCGGACTGAAGATCTTCGATAGGTTGCCGCGCGTTAAGCGACGGACAACGGCAACCTTCGTAGAATCCGGGAATCAGTACTCGTGCGTCTTGATTCTTCAGCGAACTCAGCGCCCACACGAGGCGCCAAGCCGCGCTGGGCAGGGCGTGCGCATGACCCGAATGCGCGTCATACTCCAGCGATCGGACGCTCATTTCGACATAAAGCAAGCCGCGCAGGCCGAGAACAATCTCCGGCCTGCCGTTTTCGTCGCAACCTCCGGCTTCCCAAATGCACGCGTCGGCTCTGAGGAGCGGCGCGTGTTCTCGGATTAGGCTCTCCAAATTTGGGCTGCCGATCTCTTCCTCGCCTTCGATGAGAAACTTGACTCGATAGGGTAAACGCTTCAACACCGCAAGAACGGCATCAAGCGCTGCTAGACGCGACATGATCTCGCCCTTGTCATCGATGGCGCCGCGTGCGTAGAGGGCGCCATCGCGTCGGCTCGGCTGAAACGGTGGTGTCGTCCACAATTCCAATGGGTCTGGCGGCTGAACATCGTAATGGTTATAGAGTAATAGACTGCGGGGACCGTCCCCAAGCTCTCCATAGACGACCGGCTGCCCGCCCGTTTCGATCAGCCGTACATCGAAACCGCGGAGTTGCAGCATCGCGCGCACGGCCGCAGCGCAGTCTTTGAGGCTGTCGCGACGCGCAGAAACACTCGGAATGGCACATAGCTTGCTGAGCTCTTCGATCCGAGCGTTGATGTTCTGATCGATGTGCGCGGCTAGCGCGTCCACCCTGGCAGCCTCGCATCTGGGATCGCGATGCCGCCGTGATCGCCGATCCATGCCACCGTCGCGCTATACCACGCGATTTCTCCACGTGGATCGTTCGGGCCGTGTCCTGCGTGAGGATCAGCGAGCATCCGGACGGGCGCGCCGTCCTCGGCGAGCGCCTTATAGAATTCGATCGCTTGCATGTAGGGCGCGCGCGTATCAGCAAGGCCCGCGATGATCAGCAGCGGCGTTTTCTCTTGTGCGGCGAATGTAAGCGGCGATTGTGCGGCCAGCAGCGTCGGGTTGGTCGCCGGCCTGTTGCCGAAGAACCGCCGCGTGATATTCGGACTCTCTGAAAGCGTGTAGTCCAGTAACAGATCCGTCACTGGGACTTGCGCAACGGCAGCGCGAAACCGCTGCGTGTGCGTCACGATCCACGACGTGAGATAGCCGCCGTAGGATCCGCCTTCGATGAACGTGCGCGTCGGATCGCCGATGCCTGCGGCCTGCAACGCGTCGACGCCGGATAGATCCGCCGCCATCGGCAGCGGCCCCCAATTGCCGACGATCGCCTTGTACGACCAATCGCCGTAACCGTCGCTTCCCGGCGGATCAGGAAGGAAATAGGCATAGCCGTTGCTTGCGAGATATTGCGCGAAGGGCGAAAACGATGTATCGTCCGCGCATTGCGGGCCGCCGTGCGGTTCGACGATCAACGGCAACTTCGCGGGATCTGCTACCGCCGGCATCGTCAATTGTCCGTGCAATGTATGGCCGTTGCCGTCGGCCCATGAGAAATAGCGTGTCGGCGCAATCGGCAGATCGTGCGGCACTGAGAAAAGATGCGTTACCTGACGCGTGTGCCCGCCGGGTTCGCGGATGTATAGCTCGGGAAGTTCGGTCGGAGGTGCCCACACATAGGCGATGCGGCCGCCGCGAGCGACGGAATACGCCCACACCGACCCACCGGTGCCCGTCAGGGGGCGGGGCGCGGATGCTCCGGTGGGGTCAAGTTGGTACAGCCGTTGCGCTACGCCGTCCATCATGCTTGCGAGCAACATGCCCGATCGCCATTTGATCGTGCCGCTGCCGCACGACCACAGATCACGATCCAGCGAGGCGCTCACGTCGCGCCCGTCGACAAACACGTCTTCACGCGAAGGGAGTTTGCCATCCCACGTGTGGGTGTAGGCGATCATATTTCCGGTCGGTGCATAGACTGGTGCGGCACTCGCCGGACCGGCGAAAAACGGATGGGCGACGATTTGCTCCGATGATTCGGTGCGAACGTCGACGGTTACATACTGCGCGTGCTCGAAGTCACCGAACACCGGCGTTGGTTGGCGGACGACGGCGATGCGATGCCCGTCGCTCGACCATGACGGATCGTGATCGGTCACCGGACCACCATAGGACCAAACGTCGTGGGTTTCGAGTGTTTCCTTCCCGCTGCGTGCATCGACCACCCAAAGCGAGCGGGCCGGCGGTTGAGTGTTGCGGTAATCGTCCTCGAGCGTCAGCCACAGCAAGCGATCGCGCGGGGCCTCCGTATGCACCGACGACTCGATCGCGCCAAGGCGCCTCCCGTCCGGCGACCAGCTGAATGCAACAATCGCCCGTTTGCCGCTCGTCAGCGCGCGTTGGTTTCGGCCTTGCGCGTCGGTGAACACGATCCGCGATGCGCCGCTGTGCGCGTCACGTAACCACGCGATGGTGCTGCCATCGGGCGACCAGCTTGGGTGATAGAGCTTTGGCGGCAGCGAGCTGGCTTTTCCGGTTCCCGTGTCGACCAGGAGGTAAGACGACATGTCGGTATCGTGCGCGAGATCGGGCCGCATGACGTTGACGATCGCATGGGAGCCATCCGGCGCGAGTTGCACATCGGTCATAGCCGGCATGCTCACCGCATCGGCCAGGGTCCAAGGCCGAGCGTGCGCCGGGGTTGCCAAGCCAGCGGCCGCCAGAGCAGCAGATGCGGCCAGGCATTTCGCAAAAGCACGCATATGAATCCGCCTCCATCGCGCAGTTCAGATTGTATACATGTATGCCTTGAGCCGGCTCGATTCCTCCGCCGGAGCGTCTGCCCAATGTTCTGCATGGCTGACGATGCGTGGCCTCGAATGGAAAACCATGTTGATCATTTCGAAAGGTACGCCCGCCCTCATCGCCGATCAACTGCGGGATGAGATTCAAAGTGGAAAACTTGCGGCCGGAACGTCGCTTCATCAAGCAGATCTCGCTGCGCGATTCGGCGTAAGCCGCATTCCGGTGCGTGAAGCCTTGCGCCAACTTGAATCCGACGGAGTGATTGTTTACGTCACGAACCGCGGCGCGGCAGTCGCCAGCTTCTCGTCGGATGAGGTGAAAGAGCGCTTTGACATCCGCAGGGTGTTGGAACCGATGGCCTTGCGTCTGGCAATGAAGAATATGAGCGCGGCCGACTTGCATAAGGCGGATCTCGAACATGCAGCCATGAGAGGCGCCAACGATTCTCGGCTTTGGGGAAAGCACCACATCGCATTTCACCGAGCGCTGTACGAACCCGCACGCCGTCCCCGGCTTTGCTCGATCGTCGATTCGCTGTACGTTAGTATCGCCGCCACGATCCCCGATCGCCGCGCATTTCTGGCTCTTAAGAAATCCGACGAGCGCGACCATGCCCGGATCCTGGCCGCCTGCAGAGCCGGAAATACAAATGCGGCGGTGAAGGCACTCCTGGCGCACCTCATGTCGAATTGTGCAACAGCGTTGAGGAAGCGTAAAATGACAGGCGCGCGCCAAGCGTGGAATTGATGATGATAGCGCTTGTTCTAGCTGCAGCCCTGCACCAGGCAAACGAAGCGCCGGTAACAGGCGTCTGGGACATCAGCTATGCGAAGCACGTGGCTGGGGGCAAGCACCAATTGGATGTCTTTCGCCCGGCCGGTGGCTCCGATCGGGTGGTGCTCGTCTTCGTTCACGGCGGCGGTTTGGAAGAAGGCGATCGAACCGAATATCGCTGGTTGGGCCGCGCGCTCGCGGCCCAAAACTATGTTGTGGTGATTCCCTCCTACCGGTTGTATCCGGCTGCAAAGGCTCCCGATGCAGTTGCTGACGTCGCCGCGGCAGTCGCGTGGACGGTGCGAAATATCGCCGCCTACGGCGGGTCGCCGAATCGCATCGTGCTCGTCGGTCATTCAGCGGGGGGCTATCTCACCGCGATCCTTGCGTTCGACCCACATTATCTGCGCGCGGCCGGTCTTTCCCTGCGGGATATCCGCGGCGTCTTCGAACTCTCGGCAGACTATTCCAATCGCGATCCCGACCCCGGGGAATCGGCCGCCGACATTGCCGTCGACCATCACATCTACGGGGAAACCGCAGAAGAACGGGACGCCAATTCGGTCTATCGCTACTTGCACCGAACCGTGGCGTTCGAAGCGACCTGCGAGAGCATCGATCCGGGAACGCAATGCATCGACCGCGATCACTTCGTGGCATTGATGCGCGGACACCATAGTCCGATACGCTCGTTCACCGAGGCAAACGCCACCCACGATCAACTCGTGCAGCGCGTCGCGCAGCCGGGAGATCCCCTTAACGTCCAGCTCCGCCGGTTCGTGCAGTGGGTTCTCGGAGGCGCTGGATGATTCTAAAGGAGTGCCAATGACCTCGATTACCGACGAGTTCATGCGTGAGCGGCTATCGCGCGCAAAGACTTATTGCATTATGATTTTGAAGGCGGGACCCAACGT